>JACDJA010001874.1_pt1 | contig 16421 bp, 18 predicted proteins | sample 7449241 | NCBI WGS metagenome assembly JACDJA01 (sample SAMN14253289, study PRJNA609438) | sludge metagenome | isolation source: initial anaerobic sludge | collected 2018-12-20 | reverse complement strand
TGTCGCGCTGCGGCGCCGGCTTGCCTTCGGATCTTTGCGAACAAGTCGTGGCAGTCCTGATGGGAAAGCCGGTTGACCAGGGCGATGGTGCGCAGGTCGTCCAGGGTCCGCGAATAGAGCGCCGGGCTCGGCGAGATCTCGTCCTTGGCCGCCACCTTGGCGTAGACGAGGGCCCGGGCCGCCAGCAACCGGTGACGGGCGCTGTCCGGGGCCTCCGGGTGAAAGATGTACAGCAGGGTCAACAGGTCCCCCGGCGGATAGAGATGTCCCCGGCGACCGAGGCGCCGGGCGATGGTGCCCATGAGAAATACCGGCTGGACCGTGCCCGGGTCCGCCATCATCCGGCGCAGAAAACCGGCCAGGGCGAGATGAATCTGGCCGGCCTCCACGCAGAGACAGGGATACACCGGGAGCAGAGCGGCAATCGCCTCGGCCCGCATCCGGTCCCGCAGCACGAAGCGCCGGGCGTCGCTGCGGGCAAAGCGCAAGGTGGCCTCCACCACCGCCTCGAAATCCGCCGTCGTCGAGGCCTGGTAAAAGTCGAGCAGGGCGCCGGTGGCCTCTCGCTCGGCCTGGTAGACGCGGCCGCGGATCGTTTCCATCTCGATCTGCCCTGGGGTGCCGCCGGCGGCCAAGAAGGTGTGAATCTCCAGCAGGGTTTCGATGAACGGTTCCACCTGGATCACCGCGACACCGGCTTGGTGCAGCCGTTGCCAGAGGCGGCACATGCGCCGGCCGAACTCGGGAAACTCGATGTCGGTGAGCATGAGGTAGTCGTCGATGGGACGCTCTCCGGCCAGCATCGCCGCAAACTCCGGCGATGGCGCGTCCTCGGTGACCAGGGCATGGCCGGCCGGAATCCGTTCGGCAAAGAGCGGAACCACTTCGGGCCAGTGATTGGCGTAGAGAATCGTAATTCGGGGCATCGGTCTGTCCACTGTTTCGCACTCCCTCGGCGTGTTGAAAAAGACGCGACGGCAACTTATCCGGCGTCGGTCAGCAGAGCGTGAAGATCATCCAACGTATCCGCCTCCCGCGCCGGCACCTCACGTCGCCAGGCCTCGATCCGGGCCGATCGCACCGTCAGACCGCACTTGTGCCGCCGGGACGAGGCGATGCCGTCAAAAGCGATGACGAACACCAGCTCGGGCCGCACCGAACGCACCGGCCCGAAACGGGCCACGGTGTTGCCCCGCACGAAACGGTCCACTTCGTCCATCTCTTCTTCGCTCAGCCCCTCGCTTGCCCGGGCAAAAGGGACCAGGACATCGCCCTGCCAGATGCCGAAGGTGCAATCGCTGTACAGGCCGGCTTGTCGGCCGCGGCCTTTCCGGGCGTAGAGCAGCACCCCGGTCGCGGTGAAAATGGCCGTTTCACCCTTGCCCGCCTCCGGTTCCGGCAACCCCGGATCCCCCTCCCCCGAATTGCCATCCACCAGCCAGGCGAAGGTTTCGGCCGTGACGGGCCATTTGCCCGTCAAACGGCGCAGCACCGCTTCGACGGACAGGCCGTGGATTTGCGCCAAGGCCCTTGCCACCACGTCACGGGCGATCTCCATCCGGAAGGTGCCGGTGATCAGCCGGTTCCAGACCAGACGGCCGGGTGCCGCCAACCGATCCCAGTCCCGCAAGACTTGCCCCCGGCGTTCATCCAGGGTCATCTTCCCGAGGGGCAACAGACCTTCTTCGATCCATCGATGCAGCGGCCGATCATCGTGGGTGCGGGCCGGAGGAAGCAGCAGGGCGATGGTTTCGGCCAGGTCGCCGGAAACCTTGTGGCAGGCCTCGAACACCCAGGGCGGCAGGTTGCACGCTTCAACGGCCCACTGTTTCAGACGATGGATGGACACGATGCCGGGCGGCTTTTGACCGGTGATCAGCGAAATGGCCCAGATGGCATCGGCCGCCGGGGTTTGGCCCAGATAGGTGATGAGGGCCTCCACCCGCTCGCCGGCGCCCTGGATCTCGCCCAGACGGCGGTAGAGTTCCGCGAAGGCCTTCATCGGCCGTCTGCCCCGGATGCCGTCAGCGCCCGGGCCCGGTATCCCTGTTCCGTCAACCATCGCGCCATTTCGGTTTCATACCCGTGGACGAGGCCGATGCGCTCGGCGCCGCTGGCGGCGATGGTCGCCATCAAGCCGTTCCAGTCCGCGTGATCCGAAAGGACGAAGCCGCGGTCCACGCCGCGCCGCAAACGATGATGGCGCAGAAGCATCCAACCGGAAACGAACGCGATGACGGCACCGGCCAGGGGGCGCATCCAGGTGGAATGCAGGGCCGATGGCGGAGCGATGATGATGGCCCCGCGGCGCCGGCTTTTGTCGCCGGCTGCGGAAAAGGGGATCGTTTCGGGCAGGCGCACCCCCTCTGTGCGATAGATTTGGTTGATCTTCTCCACGGCCCCGTGAACCAGGATGGGACCGATGGCCGCATCGAGACCGGCCAGGATGCGCTGGGCCTTGCCCAGGGCATAGGCCAGCAGAACGCTCGTTTGGCCCCGGGCCGCATTTTCGGCCCACCACCCATTGATCTCCGCCATGACCTGGGCAGGCGGCGGCCACCGGAACAGCGGCAGGCCGAAGGTCGATTCGCTGATCAGTTCGTGGCAGTGCAAGGTTTCCAGCGGCGCGCAGGTGGGATCAAGATCCGTCTTGTAGTCCCCCGAAACCACCGTCGTGACCCCGTCGACAACGATCCTCACCCGCGCCGAACCGAGGATGTGGCCGGCCGGGTGCAGGGACAGGCGCGCCGTGCCGATGGTGCGGACTTCGCCGTAGGCCAGGGATTCGATGCGGGCCTCGGGGCCGAGTCTTTCCCTCAACAGCCGCCGGCACGGCGCGGCGCAGAGATAACCGCGGCTGCCGGGCCGGGCATGATCGGCATGGGCGTGGGTGATGACGGCACGGTCCACCGGCCAACGGGGGTCGATGTAAAAATCACCGGCCGGGCAATAAAGGCCGTTGGGGGTTGGCTGGATCATCTTCGCCGCCTGCGGCCACGTTCCTTTTTGCGCCGCGTCCATGGGTCATCTGCGCCTCCAGGCCGCGCCGCCGGCGCAGGGATCAGATGACCCCTTTGTTGCGCAGGGCATGAATGGCTAAAAAGGTACACCACTGCGCCACTCGGCTGCCCCCTCCTCCTGGAGCCACTTTTGCCGGGCGTACAGCCCCGGCGGGGTACGGCTGCCACGAAACGTTCGGTAAGGGTCCGCGCGCAGGGTCACTTGGTTCATGAATCCATTACCTCCAGCGTCTCTCGTCGACTCGGGGGGCCAGTCACCGCTGATCTAAAGCAGTTGAGAACCCAATGCAAACAATTATGGTTTTCGCATTATTTAGTGCAAATCAAATCAACTGAGCAAAACAGTGCCCCGCGGACTGGAGCTCCATCAGGAAGGAATCGGGTGCCTCGCCGTTCAATCTTTTCGGTCGGCAACACGGCCGGAAAGCGGGGGACGTGCCAATGATCGCAGCAAATCGAGATTCACCCGGTCCATGTCCCGCCCGGCCTCGTCCCTCTTCGGTGTCTCCAGAATCTTCGCAATTTTGGCCAAGCGCTCCTCCCGCATGATGGCGTCAAACCCCCCGATCCCGATGTAGCCGGCGCCGATGGAGGCATGGCGATCCACCCGGGAGCCCAGCGGTTTGAGCGAATCGTTGAGATGGATCAGCACGAGGTGCGCCAGGCCGCAGGTCGCATCGAAGTCGGCCAGGGTCTGTCTCAGGCTCGCCGCGTCCCGCAGATCGTAGCCCGCGGCAAAGATGTGGGCCGTGTCGAGGCAAAAGCCGACGCGCCGCCGTGATGCAAGGCCGTCCCGGATGGCGGCCAACTCCTCGAAGCGGTGGCCGATCCCCGTCCCCTGCCCCGCCGTGGTTTCCAGCAGGAGGCGACAACCGGTGTCGGGCACCGCCGCCATCACGGCATCGATCTCTTCCTGGATGCGGGCGATGCCCGTTTCCACCCCGTCGCCGGTGTGACTGCCCGGGTGAAGCACCACCGCGTCCAGACCGAGCAGCGCCGAGCGGGCCATCTCGCAGCGCAGCGCCTCCCGGCTACGCCGACGCAATTCCTCCTTGGCGGCGGCCAGATTGATCAGGTAGGCGGTGTGGGCGGCGACAAACCGGATGCCCAGCGCCTGGCGCCGGCGGCGAAACGCTTGGGCATCCGCCTCGCTCACCTCCCGCTCTTTCCAGGTGGAGGCGTTTTTGGTAAACATCTGAAGCACCGGACAGCCGTAGGCGGCCGCCTCTTCAAGGGCCCGCGTCAGGCCGCCGGCGATGGAAAAATGGGCCCCGAGCAAGATCAACTTTTCTTCCGCGGCGCCGCGGCCGGCTTTTGTGACGGCGCGACGACGCCCGGTGGTTTTTTTCATGGTTTCCGATCCGTCTTTCCGCAATATCACCCTCATCGGCATGCCCGGCGCCGGCAAGAGCACCGTGGGTGTTTTGCTGGCCAAGCTGTGCGCCCTGGCCTTCACCGACACTGACCTGCTGATCCAGACCGGCGAAGGCCAACGCCTGGAACAAATCATCCGGCGCCTCGGCATCGAGGGCTTCTGCGACCTGGAAGCCCGCTACCTCTCCGCCCTGCCCGACGGCGCCGGCGTCGTGGCCACCGGCGGCTCGGTGGTCTACCGGCCGAAGGGCATGGCCCGCCTCAAGACGCTGGGGCCGGTGGTCTATTTGGACGTCCCCCCGGTCGTGCTCGCCAGGCGGCTGGGCGACCTGGATCAGCGGGGGGTGATCCACGCCCCGGGTCAGAGCATAGCGGATCTTCACCGGGAACGCGACCCGCTTTACCGGCATTTCGCCGACCGGGTCATCGACTGCGGCGATCTTTCCCCGGAGCCGGTGGCGCTGCGGATCATGGCGGAACTGCCCCCCGGTTTCGAGTTCTGAAAAAAACCTAGAGGCCCGATTGACAGCCACGCCCCAGCTCTTTAAATTGAGTTTACCGAACCAAGTCATCTTCTGGCGGGCACAAAATGAAAACAATCAATATTCATGAAGCCAAAACCCATCTTTCGCGTCTGGTCGAGGAGGCTGCAGCGGGCAATGTCTTCATCATCGCAAAGGCGGGGAAACCGTTGGTCAAGGTGATGCCTTTGTCGGCGGCCGCTTCCGACGCACGCGAAAAGCTTGGTTTCATGGCAGGCGAAATATCGGTGCCGGACGATTTCGACACCCTGGGCGCCGATGACATCCGTGAGTTGTTCGAACGGGGCTCGTGATGAAACTCCTGCTGGGCACCCACATCCTCCTGTGGGCGGCCGGATGCCCGGAGAAGCTTTCTCCATCCGCCCGATCCCTCTTGACCGCATCTGAAAACGCCCTCTTTTTCAGCCGATTGCTGCTGGCCCAGGCCGGCGCCGAGGGGATGTCCCTGGTCACCGCCGACGCATCCGTCGTCCGCTACGAGAAAGCGGTACTCGCGGTCTAAGCACCATGGGCAACGCGATGATGACACGTTTTATCACCTTCGGGGGTGTTTTTTCCCATGCCAGTTTACGAGTATGAACATCTTGGCCCGGCCTGCGCTCGGGGACGGGTCTTCGAGGTGGTCCAGTCCATCCACGACGAGGCGCTGGCGGTCTGTCCGGACTGCGGGGAGCCGGTGCGCCGGTTGATCTCCCGGGTGGGCATTTGCACCCCCAAGGGCAACAGCGAGCTGCGGGACCTCGGGTTCACCAAGCTGGTCAAACGCGACGACGGGGTCTACGAGAACGTCACCGCCCGGGACGGCGAGAGCCGTTACATGCGCCGCGGCCAACCCGATACCCTGCCCCACCTCCAGAAGACCATCACCGACTGAACCCCGGATGGCATCTTGGCCAACCACGGCAGATGGCCCACCGGCAAACGGGAAGCGCCGCCTTGACCCCATCGATGCACATCAGCCTCATCGAACCGTTTTTCACCGGTTCTCATGCCGCCTGGGCCAAGGGCTACCAGCGGCACAGCCGCCACCGCATCGACATCCTGCACCTGAGCGGTCACCACTGGAAGTGGCGCATGCACGGCGGGGCCGTCACCCTGGCCCGCCGGTTCCTGAACAGCGGCGTCCGACCCGATTTGCTCCTGGCCACCGACATGCTGGATCTCACCACCTTCCTGGCCCTGACCCGCCACCGGACGGCGCACATCCCCGTGGCCCTCTATTTCCACGAAAATCAGATCGGCTACCCCTGGTCTCCACGGGACCGGGACATCGCCCAGCGCCGCGACCACCACTACGGGTTCATCAACTTCAGCTCCGCCCTGGCCGCCGACGTGGTGCTGTTCAACTCCCACTACCACCAGGACAGCTTTCTGGAGGCCCTTCCCCCCTTTTTCAAACGGTTTCCGGACCACCGCGAACCGGAGGCGGTAAGCGCCATCGCCGCCAAGAGCCGCGTCCTGCCCCTGGGCATCGACCTGAGGCGCCTGGAAACGCCGGCGGCCCCAAAGCGGTCCGGACCGCCGCTGATTCTCTGGAACCACCGCTGGGAGCACGACAAGAACCCCCAAGCTTTCTTCGACACCTTGGGCCGACTGCAACAACTGGGCCTGGATTTCCAGGTGGCGATCCTGGGTCGCGGCCAACAGACCCAAAACGTTGTCTTCGAAACGGCCCGCGCCCGGCTCGCCCACCGGATCGTCCATTGCGGCTACGTGGATAACGGGGCTCAATACGCGGATTGGTTGCACCGTGCCGACCTGCTGCCGGTGACCTCGCGGCAGGATTTTTTCGGCATCAGCCTGGTGGAGGCCCTGTACTGCGGCTGTTATCCCCTGCTCCCCAAACGCCTCACCTACCCCGAGCTGGTGCCCTTCGAAAAGTACCCGGAAGTTTTCTACGAAGATGACCACGCGCTGGTGGAGAAACTCACCAGCGCGGTGAAAGACATCGATACGATTCGCCGGCGCGGTTTTCGCCACTGCGTTGAAGGCTACGACTGGCGCACCATGGCCCCTCTCTACGATGCCCTGCTGGAGGCCGCCGGCCGGTGCGAAAGCTGAAAACGGCTCATGGGAGTTCGACGTCCCCCTGGCCGGCCCGGCGCACGGCACGGGGGCCGAACCGGGCCTCGATGGCATCCAGGGCCCGCTCGACCTTTTCCCAGGCCCCATCCGCCCCGCGGCCGGTGGGAAACAACGCCGTTTGCACCGGCCGGTTTGCCGGCACCAGGTTGGCCGCGCCCACCCCCACCAGGCGCACCGGCTGCCGGAGGCGATAGGCATCCAGCAGGGCCGCGGCGGCGCCGAACAAGGTATGAGCGCTCTGGGTGGGAGCCTCCAGGGTCCGACTGCGGGTGAGCTGGCGAAAATCGTCGTGCTTGAGCTTGAGCACCACGGTGCGGGCCCGCAACCCCTGGTGGCGCAACTGCCGGGCCACATCTTCGGCCTGGTCCAGGAGAATCTTCTTCATCTCGCCCGGATCGGCCGTATCCCGGGCCAGGGTGACCTCGGCGCTGATGGACTTGGTCTCACTGTGGGGGGTCACCGGCGACGGATCCTCCCCCCGGGCCAGGGCGGCCAGACGGCGGCCGAATTTTCCCAGGCGCCGCTCCAGGGCCGCCTCTCCCAGGCGGCCGGCATCGGCCAAGGTTTTTATCCCCCGGGGCGCCAGGCGCGCCAGGGCCGCCGGTCCCACCCCCGGTACCCGTTCGATGGGAAGTCGTTCTATCACCGCGGCCACCTCCGGCCCCTCGATGAGGGTCAGCCCGTCGGGCTTTTGCATCTCCGAGGCGATCTTGGCCAAAAACTTCACCGGCGCTCCCCCCACCGAACACGTCAGCCCCGTTTCTTCAAGGATCAACGCCTTGATGCACCGGGCGATCTGCGCCGGTGGGCCGCCGATCCGCTCGCAGCCGGTGACATCCAGGTAGGCCTCGTCGATGGACACCGGCTCCACCAGGGGAGTGAAACGCTCCAGGATGGCCATGATCCGCCGGCTCACCGCCTGGTAGCGCTCCCGCCGCGGCTTGATGAACACCGCCTGGGGGCAACGGCGCCGGGCCTCGAAGATGGGCATGGCCGAGTGCACCCCGAAACGGCGTGCCTCGTAGCTGGCCGTGGCCACCACCCCCCGGCCGGAAGTGCCGCCCACGATGACGCATCGGCCGCGCAGGGACGGATCGTCCAATTGCTCCACGGCGGCGTAGAAGGCGTCCATGTCGATGTGCAAAATCATCGGACTTGCCAAAGATTACAAATCTGTATAGAAAACATCGTCAAATGCCAATTTCGTCATTCCCCGCCGTCGAAAGGATTGCCATGAGCCCACGGCTGGCCGCCACGGCCAAGAGTATCGAAGACCTCACCCTGCTCTACACCATCAGCCAGGCCCTCAGCGAAACCCTGGACCTGAAAAAGTCCCTCTACAAGGTTTTGGAGATCCTGGCCAGCTTCAAGCACATGGTCCGCGGCACCATCACCATCCTGGACCCGGTGCGCAACGAGATCAACATCGAAGTGGCCCACGGCCTGCCCCGCATGACGGTCCAGAGCGTCAAGTACAAGCTCGGCGAAGGAATCATCGGCGAAGTGATCCAGAGCGGTCACGCCCTGGCCATCCCCCGCATCAGCCAGGAGCCCCGCTTCCTCGACCGCACCCGACGCTCCAAGGAGGACCGGGAGCTGTCGTTCATCTGCGTGCCCATCAAGAAGGGCAAGCAGGTGGTGGGCGCCCTGAGCGCCGACCGGGCTTTCGAAGGGCCGACCGAACTCAAGGAGGCCGAAAAACTGCTGTCGGTGGTGGCCGCCATGGTGGCCCAGCACGTGATCAACCTGGAGACGATCCGTCTTGAAAAAGAGACCCTGCGCCAGGAAAACATCAATCTGCGCAAGGAGCTGGAAAACAAGTACCGCGTCACCAACATCGTGGGCAACAGCAACAAAATGCGCGAGGTCTACCAGATGATCACCCAGGTCTCGCACAGCAACGCCACGGTGCTGGTCCGGGGCGAAAGCGGCACCGGCAAGGAGCTGGTGGCCAACTCAATCCACTACAACAGCCCCCGGGCCAAGAGCCCGTTCGTCAAGGTCAACTGCGCCGCCATCCCGGTCAATCTCATCGAAAGCGAACTCTTCGGGCACGAAAAAGGCGCCTTCACCGGGGCCATCAAGCAGAAGCTGGGCCGCTTCGAACTGGCCCACCGGGGCACGATCTTCCTCGACGAGATCGGCTCCATCGGCCTCGACGTCCAGACCAACCTGCTGCGGGTGCTCCAGGAGCGCGAATTCGAGCGCGTGGGCGGCCACCGCACCATCAAGGTGGACGTGCGCGTGGTGGCCGCCACCAACAAGAACCTCGAACAGGCGGTGGAAGACGGCAGCTTTCGGGAAGATCTCTACTACCGGCTCAACGTTTTTCCCATCTATATGCCGCCGCTGCGCGAGCGCAAGACCGACGTGCTCCTGCTGGCCGATTTTTTCCTGGAAAAGTACGCCCGGGAGAACGGCAAGGAAATTCGCCGCTTTTCCACCCCGGCCATCGACATGCTCATGGCCTACCACTGGCCCGGCAACGTGCGCGAGCTGGAAAACTGCATCGAGCGTGCCGTGCTGCTCTGCGAGGAAGGGGTGATCCACAGCTACCACCTGCCCCCCACCCTCCAGACCGGCAGCGAATCCGACACCCTGCCCACCTGGAGCCTGGAGGAGGCGGTGGCCAACCTGGAACGCGAAATGCTCATCGATGCCCTCAAGAACACCCGCGGCAACATCACCCGGGCCGCCGAGCTGCTTCAGACCACGGTGCGCAAGTTCAACTACAAGGCCCAAAAATACGGCGTCTCCTACCGCCATTACCGCTAAAACAAAACGGTCGAGATTCTTCGTCGAAAGCGCCTGGTAATGGCGGATGCTTTTTCGGGCTTTTCCGGATGCTTTTTCGGGCTTTTCTTGGACCGGATCAAATTTGTCTTGACAACCTAGCCAATAACTCGGTATCTCCTGACAACTCGTCGCCTGCGGTGGGGTTCATTTTCCCTGACCCTCTGGATCCCACCCCGGCCACTTTTCCGTGCCGTTCGAAACGGCGCCTTCTTCCCGTGTCATTCCGAACGCAGTGAGGAATCTGCAGCCGGTCAGAAGGGTGGAAATGAACGGCAGGCTTGAAGCAATCCCTCGCTGACGCTCGGGATGACACCTTTAAAATAAGAACTTGGAATTTCGGAAAAGCCCTTGCTGACGACCGATAACAGGCAACCGCTTCCCCGAAGCCGGACAAGCCACATGCTCAACCCCGCATCGCCCATACCGCTCTATCACCAACTGGCCGACCTGTTGCTGGCCGAGATCCGCAACGGCACCTATCCACCGGGCGGCCGTATCCCCTCCGAGCATCAACTGGCCGCCACTTACGGCATCGGCCGCCCCACGGCCCGGCAGGCCACCGACCTGCTGGTGCGCCGGGGCATCCTGGTGCGGCGCCGGGGCTCGGGGACCTTCGTCCAGCCCCCCGAGCAGGAGGTGGACCTGTTTTCCATCGCCGGCACCAGCGCCTCGTTTATGCAAACCGGTGTGTCGGTGAGCACCCGGCTGCTCACCCGGGCCAAGCGACGCCAAATCGGCCGGGACCCGCACAACCCCTTTGCCGGCCGGGAAGCGTTTTTCTTTTCGCGCTTGAGCGTTACCGGAGATGTTCCGGTGCTCATCGAAGACTTCTATCTCGATCCGGATACCTTCCCGGGATTGGAGAACCTCGACCTGGAGGGTCGTTCCCTGGCCAGACTGGCCGCCGAGCACTACTACCTGCGCCCCTCCGGCGGCCGGCAGACCTTTCGTATCGCCTACCTTGCCGGCACCCGGGCCCGCCACCTGCAAGTGGCGCCCAAGACCCCCATCCTGGCGGTACGCCGCTACCTCAACTTTCCCCAAGCCGACGCCGCCCTTTACTCGGAGCTGTTCTGCCGCACGGACCGCTTTGTTTTTGCCCAGAGCCTCGGAGCCTTGCACCATGAACCGTAAAGGATACTACGGGCCGTTCGGAGGCGCTTTCGTCCCCGAGATTCTCGAAGCCACCTTCGACGAACTGGGGCGCATCTTCTACCAAGCCAAGGCCGATCCGGCCTTCTGGCAGACCTACAGCGACCTCATGGCCAACTACGCCGGCCGCCCCACGCCGCTGACCTTCGCGCCGAATCTCACCGCCCACTTCGGCGGTGCGCAAATTTTCATCAAGCGCGAGGATCTCAACCACACCGGCGCGCACAAGGCCAACAACGTGATGGGGCAGGGCCTGCTGGTGCAGCGGATGGCCAAACGGCGGGTCATCGCCGAAACCGGCGCCGGCCAGCACGGTGTGGCCACGGCCACCATGGCGGCCCGTTTCGGATTCGACTGCACCATCTACATGGGAGCGGTGGACGTGGAACGCCAGCGGCCCAACGTGTTCTGGATGCAGCGCCTCGGCGCCGAAGTGGTGCCGGTGGAAACCGGCACCCGGATCCTGAAAGACGCCATCAACGAGGCCTTCCGGGACTGGGTCGCCCACATGGATACCACCCACTACGTTCTGGGCACGGCCTGTGGTCCCCACCCGTTCCCGGAAATGGTGAGTTTTTTCCAGTCGATCATCGGTCGGGAAGCCAGGGACCAGATCCTGGCCCAGGCCGGCCGCCTGCCCAGCCGGGTCTATGCCTGCGTGGGGGGCGGCTCCAACGCCCTGGGCCTGTTTCATGGCTTCATGGACGATGCGGTGGAACTGGTGGGGGTGGAGGCCGGCGGCCACGGCCAAGCCTCCGGCCGTCACGCGGCCCGGCTGGCCTGGCCGGATGCCAGCATCGGCGTCGCCCAGGGGTATAAAACCTACTTTCTGCAAAACGCCGACGGCCAGATGCGGGAGACCCACAGCGTCGCGGCCGGCCTGGATTACGTGGGGGTATCACCGATCCTGTCTCATCTGAAGGAAACCGGCCGGGTACGCTTCGAGGCGGCCACCGACGACGAGGTGATCGCGGCCCTGTCGCTCACCATGCAAAAGGAGGGCCTCATCCCGGCCTTGGAATCGGCCCATGCCTTCGTTCAGGCCTTCAAGGAGGCACCGCGCCTGGGCCGCGACGAGATCATCATCATCAACCAGTCCGGCCGGGCCGACAAGGATATCTTCACCGTGGCCGAAGCCTTCGACGATCCGCAGTGGCGTGCCTTCATCCGCGCCAAGGCGGAAAAATACCGAGAAATCTGAACCCGACATTCGATTTTTGCAAATTTATCGTGGTTGCGAATTTTTCCCGGAAGACCCCCATATCCGGAAGGAAAAGCACTCGGATGGATCTCACCGCCTACATCCATGAGCATCGGCGCCCCGACGCCCCCCTGCTGATGACCCACATCGTCATCGGCTACCCTTCCATGGCGGCCTCCTACGCCTTGGTGGCCGAGATGGTGAAGGCCGGGGTCGAAGTGATGGAGCTGCAAATCCCCTTTTCCGAGCCCATCGCCGACGGGCCGGTGATCCTGCGCGCCAATCAGGAAGCGCTGGCGGCTGGCGCCACTGTCGCCGGATGTCTCGACTTTGCCCGGCGGGCGGCGGCGGATTTTCCCATCCCTTTTCTTTTTATGAGCTATTACAACATCCTGTATAAATTCGGAGTCGAACCCTTCGTCGCACAAATGGCCGCCATGGGACTGGCCGGGGCCATCGTGCCGGACCTGCCGCCCGAGGAGGGCCACGCCTATCTGGAAGCCATGGCGGCCCATGATCTCAACCCGGTGCTGATCTTTGCCCCCACCTCATCCGAGGCGAGGCTCTCGACGCTTGCCCGCCACGCCCGGGGAATGGTCTATTGCGTGGCCCGCAAGGGGGTCACCGGTGCCGACACCGATTTTACCGTTTCCCTGGAAGGTTACCTGGCCCGTTGTCGCCGCTGCACCGATCTCCCCCTGGCGGTGGGTTTCGGGGTCAAACAGCGCAGCGACATCACCTTTTTGAAGGACCGTGCCGAAATCGCCGTCATCGGCACCGAAACCATCCGCCGCTACGACGCCGGCGGCCTGGGCGCGGTGCGAGCATTCATCGAAGGGTTGCGGTGAAGGAATCAGCGGCTCGGATCGAGCCAGTTGATCAGTATCTGATCGCAGAGCGACGCGAGGGAATCGAGATGGGCACGCCACGCCGCCCCAACGGCCTGTGATCCGCCCGGACCACTCTTCAAGCCTTCACAAAGGGCCCGCACCCGTTCAAACGCCTCCGCGTTGCGGTTGCAGCACTGCTCCAGATCGGCGATGGCGGTGATGTCCCGGACGATTTCCACCACCTGGCGAACCTTGCCGGTGTCGGTATCCTTGAGGGGAAAACTCAACAACTCGATGCGGCGCACCGGAGAATCGCCCGGTCCGGCCACGACCTCACGCTCCACCTGGCCGCTTTCCAGGCAGCGCAGGCTGGGGCATCGGAGGCAGGGGGCGATGCGCTTCTGGTAGCACTCGTAGCAACGGCGGCCCACCAACGGCATGCGGTCCTGGTACCACTCGGTCATGGTGCGGTTGACCCGACGGATGGTCAGATCCGGATCCAGCACGCTGATCCCGTCGGGGACCGCATCAAAGAGGCTGTCGATCAAACCGCCCCAGGCGGCTTGAACCGTCGGCGGCGTTCCAACCGCCTCGCTGCCCGATGGCCTATCCGGCGGGCAAGTCCGCCTCAAATCCTCGATCATCACCACCTTGAACGCCGCGCCCCGCGGCCCCGCCCACTCGGATACCCCCACGCGGACCGGCCGGTTTTCCCCGCTCCGGGTCCGGATGGTGCCCTCCGCCGCCTTGCACATCAGGTCGGGGGGGTGAATCGAAACGCCGTTGCAAGAATCGCAGGGGCAAGCCACCGTTCCCCCGAAAATCTCGTGGCCCTCCCTTCCAATGACCTCGAACAAGCGCCAGCCGGTCAGTTCAGTGGCCGCCGGATTCAAATAGACCAACCGCCCACCGTCGTCCAGCACGTACGCCGCCACGTGCAAACCGCTCAGCAACATGGCCACCCGTGGCTCAAGGTCCATGGCCCCTCCGATTCCTAAGTGTCCAGCCATAAATAGTTTTTTTCGTGATCTCAGCGTTGGGCGCCAGGGTTCAAATCCTCGAAACAGCGCGACTCTGCCTCCGGTCAAATCCGGCGCCCGCCGTATCCCACGAAACAATCCGCATCAATCCTTTTCCAACCCCTTACCACCAATCGGCGGGCTATTCGACAACATTCATCGCTTGGCCAGCGATCACCAGGAACCCCTTGACGGCACACGCCAAGCGCCTGTCGCCCACCGATGGGCGCCCCAGACCTCCAAATGCTTGACAAACCCATAGGAGATGATCAGCTTAAAATTTGTCGAAGTGGTGAAATAAAAGCATAACCAATCAATTTGAAGGAGGATTTATTTCATGGCGAAACTACGTACCGCTGTGGATATCCTTAAGCTGCTCAACAAATCCAACTGCCAGGAATGCGGTGAAAAAACCTGCCTCGCCTTTGCCGCGGCCGTGATCCAGGGGCGGCGAAAACTCAGCGACTGCCCTCACCTGGAGCCCGAGGTGCTGGCACGCTACGCCGACGACAACGATTCAACGCCCAACAACGGTGACGTGGAGGATCGATTGGCGGAACTGAAAAGCCATATCGCCGACATCGACCTGTCGGCGGCGGCCCAACGCACCGGCGGAGAGTTCAAAAACGGCCGCCTCACCGTGAAAATTCTCGGCAAGAATTTCAGTGTCGACGCCGATGGCAAACTCTACGCCGACATCCATGTCAATCACTGGGTGGCGGTGCCGTTTCTCAACTATGTCATTTCCGGCGAGGGGAGAACCCCCACCGGCAACTGGATGCCGTTCCGGGAGCTGCCCGGCGGACGGGAGCGGGCCCCGCTGTTTGAAAAACGCTGTGAGGAACCGATGAAACAGCTTGCCGACCGGCTGCCCGACTTTTTTGACGACATCGTTCACATGTTCAGCGGCAGCCAGGTGGATCCGTTGTTTGAGTCCGATATTTCCGTGGTGCTGGACCCGCTGCCCAAGGTCCCCCTGATGATCTGCTACTGGAAACCGGAAGAAGGCATGGATTCGAGCCTGAGCCTCTTTTTTGACGAGACCGCTGCAACCAATCTCGATATCGGAGCGACTTACACGCTGGGCGCCGGGCTTTCGCAGATGTTCTCCAAGCTGGCCCTGCGGCACGGTTTTGCGGAAACAGCAACGGTTTAAAATGGGATTTTGCCGACGCCAGCCACTGATGCCGCATTGGCCGCAGGCAATAATGACGGTCGCCCCTAAATTTTTACCATTTGCGCCCCCTTCCCCGCGACGTCCTCTTCCACCTGGGTACGCTCCTGGGCGGACATCGCTTCGTCCGGATCGCCTGCGATATTTTGTTCATCACGTGGGCACCGGTATGGTGATGGACGTTATCGCGGGTTCAGGGTGTATCTACTGATCCCGGCAGAGGCATATCCGTGCACCTGCCGGGATTTGCAATGTCTACATGATTCAAGGACTGACAAGCCCCCACGTTTCTGCCGCTTCCATGAGAGCTCCCATCATCGCAAAAACTCGGTGGCGGGGCGCTTTTTATGCCCCGCCACCACTTTTCGTCCCTGTTTCAAACGATGAAGGCCTAAATTCGTCATGGTTTCCCAATTTGGGGGGAATCCATGGTAAAAAGTCTCCAATAAACCTTGTGAGCGGCCCCATCGTCATTTCACGATGAGATCGTTTTTGACATCCCTGACCCCCTGCACGCCGCGGGCGATATTGCCGGCCCATTCCACCTGCTCCTTGGAATTGACGAAACCGCTCAGTTGCACCACTCCCTTGAAGGTTTCCACACTGATCTTGAAGGGGCTGGTCCAGTCCTCGCCGGCCAGCTTGGCCTTGACCTTGGTGGTGATGACCGAGTCGTCCACGTATTCCCCGGTGCTGGCCTTCTTGGGCGTTGAGGCGCAAGCGGCCAGGGTGGCGATCAGCAGCAGGACGGCCAGGACACGGACCACGAGGTTCATCTTTTTCATGGCTCAGGGCTCCTTTTAAAAATGGTGTAAAAATTCATGGGTTGTCCCAGGACCCGCCTAGGCGAGGGACCTCCGCGAAAACGCAATACTATCTGTATGTTATAAAGTTGTCACCTCCCTCACCGCCAATTTTCAGCGACGGACAGGGCGGCATCGGTAGTTCCTTGCCAGTTCGATTAATATAACATCTATTCAAAAAATTTCACCACTGAACATAGTCCGGCTTCCGTAGGAATGACGGAATGAGACCGGACCCAGGATCGGGCCAGGCGCTCTCCTATACTTTTCGGCAGCTTGTCACCCTGGGCGAAGATCCGGGGTCCATGCACCCCTCCTCGACCGTCACCCCGGGCGAAGACCCGGGGTCCATTTTGAACGACTGAGGGTTCCCCGAAGATATTCCTGTTTTTTCCGGCAACCCTTCCGCCGACTCGTTCCGATGA
>JACDJA010001871.1_pt1 | contig 16433 bp, 14 predicted proteins | sample 7449241 | NCBI WGS metagenome assembly JACDJA01 (sample SAMN14253289, study PRJNA609438) | sludge metagenome | isolation source: initial anaerobic sludge | collected 2018-12-20 | reverse complement strand
GCGTTGCGCAGGAGGTCGCGCTCCTCGATCTCGTCCAGCACCGCCAACGCGGCGGCGCATGCGAGCGGGTTACCACCGAAGGTGGAGCCGTGCCCACCCCGAGGCATGGCGCGAGCCACGGTGTCCGTCATCAGCGTGGCCCCGATCGGCACCCCGCCGGCCAGCCCCTTGGCCAGAGTGACCAGGTCGGGGACCACCCCCATGCCTTGGGCGGCCAAGAACGTGCCGGTTCGGCCCACGCCGCACTGCACCTCGTCGAACACGAGCAGCGCGCCGTGTGTCCGCGTGAGGTCGCGGGCCCGCTCGAGGTAGCCCGGGGGTGCCACGTGGACGCCGCCCTCCCCCTGGATCGGTTCCACGAAGAACGCCGCCGTGGAGCCGTCGATGGCCGACTCCAGCGCCTCCAAGTCGCCGAAGGTCACGAACTCGGCCTCCCCCGGGAGCGGCTCGAAGGGGCGGCGGTAGCCCGCCTCCCAGGTAAGGGCCAGGGAGCCGAGGGTCCGCCCAGCGAAGCCGCGCTTGGCTGCGACGATCCGGGTGCGTTGGGTGGCAGCGCGCGCCCACTTGATGGCCGCCTCGTTCGCCTCGCTGCCGGAGTTGGACAAGAAGGCACGCTCGAGCGGCGCGCCGACGACCCGGAAGAGGCGCTCGAGGAACTCGGCCCGCACGTCGTTCGCCTGGCTCTGCGGGCAGACGATCAGCCGCTCGGCCTGCCTGGCGATGGCGTCCGCGAGCCGCCGGTTGCCGTGCCCGACGCTGGCGACGCCGATCCCGGCCATGAAGTCGAGGTAATAGCGGCCGTCGGCGTCGTAGAGGTACGCGCCCTCGCCCCTCACGAATGCCGCCATGGGCGAGTAAAGGGTCGAGGCGTGGCGGGCCTCGCGCTCCATCAGCGCGGCGGTCACGGCCTTCACGCCACCACCGTCCCCTGCCCGGCCAACGCGCGGCGCACGGCATGCGGGACTCGGGCGTCACCCAACACCACGCGCCCCACCCCGCCCTGGACGGCAACCACGGCGCCCATCACCTTCTTCTTCATGCGGCCTGCGGCGCAGGCCATGGCGTCGTCGCCCTCGTCCGCGGGCACGAACTCCACCAACGTGGACTCGTCCGGATAGTCCCTCAGCAGGCCGGGCACGTTGGAGAGGAGCAGCAGCGCCTCCGCTTGCAGGGCGACGGCCACGGCGGCGGCGGCGCGGTCGCCGTCCACGTTCATGGCGACCCCCTCGAAGCTGATGGCCGGAGGCGTGAGCACGGGCAGGTAGCCGGCGTCCAGCAACAGCCGCAGCAAGGCGACGTTGACGCGCTCGACCGTGCCCGTGTGGTCGCCACGCAAGACGAGCACGCGCCCATCCTCGACCGACCTGACGGTGCTCTTGAGCGTGCCCTCGAACAACCGCCCGTCGATGCCGGAGAGCCCGACGGCGTTGGCGCCCCGCACCTGCAGCATCTCCACTATGCCCTTGTTGATCTTGCCGCAGTAGACCATCTCGAAGACCTCGAGCGTGGCCCGGTCCGTGAAGCGGCTCTGATGCCCACTCGGGCTCGTCACGAACTTCGGCGGCAAGCCCAACCGCGCCGACACCCGGTTCGTTTCGGCGCTGCCGCCGTGCACCAGTAACACGCGCACGTTCTCGCGCCACAAGGCGGCAACGTCGTCGCAGACCGCCTCCAAGTCGATCCCGTCGGAACCGCCCACCTTGACCACCACCGTCTTGCTCACGGGTGCAGACCGGTGAACGAAAGGCCGGCGGCCTCCGGAAAGCCCAGTGCGAGGTTGAGGGACTGCAGCGCGTGACCGGCCGTGCCCTTGACCAGGTTGTCGAGGGCCGCCAGCACCACCAGGCGCCGCGCTCCCTGGTCGAGCTCGAAGCCCACGTCGCAGTAGTTGCTGCCGTCGAGGATCTTCGGGTCCGGCACGCGGTGGATGCCGCGGCGGGCGCGCACCAGCCTCACGAACGGCTCGGCGTCGTAAGCGGCGCGGAACGCGGCCAACACGTCCGCCTCGACCACGCCATCTCTCACGAAGGTATGGGCCGTGACGAGGACCCCGCGCACGCGCTCCACGGCCGTGGCCGTGAGGTGGATTGTCGGCGCCCCGGGGAGCGCCTCGGCGATCTCGGCCTGGTGGCGGTGCCGCGTGGCCGCGTAGGTGCGAAGCGCGCCGGAGCGCTCCGGGTGGTGCGTTGCAGTGGAGGCCGCGCTTCCCGCCGCGCTGCTGCCGATCTTGGCGTCGACGATGACGTCACGCCCCGGGTCGAGCAAGCTCAGCACCGGGTGCAGGGCCAGAACGGAGGCCGTGGCGATGCAACCAGCCCCGGCGAGCCGCGTGGCACCGCGCAGTTGCTCGCGGTTGAGTTCGGGGTTGGCATAGACGAAGGTGCCGAGCAGGTCGGGCCGCGGATGCGGGGCGTCGTGATAGGCCTCGTACGCCTCCGGCTGCTTGAGCCGGAAGTCCTCGGAAAGGTCCACGAGGTACGGCGCCACCGGCGCAAGCTCGTCTATCTGGAGCGCCAGCTTGCCGTGAGGTAACGCGGCGACGAGCACGTCGGTAGCTTCCAGGTCGGAAGGTTTGGTGAAGCGCAGGTCGGTGACGCCCCGTAGGTTCGGGTGGACGAGGTGAACGGGATGCCCCGCGTGCTCCCGGCTAGTGACCTGGTCTACCCTCAACCCCGGATGCCCGAGGGTCAGGCGCAAGAACTCGCCGCCGGCGTACCCCGATGCCCCCAGGATGCTCAGCCCCACCGGGGCTGAGGTCACGCCACCAGCTCCAACCGTGAGGCCACGTGCTTCACGATCAGCCCGGGGATGTCGACACCGGTCGTCGTGATCGAGTTGCGGAACTCCATGGTGTGGTTGACCTCGACGACGAGCAGGCCGCGGCTCGACTCGACCAGGTCGACGGCGAGGATGCCGCCGCCCACGGCCTGCGCGGCCCCCAGCGTGGTCGCAACCAGCTCGCTCGTCAGTGGGCAGTTGCTTGCCACGGCGCCCCTGGCCGTGTTCGTGATCCAGCTGTCGGAGGTGCGGTAGATGGCCGCGATGACCTCGTCTCCTACGACGAACGCGCGGATGTCGCGGCCCGGCTTGTCGACGTACTCCTGCAGGTAGTGGACCTTGTGCTCCGGGCCGCCAAGCACTTCCTTGTACTCGAGGAGCGCTTCGGCCGCCGCTCGCGACTCGAGGCGGGCAACCAACCTGCCCCAGCTTCCCACCAGCGGCTTGATCACGACGGGGTAACCAAGCCGGTCGGCCTCGTCGAGGGCCGCCTGGCGGTCTACCGCGACGCTCGTGCGCGGCGTGGGCACGCCCGCTCGCACGAGGGCGGCACTGGTCGCGAGCTTGTCGCCGCACGTCTCGATGACCTCGGGGCGGTTGAAGACGGTGCTGCCGGCGGCCTGGAAGGCCCGCGCCAGGCTGAGGCCCCGCCACTGCGAGACGCACCGTTCGAGCACGAGGGCGGGCGAAGGAGCTCCGAGTTCGACGGCGAGCGACGAGGCATACACGGGGGTGTGCGGCACGCCCAAGCGCTCGAACGCCTCGAACAGCAGGCGTTCCTCCTCCCGCAGGCGGTCGTAGACGACCGCCACCTGGTCGGTCACTCGCCCCAGTCCTCGGCTTCCTCGGGCGCCGGTTCGAGCCGCAAGGGTTCGAGCCCGACGACCTCCAACTCCGCGCCCTCGTCGGTCACGAGGATCTCGCCGAGCATGAGGCTGGAAGGGTCTACGGTCAGGCGTCCCTGGGGCGTGTCGATGAGTTGCATGGTCTCCTCCATCGGCCGTGATCCAGCTAGCGCTGCTGCTGGCGTTGGCTTGTTCACTCAGTGGCCGGGGCCCGGACAAGCAACCCAGGCGTTCCGCGCTTTCGTTTCGAAGGTGTGACGACTTCCGAAGCCGGCGGCGGCACTGACGAACGAGGGGCAGTCTAGTTCGCCCCGCGGGAGCCTGTCAACCACACGGATATACGATGCCGATGGGCTCCAGTGACGATTCTAAAGCATTGCGATCAGCAGCCGCGGACATCGTAAGTTGTGGGTTGAGGATACGAGGGGATGCGGGCAGTATGTCCGCCACGGCTTTCGATTCGAAGGCGGTCTACAGTAACGTTCCCGTTAGCACCAGCTTGGCCAGCGCGAAGAAGATGACGATGCCGGTCACGTCGACGATGGTGGCCACGAACGGCGTGGACGAGGCCGCCGGGTCGGCGCCGAGTCGCTTGAGCGCGATGGGCAGCAGCGAACCAGTGAGAGAGCCCCACAGCACGACACCGACGAGCGACATGAAGATGGTCAGGCCGATGAGCAACCAGTTGCCGCCGTAGGCGTCGAAGACCAGGCCCCAGATCGCGACGCGGATGAACCCGAGGGCGCCGAGCATCAGCCCCAGCACGAGGCCGGCGCCGAGTTCGCGGCGCATGATCTGCCACCAGTCGCGCACGCCCACCTCGCCGAGGGCCATGGCGCGCGTCACGAGTGCGGCCGCCTGCGACCCGGAGTTGCCGCCACTGGAGATGATGAGCGGCAGGAACAGCGCCAGCACCACGGCGCTGGCGATCTCGGCCTCGAAGAAACCCATGGCCGTCGCGGTAAGGGTCTGGCCGAGGAACAGCAGCACGAGCCAGAAGGCCCGCTTGCGGATGACCTTGCCCAGCGAGATGCTCAGGTACGGCTCGTCGAGGGCCTCCACCCCACCGAGCATCTGGATGTCCTCCGTTGCCTCCTCCTCGGCCACGTCGAAGACGTCGTCGACGGTCACGATGCCGACGATCACCCCCTTGGAGTCGACTACGGGCAACGCCGAGCGGTCGTGCTTGCGGAACACGGCCACGGCGGTCTCCTGGTCGTCGGAGGCGTGCAGGGCGACGAACGTCTCGTCGATCATGTCGGCGATGCGCGTGCCGGGGTCCACCAGCAGCATCTCACGCATGCGCAGGTCGTCGATCAGCACCCCTCCAGGACCAGTCACGTAGACCACGTTCAACGTCTCCGAGTCGCTCCCGTACACGCGCACGTGCTCGAGGGCCTCGGCCACCGTCCAGTGCCGCTTGACCGCCACGTAATCGGGCGTCATGAGGCGCCCGATGGAGTCCTCCGGATAGTTGAGGAGTCTCGTGGCCACGTCGCGCTCTTCGGGCGTGAGCAGGTTCATGAGCCGGCGGGTCACCTCGCCCGGGAGTTCCTCGAGCAGCGCCGTGCGGTCGTCGGCCGACATCTCGTTGAGGATCCCCGCCACTTCGCGGTCGCCAAGGTTCCTTATCAGGCGCTCTTGCGAGGCGAGGCCCAGGTACTCGAAGGTGTCCAGCGCCCGCTCCTTGTCGAGCAGCCTGAACACGATGGCCTCCACCTCGTAAGGCAGGCTCTCCAACACCTCGGCAAGGTCGGGCGGCTCGAACGGCCTGAGCCGGTTGTGAAGCGCGTCGAAGTGCCGTCCGTGGACTAGTTCCGTGAGCTCGGCTAGCAGTTCTTGGCGGGTATCGGTCTCAGACATGGTCTCGTCCTAAAGGTGAGGTGGTCGCGTACCTGGCTTCACAATCGCACTAGCGAATTGCTAGTGCGGCAAACCACAAACTAACTGGGAGAGAGCGGGGCCATCAGTTCAGTTCGTCCAGGGTGAGGCTGAACGACGGCACGAACTCGTCCAGGAAGTACCGCACGGCCGGATCCTCCAGTCCCTGGAGCTCGCGGTGGATGGCCTGCTCCGCCCGCTCGAACTCCTCGTTCCCGGCCTTGGCCTCCTCGAGGCACTTGAGGTACGCGGAGATCTTGTCGGCGTGCTTCACGAGCCGCCAGCTTGCCGCGTCGGCGGTGGCCGGGAAGAACAGCGGCGTGTAGTCGGCCCGAAGCTCGGGCGGCAGCATACCCACCAGGCGCTGGCGCGCCACGGTCTCGATGCCGCCGAGTGCCTCCTTGATGCTGGGGCTGAAGTACTTGATCGGCGTCGGCACGTCTCCCGTGATGACCTCCTCCGCGTCGTGGAACACCGCCAGCAACGCCGTGCGCTCAGGATCGAAGGCACCACCGAAGAACCGGTTATGGATGAGCGCCAGCGCGTGCGCGATCATGGCGACCTGCAACGAGTGCTCCTGCGTGTTCTCCGCGCGCGTGTTGCGCATGAGGCCCCAACGGTTGATGAACTTGAGCCTGGCGAGGTAGGCGAAGAAATGACTAGTCACGCTCGCCATCGTATCCGTATGAAACAATCCATTGACGACGGGGCCGGGCATCATTAGGCTCAATCAGTAGGAGGACATAAGTGAAGCGTCTCGCTTTCATTGCCATTGGTCTTATCGCGGTCTTACTGGCCGCCTGTGCGCCCGCGCCATCCGTGGCCACCAACGTGCCCGTGACCCTCATCTCCGTGTCGGTGCCGGCCACCAAGGGCGACACCGTCGTCCTGCAGGGCCGCTACTTCGGGGACGGTCGCACGGGTGGCGAGGCCGTCAACTACGTGATCGTCGGCGCCAACGCCGAGGGCAGTGGAGGCCAGAAGGCCAAGGTCCTCAGCTGGACCCCCACCCGCATCGAGTTCGTTGCGCCGGAAACGGGCGGCAACGGTTGGGTGTTCGTGTTCGCCGGTGGGGTGAAGAGCAACGGCCTTCCGACCAACCTGCCCTGAAGCGCTGCACGCACGTGCCCTGAACCACGATACGAACCTGCCCTGAACCAGGCACGCTCTCGCAGCAGATCTTTTGTCACCCGCGATGACGCAGCCGGGCCGCGCACCTAGGCGGCCCGGCACGTTTCTGCCGTTAGCGGGCCCAGGTGTAGACTCCTGGGCGATGAAGCTCCAAGCCGTGAAAGGCACGCAAGACATCCTCCCGCGCGACCAGGCCGCCTGGCACGCCATCACCGCCGCCGCCGAGCAGGTCCTGGGCGGCGCCGGCGCCGGCAAGATCACCCCACCGATATTCGAGTTCACCGAGGTGTTCGAGAAGTCCGTCGGTGAGTCGGCGGACCTCATGGTCCAGAAGGAGATGTACACCTTCGAGGACCGTGGCGGGCGCAGCCTGACGCTGAGGCCCGAGTTCACCGCCGGACTCATGCGTTCTTTCATCGACCACGGCATGCACACGCTCCCCCAGCCCGTGAAGCTCTGGGCCGAGGGTCCCCTGTTCCGCGCCGAGAACGTGCAGCGCGGCCGCTACAGGCAGTTCCATCAGGTGGACTACGAGTTGGTGGGCAGCGACTCCGCGCTCGCCGACGCCGAGGCCATCGAACTCCTCTACCGGACCCTGCAGGCGTGCGGCCTCACGCGCCACCGGATCCGCCTCGGCTCCGTGGGTGACCCGGACGACCGCGCCGCCTACAACGCCTACCTTCGCGAGGAGCTGGCGCCCCACGCCGAGCGACTCTCGCCCGTCAGCCAAGAACGGCTGCGCCTCAACCCGCTACGTGTCCTCGACAGCAAGGACCAGGGCGACCAGGCGCTGATCGCTGACCTCCAGCGACCGCTCGAGCGCCTTGGCCCCGCCGCGCGTGGGCACCTGGCGGAGGTGGAGCACTACTTGCGCAGCTGGGACGTACCGTTCGACCTCGACCCGGCCATCGTCCGCGGCCTCGACTACTACCGCCGCACCGCCTTCGAAGTGCATTACGAGGGCATCGGGGCGCAATCCGCGCTGGGAGGCGGCGGCCGCTACGACGGCCTGATAGAACTGCTGGGCGGCCCGCCGATACCCGCCACGGGCTGGGCGTTCGGGGTGGAACGCGTGCTCGACGCGCTCGCGCAGGAAGAAGCGGCGCAGGCGGAAACTCCTGAGCGGCCCGCGCTGTTCGTGATCCCCCTCGACGACGAGGCCGTCGGCGAGGGAGCCGACCTGGCGACCCGCCTGCGGCGCGAGGCGCTCCGGGTCGAGTTCGCCTACCAACGGCGCAACCCGGGCAAGGGCCTGCGTGACGCCGACCGCAGCGGGGCCCGGTTCGCCGCCCTGCGCGGCGCCGAAGAACGCACCCGCGGCACTTGGCAACTCAAGGACCTGGCCAGCGGCGAGCAGTCGGAAGTCGCCGACGAGGCGCTGCGCGCCGCCCTGACCGAACGCCTCGAGAACCTCTGAAAGGCACCCGAGCATGAAGAGAAGCCACACCTGCGGTGACCTCCGCGCCACCGATGCCGGCAGCGACGTGACCCTCCAGGGATGGGTGAACCGCCGCCGCGACCTCGGTGGCCTCGTGTTCATCGATCTTCGCGATCGTTACGGCATCACCCAGATAGCCTTCGAACCGGAGGACGCCGCCGCGTTCGCCGCCGTGCAGGACGTGCGGAGCGAGTTCGTGGTCGAGGTGACGGGCGTCGTCCGCCCGCGCCCCGACTCGCAGCGCAACGCTCGGGTTAGCACGGGCGACGTGGAAGTGGTGGCGAAGAGCCTGGTCGTGCTCTCCCCCGCCCTCACGCCGCCCTTCGTCATCGACGGCGCCGGTGGCGAGGTCAACGAGGAGTTGCGGCTCAAATACCGCTACCTCGACTTGCGCCGCCCTGCGGCCCTGGCGCCCCTGCTCCTGCGCCACCGCGTCACCAAGGCCATCTGGGAGTTCCTCGACGGGCGCGGTTTCGTGCAGGTCGAGACTCCGCTACTCACCCTCTCCACCCCCGAGGGCGCCCGCGACTTCGTGGTGCCCGCCCGGCAGAGGCCCGGTTCCTTCTACGCGCTACCCCAGTCACCGCAACTGTTCAAGCAGATGCTCATGATGGCAGGGGTGGACCGCTACTTCCAGGTGGCGCGCTGCTTCCGCGACGAGGACCTGCGCGCTGACAGGCAACCAGACTTCACCCAGCTCGACCTGGAGATGTCGTTCGTGGATGAGGACGACGTGCTGGAGCTCAACGAGGAGCTCATGGCCCACGTGGTGCGGGCCGCGACGGGCGCCGAGATCGTCACACCCTTCCCGCGCCTCACTTACCAAGACGCCATGGACCGCTACGGCTCCGACAAGCCCGACGTGCGCTTCGGCCTCGAGCTGGCCGACGTCACGCAGGTCCTCGCCGGCAGTTCCTTCCGCGGCTTCGCGGCGGGCGCCCAGCCTGGAGGCGCGATAAAGGCGCTACTCGTTCCTGCCAGGCACGCGGCGCCCCTCACGCGCAAGGTGCTCGCCGAACTCGAGGAGCACGCCAAACGCTTCGGGGCCAAGGGCCTGGCCTGGCTCAAGCGCGGCGCGGACGGCTTCTCGGGGCCGGTGGCCAAGTTCCTCTCGGCAGCGGAGGTAGAGGGCCTTGGCGCCATCGCCGCCACCGAGGGCGACACGCTGCTTCTCGTGTCGGGCGAGTGGAAGCTGAGCTGCACCGCCCTCGGAGCCGTGCGCCAGCGCCTACCCGAAACGCTCGACTTGGACGTGGATGAGGGGTTCGCCTTCCTCTGGGTGGTCGACTTCCCGCTTCTCGAACGCGAGGCGGAGACGGGCGAGTGGACTTACATGCACCACCCGTTCACCAGGCCGCAGGAAGCCGACCTGGAGCGCCTCGAGTCCGACCCGGGCAGCGTGAAGGCCCACGCCTACGACCTCGTGCTGAACGGCTCAGAGGTGGGTGGTGGCAGCCTGCGCATCCACCGCCTCGACGTGCAGCAGCGGATGTTCAAGGCCCTCGGATTCTCCAGCGAGGACGCCCAGCGGCGCTTCGGCTTCTTCCTGGAGGCCCTCGCTCACGGCGCACCGCCCCACGGGGGGATCGCGTGGGGCCTCGACCGCCTCGTGATGCTGCTGGCGCGCGTCGACAGCATCCGCGACACCATCGCCTTCCCGAAGAACCAGCGGGGCGCGGATCCCCTGACCGGGGCCCCCGCCCCCATCGACGCTCGCCAGCTGAGCGAGCTGGGGCTACGCGCCCTAGAGACGAGCGCGGAATGATACCGCTCGTCGTCCTCGACCTCGACGGCACCATCATCGGCTCCAGCGGCCTCGTGCAGGAGTGCATCTGGGAAGCCGCTGAACGAGCCCGGGAAGCGGGCGTGAAGATCGCGGTGTGCACGGGCCGCCCGGGGTTCGGGGTGGCGCTGCGGGTGGCCCAGCGCCTGGGGCCCGACAACCCGCACGTGTTCCAAAGCGGCGCCTACCTCGGTTACCCGGACGGCCGCACCATCAAGGCCGTGGCGCTCAAGGGCGGCGACCTCAGCCGCATAATCGAGCTGTCGCGGCAGCGCGGCGCCATCCTCGAGCTCTACACCCCGAATTGCCTGTACGTCGAACGCAGCACCGACTTGAGCGAGCAGCACGCCAACATGATCGGCGTGACCGCCATCGTGAGCGACCTCGAGGAGGTGGCGGCCACCGAGCCCGTCGTGCGCGCGCAGTGGGTGCTGCCGAAGGGAGCGTCCGAGGCGATCGCCGAGCTTGCACCAGCGGGCGTCAACCTCTCGCACGCGGGCAGCCCGGCGCTCCCCGGCATCTCCTTCATCTCGATAACCGGCGCCGGAGTGTCCAAGGCCAGCGCCGTCAAGCAGCTCGCCGAACAGTTGCGGCTCCCGCTCGCGAACGTCATGGCCGTGGGCGACAGCCACGGCGACCTTCCTATGCTCGAGGTCGTCGGCCACCCCCGAGTCGTCGCCAACGCCTCGCCCGAACTCCTGGAGCGCTTCCCTTCGGTAGGTGACGTCGAGGAGTGCGGCGTTGTGGAGGCGCTCGAAGAGGCCAGCGGTGCTCGCGGGGGCTTGTTACACTCCCTCGCATGAAGATCGTCACCATCGATTCGTTGCCGCAGCACATCGGCGAACACGTGCAGCTCCACGGTTGGCTGACCGGCATCCGGTCGAGCGGCAAGATTGCCTTCTTGCAGTTGCGTGACGGCAGCGGTTTCGTGCAGGGCGTACTGGCCAAGAACGACGTAGACGAGCAGACGTTCGAGCTCGCGCGCTCGCTGGCGCAGGAGTCCTCGGTCTCCGTCGTGGGCGAGGTGCGCGCCGACGCGCGGGCGCAGGGCGGCGTGGAACTCGGGCTCTCCGAGGTCAGGCTCATCGGCGCCAGCGGCGACTACCCCATCACGCCGAAGGAACACGGCGTCGACTTCCTGTCGGAGCACCGTCACCTCTACTTGCGCCACAAGGTCCCCTGGGCCATCCTTCGGATCCGCGACGAGGTCGAGCGGGCTGTCCACGACTTCTTCAGCCAACGCGGCTTCACACGCTTCGACGCACCGTTCTTCATGCCCACCGCCGTCGAGGGGACCACCAGCCTCTTCGAGATCTCCTTGTTCGACGAGGACAGTGCCTACCTCTCGCAGTCGGGCCAGCTTTACGCCGAGGCCGGCGCCATGGCGCTGGGCAAGGTCTACACCTTCGGGCCAACGTTCCGGGCCGAGAAGAGCAAGACGCGCCGGCACCTCCTCGAGTTCTGGATGATCGAGCCGGAAGTGGCGTTCTTGGATCACGAGGGGAACATGCAGCTCCAGGAGGACATGGTGGCTTACCTCGTGGGCCGCGTGATCGAGAAGCGCCGCCCCGAGCTCGAGCTGCTGGGCCGCGACGTCAGCCTGCTGGAAGCGAGCGCCCAGGGCGGGTTCCCCCGCATCAGCTACGACGAAGCCCTCGCATTCCTCGCCACCAAGGGGGAGAACCTGGAGTTCGGCGACGACCTGGGTGCGGCCCACGAGACGCTCCTGGGCGAACACTACGACCGTCCGGTCTTCGTCGAGCTGTGGCCGACCGCCGCCAAGGCCTTCTACATGGAGCCCGTGCCGGGCGACCCCACCCGCGTGCTCGCTGCCGACCTGATCTGCCCCGAGGGCTACGGGGAGCTCATCGGCGGCTCGCAGCGCATCCACGACCTCGGGCTGCTCGAGCGGCGCATCGCGGAGCACGGTCTCCCCACCGAGGCGTTCGCGTGGTACCTCGACCTGCGGCGCTTCGGCAGCGTGCCGCACTCGGGCTACGGCATGGGCCTGGAGAGGTTCCTTGCGTGGTTGACCGGGGCCCACCACCTGCGTGAGGTCATCCCCTTCCCGCGGATGCTCACCCGCATGTACCCCTGAGGGTCGGGCCTACAGGCAGGAAGGCACGGCTGCCGATCGGCGTTGACGCCAACACGGTCGGTCGGGACTACAGGCTGGAGGGCACGGCCACGTGTTCTAGCAGCGTGCTGGCGGGGAGTCCGTTGCGCAAGAACCTCACGGCCGCCACCCCGTTGGCCTCTGCCGTAGCGGTCAGCGAGCGCAAGATGGCGAGTTCCTGGGCCACGCTCACGCCGATCGGCGTCACCACCTGCATGTCGACCACGGCCACCCTCCGCCGGTCGAACGTCTCGACGAACACTCGGGGCGCCGGCAGTTCGGCCGGCCACACGCCCAGTTGGACGAGCGAGTCGCGCAACGCGGCCATGACCGCGGCCAGGCGCTGCGAGGCTCCCGCCGGTAGCTGCAGGCGCACGTTACTGGTCCGCTCGAGGCCCGCGGCGTCGACCAGCACCAGCCTCACCTCCTGAGGCGTCAACTGCTCCTGCGCGCGCGTGACGTCGATGTTGGGCGGCGGCGTGGAGGACCGCCGCTGCCGAGGGCCCACGAGTCCTGTGGCGGCGATCAACAGCAGGGCAGCCACCAGCACCTGGGGGGTGGCGGCAGCCCTCAGAAGCCGGGTCCAGTGCGCCGGCTCCGGCTTCTCGTTGCTCGGTGAGGTCACCTCGGAAGGCCGATGCTGCCGTCTCGAACGAGTTGCTCCAAGGCGTCCGCGAAGCGGTCCGGCAGCCCTTCGGAGGCGAGGTCGGCGGCGGCGAATTCGAAGAGCACGCCACGACCGGCCGCGCCGCCCAAGACCTGCAGGGGCGCGCTGGTGATGCTCTCCGCCCTGTAACCACCCACGGCGAAGAGGCGCTCGGAGATGGCCTCGGCCACGCGCCTGCCGATGTCGAGGTCGGGCACCAGGCCGAGGAGGATCTTCCGCCTGATGGCGTCCGTCTCGTCCTGCCGGGCGGCCTGCGCGGCGTTCTCGCGCACGGCCATCTCCAACGACGTGACGTTGTTGGCGTCGCCCAGGTAGTAAACCCGGAACTCGCCCAGGTCGAGCGCGGCGGAATGGATGCTGATGAACAGGTCGGCGCCGATCCCGGCGCGAGAGCGCTCCGGTACGTCGACCGGGGCGTCGGCCTGGCGCGTGAGCTGCACTTGCATGCCACGCCCCTCGAGGGCGGCCGCGAGTCGTTTCGCGAAGGCGAGCGTGAGGGTCGATTCGCTGCCGAGGCCGGCGCTGACCACCCCCAGGTCGTCGCCGCCATGCCCCGGGTCCAGGACGACCGAGACCCGTCTCGTCGCCTGGGCCTCACCGGCCTCGTCGAAGGACAGGTTCAGGCGGAAGCCTCGACCGTCCGGCACCGCGTACACGAGGTAGTTGGTGCCGGGTTCCAGCTGCACGCGCACCTCGGTGGCGCCGTTCTGCGAGGTGGCGGTGGCGAGCTTGAACGCCTTGCCCTCCAGCGGGTCCAGGCGTGCCTCGACGTCGGTGCGGTCCAAGTAGACGAAGAGCGTGGACAGGGGTTCGTTGTAGAAGGTGGTGTAGCGCACGGGGGCGCTGAGGCTAAGCTCGATCCGCTCCGTGCCGCTGTCTTGTAACCGCATCGCCGACAGGCGCCCGCGCGGTTGCACCACCATCACGGTGTCCTCGGAACTCAAGTAGGTGACGCTGGCGCCCAGCGCCTCGGCCACCGGCTTGACGGGCAGGAAGATCTCGCCCCCGACGCTCACGGCCGGTCCGCCGGGCACGTCGCGGCCGTCGAGCCACACTGCCGGCGTCGGTGCGGCGCCGGCCTCTTCGACCAAGGTCAGCTGAAGCACCCGCCCGCCGGCCTGGAGGGTGACGAGGCCCCTACCAGCGTCGCCGGTCAGGTCCGCCCCTAAGGCCCGCGCAAGGGCGCTGCCGGGGGCGTAGCTCGTGCCTGACACAAGTGAGGTGGTGTTCCCGGCGATCTCGCGGCCATTCACCAGCAGGCGCGGCTCGGCGCCGGCCACGGCGGCCAGGAGGGCGAGAAGGACCAGGAGCAGGGTGCGGGCGGGCCTCATTTGCGGCCCCCGCGGGCGAGTTCGCGTTCCATCTCGCGCTGGGCGTCCTTCTTGGCCGCGTCGCTGCGCTTGTCGTGGAGCTTCTTGCCGCGCGCCAGGGCCACCTCGAGCTTGGCCCAGCCGCCTTTGAAGTAGAGCTTGAGCGGCACGAGCGTCAGTCCGCGTCGCTCCAAGCCCTTGGCGATCTCGTCGATCTCGCGCGCGTTCAACAGGAGCCGCCGCGTTCGCGTGGGCTCGTGGTTGTTGTAGCTGGCCTCCTGGTAGACGGGGATCGTCATGCCCTCCACGAAGACCTGCCCGTTCATCACCTTCGCGTAGGCCTCGGCGATGGACCCCCCGCCCTGACGCAACGACTTGACCTCGCTGCCCGTCAGTTCCAGGCCGGCCTCGAAGGTCTCGAGCAGTTCGTAGTCGTGGGTTGCGCGTCTGTTACGTAGCATGGTGATTACCGGGCGCCATCTTATCCGCCCCGCGTGAGAGCGCAGTTCACTCGAGCAACGCGCCGACGTCGCGGGGGTCGACGTCCACGGCCAGCTTCGCGCCCGGGTATCGCTGAGGCACGAGGGCGAGGAGGTTCTCGAGCCGCACCTCGTCGGGCGCGCGCAACAGCAGTTGGAACAAGAACCGGCCCTTCAGCCGTTCCACCGGGGCGCTGGCCGGGCCGAGCACCTCCTCGGCACCGGCACCCCCCGTCAGGAGGGCGTCGGCCGCGTGTTGCGCCGCGGCCAGCGCCCCGCCGCGGTCACGGGCCGAGAACTGCAGCTTCGCGAGGGTGGCGAACGGCGGGTATCCGAAACGCTTGCGCCTTGCTAGCTGCCGACCGAGGAGCACCTCGAGCGCGGCCGCCGGCTCGGCCGCACCGAACGCTTCCAGCAGCTCGTGCTCGGGCGAGTACGTCTGCACGAGCAGTAGCGGCTGGCGGTCCCCGCTCAGCTCGGCCAGGCGCAACAGGGTGCGCGTCGCCTCCTCCTCCGAGCGGAAGTCGGCGGCTGCCAGGTGGGTATCGAAGTGCGTGACTCCTATGAGGGACAAGCGGGGCAGCGGCGGCAGCCCGAGCACCGAGAGGGTGCCCACGATGATGCCGGGCTCGCCCGCCAGCAACTGGCCGACGTCCTCGCGCTGGTCCTTGTCGTAGCGGTACACGGGGAACCCGCCGAGGCTGGAGCGCAGTTGCGAGGCCACCCACTGCGTGCCTGCCCCACGCAGCGGCCCCACGTGGGTGCCGCCGCAGGCCGGACACCGCTCGGGGGGCCGTTCCTCGTGACCGCACTGGTGGCAGCGCAACATCGCCTCGTCGCGGTGGTAGCGCAGGGTGAGGTCGCAGTTCGGGCAGGGTGCCTGCCAACCGCAGTCCTGGCACCCGAGCGAGCCGGAGTAACCGCGCCGCGGGGCGAGGATGACGGCCTGCCGTTCTCTCTCCACTACCTGCTTGAGGGTGCGCGTCAGGTCCGGGTGCACGGGCCAGTTGCCGCTGCCGTTGAGGTCGGCCACGTGCAGGCGGAGGCGCGGCAGCGGGAGGTCGCGCCGCGCCGCCGCGTGAACCTGCGTCACGAGGTCGGGACCGGCAGCGACGTCGAGGAGAGTAAGCGCGGCGTCGGCGGCGCGCGCAAGGGCCCTGGCCGCCTTCGACACGAGGGTGCGCGAACCGGATTGGAGCTTGTAGGCGCTACTGCCCGCATCGATCAACACCACGCGGCCCAGGTCGGCCAAGGGTGCGAGCAGGGCGAGGTAGGTACCCACCAGTACCTGTGGACCGCCGCCTATGAGCTCGCTCCAGAGCCGCACGCGTTGACGGTCGGTGGCCTCGCCGGTGAGCAGCGCGACGGGCAGGGAGGCCGAAAGCAGCCCAGCCGTCTCGCTGGCCATGCCCGTCTCCGGCGCCAGAACCAGCACGCTGCGCCCGTCCTTCAGGTCGGCCCTCAGGCGCGGGAGCAGGGCGGCCAGCCGTGTTCTGCGCTTCCCGCCCACTACGGCGCCGTCACCCGCCGGCGGCACGAACTCGGCGGGCGCGTCGGGTAGTGGCTCATGGGGCTGGTCCGGCTGGAGCAGCGGCGGTTCGGGCTCGGGAACCTCCTGGTACTCCGCGTACCCTTTGGCGACGAGTGTCCTGACGGCGCTCACGCTCACTTCCGCGTCGGCCGCCAGGCCGGTCGCGCTCTCCACCTGGCCCAACTCGAGGAGCCGCTCCAAGGCGATCCTCTGCGCCAGCCGACGGGCGCCCTCCAGGTCGTCATCCGGGGGTCGCACGGGGGCCAGGACGCGCCGCGTGGGCACGGCGGGCACGCCCCGCTCGTCAACCAGCCCTTGCTTCCTGAGTTCCTCCAGGGCCTTGGCCGGTAACAGCGCGGCCGGCGACCACTCGTCCAAGTTCGCCAGTTCGGCCGCGACCTCGACTCCGAGCGCCAGCAGGTAGGAGGCCGCCGCCTCGTGAAGGCGAACCTGGTGCACGAGTTCCTGCTGGAT
>JACDJA010001869.1_pt1 | contig 16440 bp, 5 predicted proteins | sample 7449241 | NCBI WGS metagenome assembly JACDJA01 (sample SAMN14253289, study PRJNA609438) | sludge metagenome | isolation source: initial anaerobic sludge | collected 2018-12-20 | reverse complement strand
CCCCAAAACAGGCCGCACCTGGTTGATTGATGAGGGCGGGAGGATTCGGGGAATTTAAATTACGGCTATTTCCAGAGAAAAGCAAATAAAGAAATGGAGCAGAAAAAAGAAGGAGGAGCTAATCATTGGTTGAAGGATTTACATCCTTCAACCAATAAAGATTACTCCCTGCGGTCGAAATGACCAGTGTCATTGGGGCTTAAGGTTGAGGTTGTGGGGAAGATGAAAATGGCGCTGCCATTTTCATCTTCCCCACAACCTCAACCCCCCTCTATGTCAGGCTACGGTCTTTTCGACCGAAGGGAGAAATCTATGTTGACAAAATGATGCAATCATTTTGTCAATCCCTTCTGCTTTTTTTACTGGTTGTTCTTGCTCCCCCCAAAGAGGCTCAGGCCAATTTGCCGGGTGAGCATCGGTCAGTTTGGTTCCGTGAATTATGCCTTGATCTTTTTTAATGTGTCAAATCTTGATCCGCTTTCTTTCATATAATCAATTCTTATTCTCATCTTAAACGCTTTCTTATTCTTTCAAACTTTACTTTTTTGTCATAACAATTATAATAACTCTAACATTTCTATTCTATAGAATATGAAAAAAATATTCATTGCTGTTCTTCTGTTTTTATCCCTTCCCGCCTGGTCGCAGAACCAACCGGAGCCTAATCCGCAAACTGAAGCCAACATGGAATGGTTCAAAGATGCCAAGCTTGGTATATTTATCCACTATGGCATCTACGCAGTGAATGGCATTGACGAATCCTGGTCGTTTTTCAACGGTTATCTTACCCATCGCGATTATATGAAACAGCTGGAAGGTTTTACCGCCTCACAGTATGATGCAGGACTTTGGGCAAAAGCATTTGCAGATGCCGGGGCACGCTATGCGGTGTTAACCACCAAGCACCACGATGGGGTGGCGCTCTGGGACACCCAAACCGACCATTACAGCGTGGTGAAGCACACCCCGGCAGGCCGCGACCTGGTAAAACCTTTTGTGGAAGCCCTGCGGGAGCATGACCTTAAGGCAGGCTTTTATTTTTCGCTCATTGACTGGTCATATCCTGACTATCCGGCCTTTACCCGTGATAAAAAGCGTTATGAGAATGACCCTGAGCGCTGGGGCCGCTTTGTCGATTTCTATTTTGAACAGATGAGCGAATTGTCGGGCCGTTTCAATCCTGATTTGTACTGGTTCGATGGTGACTGGGAACACAGCGCTGAAGAGTGGCGCGCTCCTGAACTAAAGTCCATGTTGTTAGGCTACAACAAGAACCTGATTATCAACAGCCGCCTTCAGGGTTACGGCGACTATGAAACTCCGGAGCAGGGCGTTCCCGTTTCTCCTCCGCTCACTGATTACTGGGAGCTCTGCCTCACCATCAACGATTCCTGGGGCTTTCAGCACAACGACCAGAACTATAAGACGCCCTGGCAGGTGTTGCAAATTTTTACCGACTGTATTAGCATGGGCGGTAATTTATTGCTGGATGTGGGACCCATGGAAAGCGGGAAAATTCCTGAGCCCCAAATGAAGATTCTGGAAGTACTGGGCCGGTGGAACAGGAAACATGCCGAGGCCGTTTATGGCACGCGTGCCGGTCTTAAGCCCGGACATTTTTTGCAACCTACAGCCTGGTCGAAAGATTATAAAACGCTCTATCTTTATATCCCGCATCAGCCCAATGGAGCGCTCTATCTTGGTGGAGTGGAGGGAGATGTTAAGAGTTTGCGGGTGGTGGGAACCGATGCCTCATTGAGCTACCAATATGCCGACCACCGACTGAGCTTTGAATTACCAGCCTCACTTCAGGACGCCATGATAACGGTAGTGGCAGTGGATTTTCAGGAAATACCCCTGATTTTAGATGATTTCTTTAATCACTTTGACCGGATGACCGCTTCACTTGAAGATAACCGTCGCTGGCAGGCCAAACATGGGGTATTGCCTGAAACATTGCTTGAGGGCATTTCCACACAGCACTACAATGGCTTGTCGCGGTTATCACCCGATAAACAGATTCTCTACCTTTACTTAGACGGGAAGCCCAATGGCCCTTTGACAATAAAAGGTTTAAAAAACAAGATAAACCGGATTTGGGTGGTGGGCGATGGCACCAAACTAACTTCTAAAGTTATGGGAAAGCTCTACTGGAGCAGTGTACCGGGAATGACCTACATAGATGTTCCTGAGCGCGTATTGGATAAGGATATGACCGTAATTGCCGTGTTGCTTGATGGTGAAATTGAGCTTTATAAAGAACGGGGGCAGGTGATTGAGAGCAATTGACTTTAAGCAAGAAAAGCCCCCGCTCTACTGAACAGACTTGCAAACGCCTGATCCACCCGGTTGATAAATCCATTGTTACTCATTGGAAAAGGCACCTCATGTGAATAGGGGAAGTTGAAATCCATAATGGAAACCGAGCCTGGTATATCCTTAGAGCGACCCAGGGTCTTCTCTATGGCGCCTCCTGGAATGACCTTATCCGATTTGAGCCCCACAGCATCTATCCTTTCGGCCAGCATTCCCAGTCTCTCCTCCCGGTATGCGCGCTGATTATCCAGGGTGATTAGGGAGAGAAAAGCCTGCCACAGTGAGGAGAGTGCGGGATGGATACTTTTGGGTGCTTTTTTAGGAGGCCGTTGCAGATTTCCGTTATCCAAAATGAAGTGACTTAATGAATTAAACGCCCTGTCGTCTAAAATGCTTTTCGACCGGGCATCCATCTGGTCGAACGTGGCACCCCCGCAGAAAAAGAAGGCTTTGCTTTGAGAAAACAGATTCAGCGGGTTGGCCATCAGCAGTATCTCGGTGATAAAGGCCCCGATGGAATAGGAGAAGAAGTTGACGGTGGCTCCCTGCCGGAACAGATTGTGTTTTCCCTCTTCTATTTGCCGGGTCAGGACAATAATGTCCGAAAGGCTCTGGAGTCCCGAGTGTATGAAGAGTTCAGGCAGGATGTCGAGACGGCTGCTAATGGCAGCATTGGCAAAGGAGCTGTGCGCGATGGGGCCGTGCATCTTTTCGCGTTCTGTTTTCAGGTTTTGCATGGCCCTGGGCAATCCCCACGAGAGAGGAGCCCGGTTCATATGGTGTGCAATGGGGAAAAGTATTACCGGCTTACCCGTTTCGAGAGCCAGTGTGTAGGCCCAGGGCAGATATTTTTCCCAATGTCGTTCATTCAGACCGTGCAACAGTACAATGGCCGAATCGGCAGGCTTTGAAGCAGCCGGCCTGAAGAGGCTGTACCTAAAGTGACAGTTCTCTTCAATTATCTCGTCGGTAAACTTCGAGCCGGGGCTTGGTCCTTTTCGGTTCAAGTGGTCAGAACTCCTCCGCATAGGTGAAACAAACGGGAATGTGTAGCAATCCATTTTATTATCCACGCGGGTGAAAGAGCTTTCGAGGTTAAAACTGTTGTTTAGTCGCAGGCTTAAATGGTGCAGGGATTCCATTTTTTTTATGCAATTTAATAACATATCTGCTGCGCGATTAAACGATGTAGTGTTTGTAGATATTGTGGGGTGAATGAAAGTTTCAATATCGCGAATCGTACATGTATGGGGTGGATGATGCACAGATGGGGTGAATTATGCGCAGGAGGGGTGAATGAAATCTGGTTCTTACAGGGGAACAATCTTTTGCGTGAAGGTTACTTTTTGTTTATCTTTACATTTGTGTTCTATTCCCGACGCTTTTATTCTGCTTAATTCATAAAAGCAATGAAAACCGAAAAAAGACTTATTCCCTGGTATTTTGTAAACCGCAGGAATACGGTGTGGCAAATATTGTTCACCACTCTTTTCGCATTGGTGTTTATTAATATCTACCGTCCGTTTGATGCCGGTAACTGGTATGAGGTTACCTGGTATCAGTTTCTCTATTTCTCAGCCCTGCTGGTATTGGCGGGCATGCTGGTGGTGGTGGTCAGCCGGGTGATCATGCTTCGGGTAAAAAAGGGCCGGCCCATTACATTGGTCTATTATCTGCTGATGATAGCCGGAGAGATCATGTTTATGGCTGCCATGTTTGCGTTGGTGGAAAAGGTATGGCTCAACGATGGGCGTAGTTTTGCCTTGTTGTGGTATCTGGCTTTGCAGAACACCGCGCTCATCCTGCTCATTCCCTATCTGATAAGCTTACTGTTTTTTGCCTGGCGAGCCAAATCCTTAAGCTTTAAAAACCTTTTGAGCCGCTACAGGCACGAGGATCGGTTTCTCTCTTTTCACGACCATAAGGGCCACCTGGAGTACTCTGTCAAAACCACAGATGTGCTTTACCTGGAGTCGGACGATAATTATGTGATTATTCATTATCTGGCGGGAGAAAAGAAGAGCCAACTGTTGTTGCGCAACTCCCTGAAGTATTTCGAGGAGGCCTTTAAACTGGAGCCATTTTTGCGCTGCCACCGATCCTACATGGTGAACGTGCAGCATGTAACCCTGGTGAAACGGAGTCGAAACCAACTCCAGCTCCTGCTGGACAATGACTCACAGGCCATCATCCCCGTGTCAAAAAGCTACGAACAGGCGGTGAAGGGTTTTTTTGAATAGATAGGGGCCCCCTCCCGGATAAGAGAGAAGATGCCTGCAGGCAGGCAAAACTCTCCTGCTTAATACCTATAAATGCGAATTAAGATTGAGTCCACTCTTTTTGTGCTCATATTCCCTACTCCACCCAATCCACTTGCACCATTTTAGCCTTTCGGCCATAATCAATAAACAGGCAGCTACAACATGACATTCTTTTCCCTGTGAAGCCCACTAACAAAAGCCGCCAGGTGCGTTCGTCAGTCTTTTTTGACGATTTGTCAATATAATTTTAAAATTGATGGAAGAGATATAACTAAAACCAACCAAACAGGTATAACTGCACAAGGAAGCTTGAATGCTATCCGAAAATCTAAACAGGGTTAATTTTATTGGTTATGAGAAAACGATTTACCACCAACAAATATTTTTACTTTTTGGGAGATAAAAGGAAGCTATTTTCCCGATTAACAGGTATTACAATTGTATTGTTTGCCTACATTGCCGGAGCTTTCGCGCAGGGAAATTTTGTGGTAGAAGAATTTAACTCTTCAGGATCCTATACTATACCAGCAAGTGTTACCAAAATTACCGTGGAAGCATGGGGTGGCGGCGGCGGTGGTGGCGGTTCCAGTTCAAATAAGCAGGGTGGTTCTGGTGGCGGTGGCGGTGGCTATACTTCTCAAGAATTAACTGTTGCACCCGGCGATGTGATTTCATTTACAGTTGGTGGAGGTGGTGCGGCTGGAGTAGCTAACGGTGGCACTGGTGGCAATGGTGGCGTAACTACGATTTCATCATTATCAATGGTCGCTGAGGGAGGTACAGGCGGTGGTGGAAATAGGGGCACTGCTGGTACAGGCGGTTCTGCTACTGGAGGCGCCACTAATGATAATGGTGTTAATGGTAGTACCGGTACTACTTCTGGTGGTGCTGGAGGAAAAGGCGGAGGAGAAGCTGGTGGTGCTGGTGGTGCTGGTGGCAATACAAACAGTGTTGGAAATCCTGGTGCTCAACCTGGCGGCGGCGGCGGCGGCGGCGAATACGGTAATGGTAATAATCTTAGAGCTGGTGGTCTTGGTGGTAATGGCCTCGTTCGCATCTCTTATTTCATATCTGAAACAGAATTTACCTCTTCAGGGACTTTTAGAGTACCAGAGGGCGTTACCGAAATTACCGTGGAAGCATGGGGCGGCGGTGGCGGTGGTGGCACGAGAAATAATAATGGTGTTGGTGGTGGTGGTGGTGGCGGTGGTGGTGCTTATGCAAAAAAGGTTTTGCCAGTTAACCCTAATGATATTTATGATTTTATAGTTGGGACTGGTGGAGCTGCTGGTACAGCTGGAGGTCTTTCTTATTTACGAAAGAGTGAAACTAGCATTGATCTTGTTAAAGCTGCAGGCGGAAGTGGTGTTGCGAACAATACTACTAATGGTGGTGCTGGGGGTTCAGCTACGGGAACAAATTCAATTGGTGACATACGACGTGCCGGAGGAAATGGAGGAACAGCTACAGGTAGTTACTCTGGTGGCGGTGGCGGTGGTGCAGGAAGTGGTAGTGCTGGTGTGGCTGCATCTGGACAAACAGGTGGTTCAGCAACATTTGAATTTGGAGGTGCTGGCCCAAATGGGATAACTTCAAATGGCAATGGTACGAATGGTAGCAATTATGGCGGCGGTGGAAGTGGAGCTTATCGACAAGGGGGAGGAGGTACTAGAACTGGTGGTTCTGGCGCCCCTGGTTTCATTCGTATCACCTATGTCCCAAACTATCGTGCCGAATTGTCAGATGCCCAAACGGGTTTATCTATTTGGGAAGTAGGGAAACCTCGTACCGTTTCTATAAAAATTAAAAATACAGGTAAAGCTACCTGGACTGCAGGCGAAGTGGTGTTGAAAGTTAAATGGAACGATGGAACCTTTTTCACCACCGATCCAAACGGTCTTGCTTCAAATTCAGAAGAGACTTTCAATTTTAATGTTACTGCACCTTCAATTCTAACGGAGGAGAACTTAACTTTTACTGTTGAGCATAATGGTGTGGCATTAGCCGAATTTAAAACGGGTGATCTTCAGATCGTTCCATCCATAATAAAATATTACTCTTATAAAACTGGCAACTGGGACGATCCAAAGACATGGACTCACGATCCCAGTGGAACTACTCAGGTTTGTCAAACTATTCCCGACGATTATTCAGAGGTTGTTATACTTTCTGGTCGTACGGTAAGTCTATCTGATGATGTGGATGCCAGTGCTCTTAATATTTCCATAGCAGCTGGTGGTATATTGGATTTAACCAGTTTTAAATTTTCATCTGAACTTGCTTTTCTAAAAGGCCAAGGAACTTTACGCTTGGCATCGCCAAACTTTCCTTCAGTAACTGCCGATGGCAACACCTTTGTGGAAGCGGGAGGTGGAACTACTGAATATTACAACAGCAGCTCATTTACGCTACCCACTGGGCAAGAGACCTACAACAACCTGTCTATACTAACTGGCAGTGCTGTGGCTACTCAGATGAGTGACCTGTGGCTGAATGGGGATTTGCATGTGAAATCAGGTACATACAGAATTAATGACGACGAAGGAACTTCCATACACTCTTTAACCGTCTCTGGTGATGTTACAGTGAACTCAGGGGCCTCCATCACCGTGGGTACGGGTGAAACCAATACCACCGATACATCCACAGGTATCACAGGTGGGACCGCACCCTTTTTGAACTATTATACCAATTTCCATACGGTTATTATAAAAGGGAACTTTACCAACGACGGTACGGTGCGTTTTACCAATTTAGATTATCCCATTTTTAACGCTTTTCCTTCTGCTACGGGCAAAACAGGGGCGGCTACTGTTTATTTTCAAGGTGCAACCAATAATACCCTGACCTGTAACGGAACTACTGATTTCTACAACCTGGTACTGGACAAAGGTTTGGATCAAACTTATAAACTAACGGTTTACTCTTCGGCTTACCAGAATTTTAGACTGTTTGGCGCCAACAACTCAGGAGGAGATTTGGAAAATGCAACAGGAGCAAATCCTAACCTGAAAAAAGCGTTGTGGATACGCACCGGAACGTTGGAGTTAACCGGTCTAACAGTTATCCCATCGTTGTCGGAAGGATCCGACGATGGAACGAATCCCAACAGTGATTTTTTCATACCTGTGAATGGTGCCTTGGTTTTGAACGGCCCCGATGTGATTGTATTGGGCACTGCTGATAATTATAGTGAGGTAAATGCAGCCTATGGGGTATCTGGTGGAACAGGGAATAGCAATGGAGTGAATATCGGACAATACGCTTCTTCTTTCTCTGTATATGGTAGATTCCAGGTAAAAGATGGTTACTTCTCCACGCGAGAGTGCGGAGGAATCATTACATGGGATCAGGCTTCCGGGCAGGTTGAAATATTTGGAGGTTTTGTTGATATCAAGCAGATGCGTGCGGCCAGTGGTGCAGGTATGTCGGGTTTGGCTTCTTATAATCAAACGGGAGGAACTTTGGCTTTGAGAGGACGTTTCCAGCGTCAGCCTGCAAAATATGAAACTGCAGCAGATCTTAAAGCCACTGCAGTCTCTACCATCAATACCACGCACAGCACAACTGGTTTGGATGGAAGTAAGGGGATTTTCAATATCGATGTGCCCGCCAACGTATTTATGATGTCGGGAGGGTCGATACAGGTATATGATGTTAATGATGGAACTGGGGGAGCTATTGAGATCAACTCATCGCCCAACAACATCAACGTTACGGGTGGTACTATAAAGTTGACTCCTATAAGAGGGGGCAATCTCTTTTTGGTTCGTTCTACGGCCCCTTTTGGTAATCTGTTGGTAGATAGGGCTGATGGTTCGTCTTTAGTTCGATTGGGTACTCATTCACTTGCGGTTTTGAAAGATGTGAATATCACTGCTGGTGTGTTTGAAGCCAACAGTCTGGATGTGACCGTGGGCGGTAACTTCACCTTGGGTGCAAGCGGCACCTATAATTCGGGTACAAATACCACTCTGTTCAATGGGGCAGGGAATCAAATTTTTACTAATAACGGAACCATCAACAATGGTTCAGCGGGCCTAAACAACCTGGGCATCAATAAGTCAGGTGGTTATCTCCGTCTGGCTGGTGACAATCCTTTTACGGTTCGTAGTGAATTGAATCTGACCAAAGGTGTTTTGGACGATGGTGGAAAAATACTTACTGTCTTAGGTAATATTACCAACTCGGGAATTCACCAAGGAACAGGTGCAATCAAATTGCAGGGCACAGCTCTGCAAACAGTTGGTGGTGATGGGAATGGTGTTTTTAATAACGTTACCTTAAGTAACACCAATGCAGCTGCAGCTCCAGTCTCTTTAACTGCAAACATGTTAATAAATGGGGTTCTTAACTTTGAAGCCGATAAACAACTTGATATCTATACCTACAATTTAAAGATGGGTGCTTCGGCTTCTTTTAGCACTAATATTGGAGGCAACAGATTTATTCGTTCAGCAGGTAATGCAGGAGATGGTGGAGTTACACTTACTTACGATAGTCCCGCAGACAGAACTTTCCCAGTGGGTATAAATTCATACTGCCCTGCAATATTGGGCTTTTCTTCTGCCCCAAGCAGTTATGGATCTATTACCGTAGTGCCAGTAAACTATAAGCATCCGGTTACAGCGAACGACAATGCACTGAAGTACTTTTGGAGGGTTAAATCTTCTGGATTTGAAGGATACTCTGGTAAAGTATCGCACGCTTTTACTGTTAGTAATGATATACCAGGAGGAGGAAATGCAAATAATTATAGACCAGCGGTCTATACCCCCATCGATTATACCTGGAGCTATGGCGAAACTACGGATATAGATATACCCAGCCGTACAATTAACGATTGGACAACTCCTTCCCAAAGCAATCAATTCCTTGATGGAGATTATACAGCAGGTGAACAAAGCGCTTTTGCTGAACCCGCCAAATTTTACAGCCGGCAAACGGGAAACTGGAACACTCGCTCTACGTGGTCAACTGCAGGCCATGATGGAAATAGTGCAACCCGGATTCCGGTTGATGGAGATATTGTGATCATTGGAAACGGACATACGGTTTCCTTGGAGCGCGATAATAATTCGGCAAATAGGGATAATCAAAATTGTGCCAGCCTGCAAATCGAATCTGGAGGTATATTAGATGTTTCCTATAACCCGGCAAGCAATTTTGGTATGGTTCTTTCTCACCCCGGCGGAAACGGCTTATTAAGAGTGAGCACCCAATACAATTCGGGTGGAACTTTTGAGTTTCCAAAGGGCGACTTCTCTGAATTTAATGCACAGTTGGGAACTACAGAATTATATACCATAAACCCCACTGCAGGAGGCACCTACTGGCTACCTAATGATATTGACAATTATGGTAATTTAATTCTTTCGCCTTTGGGTGGCTCCAATATCATTTTCGGAAATACCGATGTTACCATTTATGGTAATCTGGTAACAATGGGTCAAAATTCAGAATCGTGGTTTTGTCCTACCTGGGATGGAGACTATCCTACTAATCCCAGTGCTCAAACTGCAAAAGAAATTACCATCCAAGGAAATTTCGATATACAGGGTGGGGCTCTTATCTTTCATGGGAATAAAAATATTGCCCAGGACTTTGTCGTTCATGGTGATTTGATTATTAGCGAAGGAGCAGGGATCCATGATGTAGATGTGACTGACTGGTGGGGTCGTGTTATTTCTTCTTCCACTAACCAAAGCATTAAAGTAGGTGGAGACCTAGTCAATAATGCTGCTTTTGGTAATGGAATAAATGAATACAGTGGTTGTGATTTCAGCCATACTCCCTTAACATTCTTTGGAGGGAAAAGTGCGTCCATCACTAACAAAGAGGGAACGCCTTCTACTATCTTCAGCACTGTAACCATCAACAAAGGCACTTCACAAGCCCCTAAGCTTACTATCGACATTGCCGGAACATTAAATACGCCCGCCGACGATTGGCTCACTTTTGAGAATGGTACTTTGGAATATAAACGCACCAATCCTTCATCAGACTTTACTATTTCTACAACTACGCCACTTACTATCCCTGCTTCAGCTGGTTTGTGGGTGGATTATACCACTTCTGACGATAGAAATGTATTGATTGCTAATTCAAGCTCAGACAACAATGATCTGTTTTTAAATGGTAAATTGACCGTTGTTAATGGTAATGTGCATGTTGGTCCGGTAAGTTCACCAAACAACAACAACGACATTGAATATGCCGGTGGAGGTGCATCGTCCATCGAAGTGCGTGGTGGAAAATTAGTGGTCAACGGTCAAATCCGCCGTAATCCTGCCACGAGCAGTGGTATTTTAAGTTATGTGCAGAGTGGGGGTGAGGTAGTCATCAATGGCCAAAATAGCAATACCACCAATGCAAAACTGGAAGTTCTCAATACAGGAAGTAAGTTTAATATGTCTGGCGGTACCCTAACCATCGTTCGCGGTGGTGGAGGCAACGCTTATGGGGACCTGTTTCTGCGTCCTGCAAACTCTTCTGTTACGGGAGGAACCATCCTGTTTGAACACAACTTAAGTGGAAATCCGCAATCCTATCTGTTGGATGCCAATGTGCCGTTGAATAATCTAACAGTAACTGGGGGCACTGCCAATGCTGAGGTGAAATTATTGGTGAGCCCATTAACTCTAAAAGGTAATTTAACACTAAGCAATGCCAACAGTATTTTTGATGCCAACAGTGAGTTTAATATTCCGCTTACCATCAAAGGTAATTTTGATAACAACGGAACCTACAATCACCACAGTAATCTTACCACCTTTAGTGGAGGCGTGCAGCAACTGACAGGGACCTCCTCTACCTCTTTTTATGATTTAAAGGTTAACCCTGTTACTTCACTTACCATTGAGAAAGATGTGGCTGTTGAACGCGATTTGGAACTGGCTTCCGGCACTTTTAAAGTGGCTGGAAACTCTATTGTGGTGTCACGTAATCTAATAAACAATGCCACCTATGAGAGCAATACCGATGCAGGTGGAATCATTTTAACCGGGGGTGTTGCCGAGCATCAGATATCGGGAACCGGTACTTTTGATCGATTGGAACTTAGTAGTACTCATGGGGCAAGGATTCTCAATGAAATTACCATGCGTGGCAATCTGATTCTGACTGCCGGAATTTTGAACATCAACCAATATCTCCTTACACTACTTGAAAATGCAGAAATTGAAGGAACCAATTTTGGTGCCAGTAAGATGATATCTTCCGATGGAGTTTATAGTAATATAGGTATTCGGAAACTTTTCCCGATCATTTCGTCTCAAAGAAACTTTATATATCCCATGGGTATTGCCGGAAAATATACTCCTGCAAAGCTGATCATCGACTCCAATGGGAACGCCGGATATGTGCGGGTAAACACTGTAAATTCACGACATCCTTCGGCTCAGGATTCTTACCGTGTTCTTGATTACTATTGGGATGTGGAGAGCACGGGTATATATGGTTTCAATGGTGCTTTAGAGTTGCATTACGACGACGACGATGTGATGCAGGAGGCTTCAGATGAAACTGGTTACATCGCTGCCAGATTATTGACACCTGGTATCACATGGGAAAAGGCTACACCAGGCTCAGATACTGATAATGTGGATGAGGCCAACAACACCATCTCCTTCACATTTACTGGCGGAACCGACAACCTCAATGGTGAGTACACAGCTGGACTGGATTCAGATATCCCAGACGAAGTGCCTACCTATGTGACCAATAAAGCAGGAGACTGGAGCGATCCAACCATCTGGAGTCCCCAAAGCCCCGCTGGTGGTCCTAATGGTGTAGTTGTCATTATTAATCATGAGGTTACATTAGATAAAAACTACTGCTTCGCCTATCGCACCACTATCAACTCAAAATTGAAAGTGGAGAGGGATTCATATGGTCACAACTTAGGAACCATACAAGGCAATGGAACTCTCTATCTGGAAAACTCTTTAATGCCTGCCGGGCGTTACAACAGCTTCTTGGATTGTGATGGCGACGCCACCTTAGAGTATGGTGGATCGGGTGATTATAATATAGTGGCTGATCTCTTCACCTCTCTGCCCAATTTGAAAGTTTCTGGTACAGGCTCCAGAATCCTGCCCAATAAAGAGTTGACTATTTGTAAGCGTTTGATTATAGATGGTGCAACATTGGACAATGGTGTTAACAACAAATCTCTGATTATCAGAGGCACCATGGAGAGATTAAACAATGGAGTTTTCAATGCAGGAACAGGAGCTCAGGCTACCGTACGATTTGCCGGGAGTGTTCGTCAAACTTTGGGCAGTTCCTTAGATGGTTTTGTGGGAACAAGTGCTTTCAATAACCTGGAGATAGATAATGCACAAGGATTAATCATGGCTGGTACTACTGAGGTGTCTGGTAAGTTGTTGTTGACCCGGGGTGTAATTTTTACTTCCGAGGAAGCACCTTTGGTCATTACCAACAGTGCACCCACCAATAGTGTTTCACCTTGGGGAGGTCAACCCTCCTCCTATGTGGATGGGCCTATGGTGAAGCGCATCAACCAGGGCGATTCATTCCTTTTCCCCATAGGGAAAGATGGTGTTTTAGGAAATAAGTTGCAGCTATCTGCCAGTCAGGGCGGAACCATAGACTGGCGTGCTGAATACTTTACACCCAACAGTACCTATGCCAGTTATGCATTGCCTTTAACCTATGTAAACTCCATAGACAGATGGCAGTTGAGCGCACCCTCCGGAAGTCAGGCCAAAGTTAGCATTACTTGGGATGCTTCCAGTGATGTGACTCCTTTGGTAACAGTAAATGGAGTGAGTGATTTGAAGGTGGCCAGCTACAACACCGCTACTTCAAAATGGAATGAGGTAGTTTCAGATGCAGTAGGCAACAACAACAATGGAACCATTACCACTGCCAATCATTTGGTGATTCCTTCATCAGAAAATGTGGAGGTTACCTCTGCCACTGTGAATACAGTAAAACCGAAGGCCAAGATGACACCGTCCGGGGCCATTTGCGGAACCTCTGTGGGTATCCCGGTTACTTTTACGACTTCCGAATCCATTACTTTTAACTATGTTCTGAATTACACTATTAATGGTGTGGCCCAGACACAAGTCATCGTATCTTCTCTACCTTTTGAACTGCCTACTCCTGAAGTGGGTGATTACCAACTTACCGGTTTCACTTATAACAATGGGGTAGCCACGGGTGTGGTGGACGAAGGCATTGTAACGGTAAATGCTATGCCTACGGAGGCTAATGCAGGTGCCGACCAGTCGCTTTGTGGAGCCACCTCAACGGTTTTAGAAGGAAATACGGCTGCTATTGGCGAAGGTGTTTGGTCCATTGTTTCGGGTACCGGTGGCACAATTGTGAATCCCACCGTTCCAAACAGCACCTTTACCGGAACCAACGGTTCGGCCTATACCTTGCGATGGACCATTAGCAATGGGGAGTGTGAATCTTCTGATGGGGTTAAAATTGTGTTCCCATTGCTGGCCGCGCAGCCGGGTGAGTTTACGGCCTGGGATATGGAGGTGTGTGGTGGAACGCAAGATGTTACCTACACTGTTCCCAATGATCCCACTGTAACTTATACATGGAGCTATTCAGGCTCAGGGGTTGCTATTTCTGGTACGGGCAGTTCAGTTAATCTGACATTTGCCAACGATGCAACCGATGGAACATTAAGTGTAACCGCTACCAATGCATGTAATACAAGTGAAGCACGAACTCTGGACATTGTAGTAAATCCTGTTTCATTTGTTTCTCTCACAGCTGATGCCGAGGAGGTGTGTGCGAGCAGTTTGGTTACGTTTACTGCTACTACAGAAGCAGGCATCTGGATAAACTATGAATTCTTCCTGGATGATGCTCCTGTACAAAGTGGTGCGAATAACACCTACGCTGCTTCCGGATTAGGTGCCGGTCAAGCAGTAAGGGTGGTAGCCACCAATGATAAGAATTGTCCTGTTACCAGTAATGAAGTAACCATAACGGTAATTTCTACTCCCGGGCTTTGGACGGGGAGTAAAAACTCTGATTGGGAGGAGGGGGGGAACTGGTGTAGTGGCAGTGTACCTTCCGGTGGAATTATTACAATAGGAGTATCTGCAAACAATCACTACCCGGTTATTCCTGAAACGAGCAGCTATAGCATTTCTGACCTTACTATTAATTCCGGAGCTGAACTAACCTTAAGCCCTGGAGCTAAACTGGAAGTTACCAGTTCTCTTGTAAACCAGGGTGAATTCATTCTTCAGTCAACACTTGACCACCTATCTTCTTTAATGGTGCCAGTTAATAACAGTGAATCTGGTAAGGCACAAATAGAACTCTCAGGATTGCCTGCTGGTCAATGGATGCGTTTGGGTCATCCAATAAAAAATCCGACTGCATCAATCTATGATTTAACTGATAAAACAAATAATTATGTCTATGTAATGGAGTATCAGTGGACACGACTCTTAGACCCCGATAGGATAATTAACGAAATGCATGGTATATTGGCGAGATATGAGTTAGGGCATAATTTAAAATACGAAGGGGAGTTGAACAGTGGTGCTGTCAATTTTGATTTTTCCTTTAATTCAGGTTATGTATTAATAGGCAATCCCTATCCCAGCGCCATTGATTGGCAAAATGACGATGAAAATGGCTGGTCTCGCAGTAGCAACATCTCGGCTACTATATGGCACCGCATTTATTTGGGAGGACAAGTTCAGGACTTTGAATTTGCGTATAATCGCTTTGGAGGTGTTCCTCAAGTCATACCTGAAGAATTTGGTTTCACTGAAGATAACGTCAGCCATATTGCACCTCTCCAATCGGTATGGATTAAAGTGTTAGACAATAACCCGGTATCAATAGGAGTTGATAACAAATCACGGGTAACCAATTCATTGCCGTTAAAGGGTGCATCAATTAGTAATAGGGGAAGGCATGACCTGATACGTATATTAACTTCAAGGTCGAACTTATATGATGGTTCAGTTATCTATTTTAACAGTGCTTTTTCAATAGGAAATGATGCCTCTGACTCACCAAAGAAGTTCAACAGTTCAAAATATTTACCTGAGATTTACACTCGTATTGGCAACACTGCCATGGCCATCAATGGTTTTCCCGAACTTACCGATGAAGAATACAGCTTTCCGATAAGCGTTCGCAACCAGGTAGAAGGCGAAGTCACCCTCTCGGTTGATCTGGATAAGTTTGACAACAGCTATAGCGTGTTTCTGGAGGACAAAACCACCGGCGTATGGGCCAACCTGCGTGAGAATACCGACTATGTTTACACTCCGGCAAAGATGGGCGACACCCACGACCGTTTCGTGCTGCACCTGAAGAATGTAACCACCTCGGTTGTAACTCCCGGGGAGGGAGGTGCGTTGGCTGGGAATGGCATTAATATTACTGCCTATCGGAATCTTGCAAAAATTACCATAGCACCGGAGATATTACAACAAAGCAATGGCAGGGCCATTATTGAAGTGGCCGATGTGAACGGTCGCATTATGGATAACACCACCACTGTGCAAACAATAACGGAAGTGGTCCTTCCCCGCAGCAACGGCGTTTACCTGGTGCGGGTAAAAGCGGGGAGTGTGGTGAAAAGCGAAAAAGTGGTGGTGCAAAAACAATAAGGAGTAGAAAATTGAAAATATTCTTTTGTGAATATCCGCATTAATACCTAATCCCTTTAAATAATTTAGATTTCTCCCTGCAACACTCCGCATTGCTACGTGTTTTGGTCGAAATGACAAGGTGGCTGCCTTTCGCGGATGGATGAGGGGAGAGTTGTAAGTGGGCCAGCCCCCTTAAAATCAACCCACAACCACAAAAAAAACCCCAACCCCTGGAAATCCGAGCCGTCAACGTG
>JACDJA010001868.1_pt1 | contig 16445 bp, 17 predicted proteins | sample 7449241 | NCBI WGS metagenome assembly JACDJA01 (sample SAMN14253289, study PRJNA609438) | sludge metagenome | isolation source: initial anaerobic sludge | collected 2018-12-20 | reverse complement strand
ACCTGGAGCATGAAATTCAGCTATACCCCGCGTTATTATTACCGAATCGACAAAGGGCGCAAGGTGATGTCACATTCCGACTATCCCACCCTCTTTGCTTCCGTTGAGCAGGGCATACCGGCCATCAACAGCCTGGCCGATTACCTGCTGCTCCGGGGAGGCGTTAAAAAAGAGGCTTCTCCCGACTTCTTCCCAACCTTTTCGTGGGGCGCAGAGGCCGGCTGGTTTGCACGAAATGAGGCACTTCATTTTTCTCATTACCAGCATTTTAGCAATACCATGATCCCCGTTTCGCTAAAGGGAGACCGAACTTACCGGCTGCTTGACGATTATATGCCTTCCACGCGGCAATGGTTTCTGAACGGGCATCTTAAATACACCTCCCCTTATCTGCTGCTTAAATACCTGCCTGTTTTAAGCAATCGTCTGTGGCAGGAGTCGCTGCGGCTGGGAATTTTGCATACACCGCAAACACCCGGCTATATCCAGGTGGGTTACAGTCTCGATCAACTGTTTTTTATCGGTAGCGTGGGTGTATTTGCAGGATTTGAGGAGGGGAAATACCAACACTGGGGCGTGAGAGGAACACTGGCATTTTAATTTTTTATACTTTTGCAGCTCAGAAGATAAGCAGAAACGCATTATGACAATAGAGAGTAAATACAATCCGCTAAAGACCGAAGACAAGTGGTACCGTTACTGGATGGAGCAAGGTTTTTTTCACTCCGAGCCCGACGAAAGAGAGCCCTATACCATGGTCATTCCGCCCCCCAATGTAACCGGGGTGCTGCACATGGGCCACATGCTCAACAATACCATTCAGGATATTTTGGTGCGCCGTGCCCGCATGATGGGAAAGAATGCCTGCTGGGTGCCCGGCACCGACCACGCCTCCATTGCCACCGAAGCCCGGGTAGTAAATAAACTGGAAGCAGAGGGCCTCTCCAAGGATTCGATGACGAGGGATGAGTTTCTGGAGCATGCCTGGGCGTGGACCGATAAGCATGGAGGCATCATCCTCGAGCAACTCAAGAAACTGGGTGCCTCCTGCGATTGGGATCGCACCTGCTTTACCATGGATGAGATTAGAAGCGAAGGCGTTATAAAAGTTTTTGTGGATCTTTTCCGCAAGGGCTATATCTATCGTGGCGTGCGTATGGTAAACTGGGACCCGGAGGCAAAAACAGCTCTCTCGGATGAAGAGGTGAATTACCGCGAAGAGCAGTCGAAACTCTATTACGTGCGTTACCCCATCGAGGGAGCCGACTATGAGTACGTGACTATTGCCACCACCCGCCCGGAGACCATCCTGGGCGACACAGCCGTATGCGTAAATCCCAACGATGAACGATTTCATCACCTGGCAGGCAAGCGTGTGCTGGTGCCCCTGCTCAACCGCTCCATCCCCATCATTCAGGACGAGTATGTGGATATGGAATTTGGTACAGGTTGCCTGAAGATAACACCTGCCCACGACCTCAACGACTACGAGATTGGAATGCGTCACAACCTCGAAAGCATCGACATACTGAACGACGACGGTACCCTGAGCGAGGCTGCTGTCCTGTTTGTGGGTGAAGACCGGTTTGTGGTTCGTGAAAAAATATCCCGTTCGCTCACTGAGGGCGGATTCATGGTTAAGGTAGAAGATTATACCAATAAAGTGGGCATATCCGAACGTACCGAGGCGGTGATAGAACCCCGCCTGAGCACCCAGTGGTTCCTGAAAATGAACGACCTGGCCAAACCGGCCCTGGATGCCGTGATGAACGATGAAGTGCAATTCCATCCCTCCAAATTCAAGAATCTCTATCGCCATTGGATGGAGAATGTGAAAGACTGGTGCATATCGCGGCAGCTTTGGTGGGGCCACCGAATTCCGGTTTATTATCTGGCCGACGGCAGTTACGTGGTGGCCGAAACCGCCGGTGAAGCCCTTGAACTGGCCCGCCAACAGACAGGCAACCCGCATCTTGCCGCCGCCGATCTGGCTCAGGATGAAGATGTTTTAGATACCTGGGCCTCCTCGTGGTTATGGCCCATCACCGTGTTCGATGGCTTTAACCCCGAAAATAAAGAGATTGACTATTACTATCCCACCAACGATTTGGTGACCGCCCCGGAGATCATCTTTTTCTGGGTGGCGCGGATGATTATTGCCGGCTACGAGTACCGCGGTACTTATCCCTTTAAAAATGTCTATTTCACCGGTATCGTACGCGACCAGCAACGGCGTAAGATGTCCAAATCGCTGGGCAACTCGCCCGAACCTCTGGATCTGATCAAACAGTATGGTGCCGATGGCGTGCGCATGGGCATGCTGCTTTGTTCACCTGCCGGTAACGATATCTTGTTCGACGAAAGCCTCACCGAACAGGGACGTAACTTTGCCAATAAAATTTGGAACGCCTTCAGGCTGATCAAAAGCTGGGAAATTTCTCCCGAATTGGTGCAGCCCGAAAGCTCCGCACTGGCTGTGGAGTGGTTCAAAAACAAGCTGAATCAGTCCATCGAGCAGATCAACGATCATTTTGAAAAGTTCCGGATTTCGGATGCTCTAATGGAGGTTTACCAAACCTTTTGGGAAGAGTTCTCCTCCTGGTATCTCGAATTGATAAAACCGGCTTATCAGCAGCCCATAGATGCAGCTACCTACGGGGCTACCCTGGCATTTTTTGACGATTTGGTGCGTTTGCTGCATCCCTTTATGCCCTTCATAACCGAGGAGATTTGGCACCACCTCTCACCCCGTAAGCCGGGGGAGAGCATTATGGTAAGCCCGTTGCCACGGGGCGGGACTTATGATAATACCTTGCTCGAGCAGTTCGGGTTCGTGAAAGGAGTGGTAGGGGCGGTACGCAACATTAGAAAAGAGAAAAACATTTCGCCGCGCGAGGTGCTTAATTTAAAGGTGGTTGCAGGTGAATCCGGCTACTTTAACCGTTTCAATCCGGTTTTGATCAAAATGGCCAACCTGAAATCGGTGGAAGAGACTCCGGAAAAGTTAAATGGGGCCATCTCTTTCCTGGTGAAATCCTCGGAGTATTTTATTCCCCTGGATGGATTGGTGGATGTGGACGAAGAGATTATGAAATTGAAAGCCGAGCTGGAATATACAGAAGGGTTTTTAACCTCGGTGATGAAAAAGCTGGACAATGAGCGGTTTGTAAGCAACGCACCCGCAAAAGTTTTGGAGCTGGAACAGCAGAAAAAGGCAGATGCCGAAGCAAAAATAAAGGTGCTTGGCGAGAGCATCGCGAATCTTAAAAAATAGTATTAATATTGATTATGAAACCTTTAAAACACATCTTTCATATTTACATCTCCCTCCTGCTTTTGGCAGGATGTACCAGCCGATATCCCAATGTCCCGGAAAAATACCACAGTTTGCTGGATAGGGCTCTAACGGTAGCCGGCGATAACCGTGCAGAACTTGAATCGGCCCTGGCGGAAGTGCCCGATTCGCAGAAAGAGGGCATGGCTTTTTTAATTGCCTACATGCCGGAGCATGATTTGCAGAGGCTGACCGCGCAGTTTTTAACCGATAATGTAACCTATGCTTACCAGGCACGTGAAGCTTTTAAATGGGCGGCTGAGCTGCCCGATTCGATTTTCTTTAACGAGGTGTTGCCCTATGCTTCTCTCAACGAGCGGCGCGACAATTGGCGGGGTGACTTCTTTCGCCGTTTCTCGAAATATGTTGAAGGAGCATCCGGCCTGGAGGCTGCCATCGACTCGGTAAACAAAAACATACGCGACGAAGTGATGGTGGATTACAACACCCAACGCGAAAAACCCGACCAAAGCCCTTATGAATCTATGGAACAGGGTATGGCTTCCTGTTCGGGCCTCTCCATTTTACTTACCGATGCCTTTCGCGCGGTGGGCATCCCCTCGCGCATTGCCGGTACCCCCAACTGGCACGACAACCGTGGCAACCACAATTGGAGCGAAGTATGGATGGATGGACAGTGGTATTTCACCGAATATTATCCTTCGGGGTTGAATAAGAGCTGGTTTTTAGCCGATGCCGGAAAGGCCGACGGCGATGATCCTAATCATGCCCTCTATGCCTCCTCGTATAAAACCACCGGTATTCATTTCCCGCTGGTATGGGACGAAAATATCACCTGGGTTCCTGCGGTGAATGTCACACCACGCTATGTGGATTTGTATAACCAGGCACAGGCGGCAAAATTGGCTGCGGGAGCCCTGATTCCCGTTGAGGTAACCATGTATAAGAACGACCGTTGCACCCTGAAGGGCGACGACCGCGTGGCTGCCAACGTAGATGTGTTCAATGGAGAGGACCAGGTGGCTGGCGGACGCACCGCGGGGCCTACACAGGACATGAACGATGTATTGACCTTCTACCTTGCTAAAAATGAGACCTACACCCTGAAGTTTGCCGGTGCAAACGGTGAGGTGAAAACCCAGGCAGCTGTGGTAAAAGAAGTTCCTTTGCGGGTGAAGCTTTATTTGGAATAGGCAGCTCTTACTCTTCTATCCTTATCTCACTGGTTAGTGTGATGGCTTTGCGGTAAAGCGCCGAAACACCGCAATACCTCTCTTCCGACAGACTCACGGCCTTTTCCAGCTTTTCTTTGGGCAGGTTTTTCCCTTTAAACCGATAAATTACGTGCATCTTTTCGTAATATTTGGGATGTTCATCGGTCATGTCGCCTTCCACGCTTACACTAAAATCGTCCACCTCAACCCGCATCTTTTTCAATATCGAAACCACATCCATGCCGGTGCATCCTGCCAGAGCCAGCAGCATCATGGGCTTGGACCTGGGCCCTTTGTTTTCACCACCGTTTTCGGGTGCTGCATCCAAAATCAACTTATGCCCGTTCATTTCGGTCTCGAAGGCCATGTTGCCCATCCAGTTCACGTCAACAGTTGTCTTCATATCTATTCTATTATTTTCTTATTCGTTTTATAAAATAGTCGTTCTTAAATTGCCGGATATCCCTCAAAAACCCTGATGAATCGCCCGCCTGCTTCACGTACAATTATTTCAGATGTCAACTTGCGGTTTAATTATATAGATAGTTAAACTATTGGGTTTGTAGTGCAAATATAATCTTTCTTTTTATCTTTGTAAGAGCGGCAGATAAATTATGTCAGTATTTAATCGGTATCAATCTCTTGTTATGAAGAAGTCTCAGGAAATAATTTCTGTGGATCAGATAGATTTAGGGTCGTTTGACATTTTTAAAACCTTAGTTCCGGAGGAGCTGGAATCGTTAAGCCAATCGATGGTTTGCACCGCATTTAAACGTGGGTCGGTGGTATATGATGAAGGGAGTCGTATCAATGGTTCCTACATAGTAGCAGAGGGCATTTTAAAGATATACAAAACCGGCTTTGATGGCAAGGAACAGATCATTCGTTTTGCCAAGGCGGGCGATCTTATTGGCTTCCGCTCTGTGGTGAGTGAAGAGTTGGCCTGTACCACCGCCCGTACCATTGAGGATGTGGTACTCTGCTATTTTCCCGGAGATGTGCTTACCGGCCTCATCAAAGGTAATCCCGATTTTGCCATGGCACTGATGCGCCTCACCTGTCGCGAGCTGGGTGAATCCAACAAATTTCTCACCGACATTGCCCAAAAGACGGTGCGCGAACGCCTGGCCGAAGTGCTCCTGTTGCTGATGGACACCTTCGATCTGGATGAAGAGCACACCATAAATATATCACTCACGCGCGAAGAACTCGCCAACATGGTGGGCACCGCAACCGAGTCGGTCATCCGTCTGTTGTCGGAGTTTAAAGCCAAAAAGCTGATAGAGATAAACGGGCGTAAAATAAAGCTGCTGAATATTCCCAAGTTGATTAAAATTGGGAATGTATATGTGTAAGCACTATCTCTGGTTATCCCAATATAGATGTTAAAGGCTCTTCCAAAAACAGCACTTTCTGTTTCCGGGAGAGCCTCTTTCTATTGGCTGAGTCTAATGTGTGCCTGACACTACAGGCCCATCTTTTTCTTCATGTGCTCTATTACTTCACTGTGCTCGTGTTGGGGACTGAAGAGGATCACCTCTGCATCTTTATCTGCTTTTACGGTATGCCCGGGGGGCCAGTAAAACAGGTCGCTGCTGTTGATGACTTCCCGCTCTTCATCGAACCAGTAGGTTAATGCGCGACAACCATGGGCTTCCTGTATTTTCAGGTCTTTTTGATGAGCCTCCGCCACGTCTTTGGCAGTTACGCCGGGAAGATCGTGACGATCCATGTAAATAGGCATATTATCGTATTTTACACGCTAAATATACTTAAATAAAGGTACACTGTCAATGTTCGGGTTGTTATGCGCAATCCTCTCTTTTGATGAATCTTTTTTGTAAATTTGTTTTTTATGGCTTTAAGCAGAAAAAGAGAGGCGCTTCAGTTTTACGGAAGAACGGATACTGACTAATGATTGTTCGTTCTGTGAGCTTATCGGAAAACGATTCCCTTTTCACGATAGCCATCCGATAAATAAGTATGTTCAACTCATCGGATAACTGATTCTGTTTTGCATGAGTCATCTGATGAGAAATACTTTAAGACTATTATTATGGAAAAACAAGGTTATATAGGGCTGGTAAAATCAGCATTGGAACACCATGCCGAACGCCCCGCCTTCAGCGATTTTAAGGGCGAAACGGTAACTTATAGGGGGGTGGCCAGGCATATTTACAAATGCCATTGTTTTTTTAAAGAGCTGGGCATTAAACAGGGCGACAAAGTGGCCATTATTGGGCGCAACAGCACCAACTGGAGCATGATTTACCTGGGCGTTGTAACCTACGGTGCCGTGGTGGTGCCCATCCTCCCCGACTTTAGTCCCAGCGACATTATCCACATCGTAAACCATTCCGGATCGGTACTCCTTTTTTCCGCCGATCCCATTTTCGATAAGATTGATGAGACCCAGATGACCGCTCTGAAAGGAGTTATCTCCATAAACAACTTTTCGGTGCTGGTAGATAAAACCGATAAAGTAACCAAAGCTGTTACTAAAGCCCGGGCTTCATTTGAAAAGCAGGGGGAGCAGTTTTCAGCCGATAAGTTAACCTTTTTCCATCCTAAACCCGACGATGTTATGGTATTGTCCTATACATCAGGGACCTCTGGTTTTTCAAAGGGCGTGCTGTTGCCCCACCGAAGCATCTGGAGCAATGTTCAGTTTGCACGCGATACCTTTGATATCGTTGCCGGTGAGCGAATCGTCTCTTTTCTGCCACTCGCCCACTCCTACGGCTGTTTGTTCGAGTTTCTGTGGCCCTTTACCGAAGGGTGCCACATCACTTTTTTAACCCGCACACCCTCTCCTCAAATTATTACAGAGGCCTTTCGGGAGGTGCGCCCGCATCTGATCCTTTCAGTTCCGTTGATTATTGAAAAAATATTTAAACGAAAAATCCAGCCCCAATTGGAGAAGGGAAGCCTGAAAACCCTTGTAAAGTTGCCTGTTCTCAATAAAATTGTTTTTGGCAAAATCCGTAAAAAGCTGGTAGAGGTTTTTGGTGGGGAATTCAGAGAGATGGTCATTGGCGGGGCACCCCTGAGTAAGGATGTGGAGCAATTTTTGCGAAAGATCAGCTTCCCTTTTACCATAGGCTATGGCATGACCGAGTGTGGCCCGCTGATTAGCTATGCCCCCTGGGATGAAACAAAACCCGCCTCTGCCGGAAAGATTATTCACCGCATGGAAGTGCGCATCGACTCGGACGATCCGTATAATACGGTTGGCGAAATTCTGGTGAAGGGTGAGAATACCATGCTGGGCTATTATAAAAACAAACAGGCTACCGCCGAAATGTTTGATGATGCAGGGTGGCTCCATACCGGTGACCTTGGAGTAATTGACGAAGACAACTTTATCTACATTAAAGGGCGCAGTAAAAACATGATTTTAGGCCCCTCGGGGCAAAACATCTACCCCGAAGAGATCGAATCGGTGCTCAACAATAACGAGTATGTGCAGGAGTGCCTGGTGCGTGATAACGATGGCAAAATCGAGGCCCTGATATACCCCGATTACGAAATGGCTGATCGCGATGGACTCACCCGCGAAGGGATTGAAAAGCTTCTCCAGCAGATTAAAACAGAGGTAAATGCAGAGTTGCCGCCCTTCATGAACATCGCCCGGATAGTACTCTTCCCCGAGGAGTTTGAAAAAACACCCAAAAAGAGCATTAAACGGTATAAGTATATTACGTAGTATCGTAATGCTTTGGTTATTTTTATTAGAATGGCTTCCCGCCTTTGAACGTGCTTATTGTCGTAAAGGCACAATAGTCATCAAAGGATTTTGCAGGAGTTTTTTAATTTATAAATCGTCGCCCCAATGGATTAAAGAGATGATGAGGCCCGTGCGGAAAAGGTGTTTTTGTTCCCGGATTGCTTCTGAGCAGGCTTCGGATGCCAGTCTGCAACTCTCTGGTGCCTTCGGAGAGGTGTTTTGATTTTCCCCCGGATGATCTTCTTTTGGGTGCGCCTTCATGGCATAGGTTTCTTTGTTTGCTTTCTCCATAATCCCCGCGGAACTGGCCTTTAGCCATTTCTCAGCAAAGGCTTTGTCGGATTCGATTCCCCGGCTAAATGTATTCGCTGAATGCATCGGGTCTCTTTGTGCCCCTGACATGCCTGTAATCAGGAATAATATGAGGATGGCTTTGTAAGGCATGATTCGATAAGAATAAAAAGGTGATTCCAGTCAATATTAATTCACAGGCTTCTCAAATATATATTGCCGCTGATGCTTTGTAACGAGAGTTTCACTCCGCCGCCATTGATGGTTCCTCTGGTTATTCCGCCGGGTATATTGATACGTGGCAGCTCCTTTTCCTTTTCTTTCTTAACGGGTTTGGTTACCTCCATCTCAAATCCGGTATATACCTGGCCCGAAATGGTTTGAGTTATTAAATCCATAGCGGTTTTAGGAGGAAATGCCACATCAATAATTCCACTCACAGTATAGATGGAGGTGGGGGCCTCCTGGCTAAATTTGCCAAATGAGCCTTCAATATTCCCGCTTATGGAGTGAAAAAGAGCAGGCCCGTTGATGTCGGAAAAGAGGATATTGGCTGACAACGTTCTGATCTCGATGGGGCCCGATAGACCTTTCAAACGAATTTCTTCACCTCCAAAGGGAGAAGCGTAGTCTACAGAGACGCTCATATTTTCAGGAATAAAGATGGTGTATCGAGCGTCATTATTATGGTGTTTGTTCAAGCTTCCTGTGATGGTGATGTTGTCGCCCGCTTTTTGAACTTCCAATCCTAAACCTGTGTTGTCCAAACTCCCGCCTGAAAGGGGTTTGAGTCCTTCGGCACGATCGTCATTTTCCGTGGCCGGAGGTACCTGGTCTGATACTATGCGCAACAGGGTTCCCTTTGTATTTTCAAGCATGAGCTTTCCGGGTATTTGCTCAATCAGGATTTTTTTAATCCCGGTTGTCTCCATCTGAAAATCTGGTTTTTGACCCTTCACCATCCAGAACGATAGCAGAAAGGCGATGATAACTAACAATTTTGTTCTCATGACGTTGGTTTTTTAAGTTTTGTTTGTTCTAAAGAAGTATGGTGAGGCCATTTTTCGCCTCTTGCCGCACCATTTCATGAATATCCTCCCCGGTGGTTAGTTGCCGGAGGGCAGGTATGGCACTTTGTGCATGAGCCTCTACAAGCGTTTTTATGAGGACTATCTGAATGAGCGGGTCTTTTTGTTCCTTTAGTGAGTTGACCAGGGCCGGAATCACTTCCGAACTGGATGTAAATCGGGCCAAAGCGTTGGCCGCTGCCAGTCGCACGTTCACATTTGGGTCGTTATTAAGGGTTTTTAAAAGAACCCCGGTTACCTCCTCACCGGGTTGTTGAGAAAGCTCCTCGGCATAATATACACCCTTCAACCGTTCACTGGGAGCATCCTGATTGATCATGGCGTACATGAGCATCTGTCTCATTTCCGTCAGATTATTCTCAAGCCTGGCAATCGATTCGCTCTGCTTGTCATTCCCCGGTTTGATTAAAAAACCGGTGGTGGTACCCAGGATGAATAGGAGAATAGCCGCAGCTATCCTTTGCCAGGAGTAATGTATGGTCAAACTACGACTGTTGTTTTTATTCCCGGTTTCCCGGGCCAGCATGGCATTGAAGTCGTTGAGCGCATTGGTGGGAGGTTCTACCACAGGCACTTCTCCCAAAATATCTCTCATTCTCTTAATGCCCTTCATCTCTTCAGCACAAATAGTACAGGTCGCCAGATGGGTTTGAACGGCCTCTTTTTCCTGTGGTGTCAATTCGTCATCGAGCCAGGCGGTAATTTTCTCTCTGAGTTCTGTATGGTTGCAGTTCATTTTTTCCCTTTTAAGCTTGTTGAAAATAGTAAGTTCGTAACTTATTCATGGCCCTGTGCATTTTCACTTTAATAGCCGAATTAGAAAGGCCTGTGATTTCCGAAATGGCGTCATACTTCAGCCCCTGAAACCGGCTAAGGTTAATGATCTCACGCTCGGTGACCGATAGTTTTTCCAGGGAGGCATACAGTTGTTTCAACTCTTCCTCCCTTAAGCTATTCTCATCGGCATCTGCCACATATGCAGCTTCTGTTAAGGGACACATTTGGGCGTATTTGATTTTTTGCCTTTCGTAGTCGCGTTTCACCACATTGCGGGCAATACTGAACATCCATGTTTTAAAAGAGGCATCTTCACGATAACTCTTTCGGTATTTTAGGATGCGGTAGAATATCTGCTGCAAATAATCCTCGCTTTTATGGTAGTCGATACCCTGATGAAGCAGGAAGTTGAACAGGTGCTTCTGATGCCGGTTAAAGAGCACCGAAAGCAATTCGGTTTCACCTTCCTTTACTTTAAGCATTATCTCTTCGTCGGATCGGGACTCCATGTTTTCGATCGTTTGTAATTGAATATCCCTAAAGTTAGAAAAGGTTACATATTCGGGCCCTTTTTTTTGCATCGAATATTTTATTAAATTTGATAAAAAGAAAAATGATGTTTGATTCAGATTTGGAAATTATCACCCTGGTGGAAAACCTGGCCTACCGGCAGGGCACCAAAGGAGAACATGGCTTGTCGTTTTTATTGCGTATTGCCGGCAAGCAAATTCTCTTCGATACCGGCCAAAGCGATCTGTTATTGGCCAATGCCCGGAAGCTGGATATTAATCTGGCTGAAGTGGACGCGGCGGTGATAAGCCATGGCCACTACGACCATGCCGGTGGTCTCAGAGCCTTTTTAGGTGTGAACAGGCATGCGCCGGTTTATATAAAACCGGCCGCCTTCGATACTAAATTTTCCCGGTCGGGCGGGCAGGTTCGGCCTACCGGCATGTCCCCGCACTTACTTGAGGCATTCAGCGAACGGGTCCTTTTTGTAGATGAGAAGATTGAATTAATACCTGATCTTTACATCATCCCCACCATAGAATCGCATTACCCGTTTGAACAATCCTCCTCAAACCTGCTGGTTGAAAGGGAGGGACAGCTCATGCCCGACGACTTCAGCGATGAGTTGTTTCTGGCGTTCGATCACCCCGAAGGACTCACCATCCTGTCGGGATGCTCACATCTTGGCATTCTCAATATTTGCCAAACAGCACTGGATTTAACCGGGAGCTCTAAAATTCGCGCACTCCTTGGTGGCACCCATCTGAAGGGAGCCTCTACCGGACGGGTTGAACAAACCCTTGAAGCGTTCGACACATTGCAGGTGGAGCAATTCGGACTGTGCCATTGCACCGGGCTGGGCCCGTATATGGAATTTGTGCAAAAATATGGCGATATAGTAAGATATGCTTATGTGGGAACTATGTTTAGGCCATATGGGAGTGAAGCTTAGAGGAAAGGTTTGAGAAACGTAGAGACATGCCATGCCTTGCATTTGTATATCTTTAATAAATTTGGGCTATGGAAAATAAAGGTAAACATGAAGAATGGTACTTTCAGTCTGATTATGACCTGGGGACAGCGGTTGATATGCTAAAATCGGGAAGGACCGTTTATTGTATTTTCATGTGCCATTTATCCCTGGAGAAAGCCTTTAAAGGTTTGTTGATAAAGAAAACCGGAGAGTTTCCGATAAAGTCCCACAGTTTGTTGTATTTTGTGGAGAAAATTGGCTTGAGCTTGAATGAATCTGATTACGAGTTTATTTTTATGTTGAATAAGGTTTCTGTTCCTATACGCTATCCTGACGACCTGCGTAAGTTGTTCAGGGATTTTACAAAAGAGCGAACCCAAATAATTCTGGATAGAACGAAAGAGTTACAAACATGGATAAAGCAACCGTAAATGAGGTGGTTGAATTTTTGAAGCTATCTCTTATTGAACACGGAATTAATGTAGATTCAATTGCATTATTCGGGTCTGCATTAAGGGGCGATATGAGCAAGGACAGCGATATTGACCTGATAATAATTTCGCCTGATTTTAGAAATCTGGATTTATTTGAAAGAGCAAAATTGACCATGAAACCTGAAACCGAAGTGCTGAGAAAATTTAAAATACCAATGGATATTTTGAATTTATCACCGGAAGAATATGATGCATCAAATATGAAGGGTTTTTATAAATCTGAAATTGTGGCATAATCCCTTGCCAGGCCATAAATAATTTCTATTCAACCCGCGTTAAGGTTACATACGAATAGGACAATCCACTTTTTTCATCGGTAAACGGCCCCTGCTTTTCGGTTGTGATCCATTCGTTTTCATGCAATGTGGGAAACCAGGTGTCAATCCCATCAAACACCTGATGAACGCGTGTCATGTAGATGGTGGAGACAGGGGATGCCTTGCTGTATTCAGGCAAAAATAGCCGATAAATGTCACCACCGCCAATCACAAAAACCTTTTCGTTTTCCCCAACAATGGTGCTCAACATCCTCGGGGCATGAATTACCTCAACCCCGGGTGCGTGGAATGTTGTATTTCGGGTTAATACAATGTTGCGCCGGTTGGGTAAAGCTCCTTTGGGGAGGGCTTCAAAAGTTTTTCGTCCCATCACGATGGTGTGCCCGGTGGTGAGTGCTTTGAAGCGTTTCAGGTCGTTGGAGATGAAGAAAGGCTGGTTGCCGTCGCGGCCAATGCCGTTGTTTTGGTCGGCTGCCACTATCATTGAAAGGTGCATGGAAGGAGGTCTTTATACGGATATTTTACCTTTAATATGTGGATGTGCCTGATACCCTTCCAGCAAGAAATCATCGTATTTAAAATCATCGATGTCAGTCACAGCGGGATTCATCTTCAAAGCTGGAAGCGCGAATGGTTCACGGGTGAGTTGCAATTTTACCTGCTCCAGATGATTGAGGTAGATGTGCGCGTCGCCAAGGGTATGCACAAACTCTCCGGGCTGCAGGCCCGTTACCCGGGCCATCATCATGGTTAGCAGCGCGTAGGAGGCAATATTAAAGGGCACACCCAAAAAAATATCGGCACTTCGCTGGTACAGCTGGCAACTTAATTTTCCTTCGGCCACATAAAACTGGAACAGGATGTGGCAGGGCGGCAGCTCCATCTCCTCCAGCTGACCTACGTTCCAGGCACTCACGATGTGCCGGCGCGAGTCGGGTGCTTTTTGTATCGACTCAATAACCTGCCGGAGCTGGTCGATATTTCCACCACGGTAATTAGGCCACGAGCGCCACTGATAACCGTAAATGGGCCCCAGCTCACCGTCGTCGCGGGCCCACTCATTCCAGATGCGCACCCCGTTCTCCTGCAGGTATGCCACGTTGGTAGAGCCTTTTATGAACCAAAGCAATTCGTGGATAATAGATTTCAGATGTAACTTTTTGGTGGTCAGCAGGGGGAATCCCTCTGCAAGGTTGAATCGCATCTGGTGACCAAACACGCTGATGGTACCGGTTCCCGTGCGGTCCTCTTTACGCACACCTTCGTCCAATACTCGTTTTAAAAGGTCTTTATATTGTTGCATATCGTTGATAATAATAAATTGAAGGACTCGTCGGGTTACCGGTCATCGTCCTTTTCAGGGGTTATTTCCAGAGTACAAACAATGGGAAAATGATCGGAATAATCCACTTTGTGGGTTTTGAAATCATAGGCCTCGAATCGCGGGTCGTAAAAAATATAGTCGATGCGTAACGAGGGGAGTCGTCCATTGTAAGTCCCGCCAAATCCTGAGCCTGCTTCTCTGAAGGCATCTTTCAGGTCGCCTCTCATCTTACGGTAAACATACGAAACCGGAGTGTCGTTAAAATCACCGCACACTATCACCGGATAAGGGGAATTGGCAATGTGTTGCGAAATAACTTCAGCCTGATTAGAGCGCGTACGAAAGGCGCGGGTCATTTTTCGTGCAATCTGTTTTAAACCCTGTGTCTGCTGTTCGTTCATCTGAAAATTAAGGCTGTCGATCACATTGTAATCCAAAGCCTGGAAACCAATGGATTCGAGATGATTGTTAAACACGCGAACCAACTTTCCCGAGATGTCCAGGTCGGAGAATATGGCCATATTTTTGCTCCTTTCGAAGCGCAACGCTCCCTGGTTAATTATGGGGAATCTCGAAAAGGTAGCAATTCCAAAGCCTGTATGCTTCTCTCCTTTTGCACTGTATTCAATATGTTTGAATCCCAGGGTTTTTAAACGGGCGATGATCCTATGGGGCAGGTAGTTCTCCTTGCGGGTAGAAGTGTAAAACTCCTGGATGCAGAGTACATCGGGGTTTTCGCGGTTGATGAAGTCAAAGATGACTTCCGGGGTTCCGCTTTGCCCCGACCAATCGTAAAAGTCGAACATGCGGGCATTGTACGACATCACTTTAACCGGCTGATGGAGCGTGGTTGGTGCCTCTTTGCCACTCCACTGAAAAATGTTGTTCCACTGCGACCAGGTGATCAACAGGGCAATGAGCGGGATCAGCATTTTTTTGTTGAGACGAAGTCCATGTAACAGCAGAAACAATACATTAAGAAGGAAGAACAACGGGAACAAAAAACCGGTAAATGTAAACACATGTATCTTAACCGGGCTAATGCAGACTACCGCAGCAGATGCCAACAGCAACAGGGCCATCGCTAATGTGAAGAGGAATGATATGGATTTGAACAGGCGTTTCAATACAGGTCTTTTTAATCCTGGCTGGCCTCAAAGAGAATTTTCTTCTCTTCGGTGGTGAGGCTGTCGTAGCCACTGGTTTTTATTTTTTCAAGTATCCGGTCGATCTTTTTTTGTTTTTGAACCTTTGCGGCATTGTATTCCAAATCGGTGAGCGGCCTGCGGTGGGTCACCTTCATCTTCGATTTCTTCTGAAACATAGTGCCCAATTGTTCACCCATCTTGTCCAAAGTGCCGGCTCCTTTTTGGGTGGGCATCTTCCAGCCATACCAGAGTCCCATTAAGGCTCCGCCTATGTGGGCCAGGTGCCCGCCGGTATTGTTGAGCGTGGGGATACTTATCAAGTCTATCACAAAGGCGCCCAGGGCCAGGTATTTAAGCTTTACGGGGCCAATCAGAAAGAGGTATACCGTAAATTCGGGGCGATATCTTGCTACGGCAAAAAGCACAGCCATCACCGAGGCGGAAGCACCCAGCAGTAACGAGGATGCTGAGCCGGGATAAAGCGCCGGCAGCAGGTTATAGCCTATAATGAAGAGCAGTGCTCCTGCCAGTCCGCCCATTATGTAAACCGTCAGCATCCGGCGGGGTCCCACCAGGTCGAGAAACAAACGCCCAAACCAGTATAGGTACAACACATTAAAAAGAAGATGGAGAAAGCCGAAGTGAAGGAACATATAGGTGATTGGGCTCCAGGGCTTAAGGAGCAATGCGGCAGGTGCCGAGGGCACCGAAAGCCAACCCACCAGCGGCATTACCGAAGAAGGTGAGCCACCGCCCAGCATAAATATGATCTGAATGAGGCGCAGCACCACAAAAACGCCTACATTTATGTAGATGAGCCGTGTGAGTATGGTTCCTTCTCTAAAGGACTCCTTTATATCATTCCAAATATTCATGCGAAAAGTATTTTGTTTATTAAGGCCGCATACCTGCCTGTTGGGCAGACAGGAAACTTACATACAACCATTTTCATGGCTTGAGGAAGCAGGTTTTTGCTATGTTCGTTTCATGGTAAGTTGCAAGTTAATAATAAATGCCTTTGCGTTTCCAATATTTTATCAGAATAAACCCAAAAAGCATGCCTCCCAAATGGGCCCAGTGCGCCACGTTGTCCATCGAAAACTGCGCCACACCCATAAACAGCTCAATAACCCCGTAGAGAATCACAAAATACTTGGCCTTAATGGGGATGGGGGGAAAGAGCAGCATCAACTGAGTATTGGGGAAGAGCATGCCAAAGGCCAGCAGGATGCCGAAGACGGCTCCGGAGGCGCCTATGGTTATAAAGCTGTTGAGGTAGCTGCCCCGGTATTGGTACAGATACTCTTTAGACAGAGCCATAGCTTT
>JACDJA010001867.1_pt1 | contig 16448 bp, 14 predicted proteins | sample 7449241 | NCBI WGS metagenome assembly JACDJA01 (sample SAMN14253289, study PRJNA609438) | sludge metagenome | isolation source: initial anaerobic sludge | collected 2018-12-20 | reverse complement strand
GTCAGTGCGATGGCTTCGCAAATCGCAGGCACGTTACGCGATTTCGATGCAGCCCAGTTCATTCCCGCCAAAGAAATCAAGAAGATGGAGCCATTTATCCATTACGGGATCGCGGCTGCCATTGAAGCGATCGAAGATGCCGGTCTGATCAGTGACACATTGAACTACGACCGTGTTGGTACCTTGATCGGTTCCGGTATTGGTGGTTTGGAGGGGATCGAGCGCAATACCATGACATTGGCGCAACAGGGCCCGCGACGTGTGTCCCCGTTCTTCGTGCCCGGTGCGATCGTGAATATGGTGTCCGGTCAACTTTCGATCCGTTACGGCTTCCGCGGGCCGAATCTGGCCACAGTTACCGCCTGTGCGGCGGGTACACACAGCATCGGTCAGGCGGCGCGCTTGATCGCATACGGTGATGCGGATGTGATGATTGCCGGTGGCGCAGAAAGCGCCGTTTCTCCGCTCGGTGTGGCCGGTTTCTCCGCTGCGCGTGCGTTGTCGACCCGTAACGATGATCCTGAACATGCCTCGCGGCCCTGGGATAAGGACCGTGATGGTTTCGTCCTGGGTGAAGGTGCCGGCGTACTGGTGCTCGAATCATTGGATCATGCCAGGGCGCGCGGCGCGAACATCTATGGTGAGTTGATCGGTTTCGGCATGAGCGCCGATGCCTATCACATGACGTCACCTTCATCCGACGGTGACGGCGCGCGCCGCTGCATGCTGGCGGCCATGCAGGATGCCAGGGTCAATCCGGAAGACATCGGCTACGTGAACGCCCACGGCACCTCGACACAGGCAGGCGATCTGGCCGAGGTGGCGGCCTTGCACGCAGCCTTCGGCGAACATGCCAAGCGCTGCCCGGTCAGCTCCACCAAATCCATGACCGGCCATCTGTTGGGTGCCGCCGGGGGCATCGAGGCGGTGTTTTCCCTGTTGGCACTGCGCGACCAGGTTTTGCCGCCGACGATCAACCTCTTTGAGCCTTCCGAAGGCTGCGATCTGGATTTCGTACCGCATACTGCGCGCGAGGTTCGTGGTCTTGATGTGGCCATGTCCAATTCCTTCGGTTTCGGCGGTACCAATGGCACGCTGATTTTCCGGCGGGTGTAATTTCCGTGAACCGGTTCCGTTCGCACCATGTCCAGTAAAAATGTCCAGTAAAACACCCTCCGCGAGGACGTGTTCACCGGTCATCGAACAAATTGAAGGGATAACGGCGGCCGATTTTCCGGATCTGATCGCTCAGGCGCCCGGGCGATTCTCGCATCTGTTCGCGAGTCTGGCTTCGGGCGCCGCGAGCGAGTCAGGGCAGAACAATGCCCGCTGGTCCATCCTGTTCGGCACGGTGCGCGCCGAATTGCGTCTGGATGCGCAGGGCATACTGCACGCGACAGGCTTGCATCAGGCGCTGACGACCGAATCCCATTTCCTCTCCGCCTTTGGCTTGGCAGCGAAGGCCTTTTTAAAGCCACCGGTTGGCTTTTCGACCGAATTGCCCTTTGTCGGTGGTTGGAGTTTTTATCTTTCCTATGAACTGGCGGGACAAATCGAACCTAGCCTGGATCTGCCGCGATTTGCTCCGGCCGATCGGGTAGGTTTTCCGGTCGCTGTGGCCCAGTACCACAGCGACGCACTGGTATTCGATCATCTGCATCACAAAACCTGGCTGGTTCAAGACGGGCAATCGCCTGTTGATGCCGAATCCCTGCGTTCATTCCTGGCTGCGTTCAGCGCCACGCCTCAGGCCGACTCAACCTTGGAGATTCAAGCCTTGCAGGCAGACGATCCGGCGCGTTATCGGTCGGGTGTGCGGAAGATTCTGGCGTATCTGCGTGCCGGTGATGTCTTCCAGGCCAATCTGTCGCGCGCCTGGCGATTCCGCGCGCCTCAAGCCGATGCCGGGCTGCGCATATTCCGCCGTTTGGAGCAGCATAATCCCGCGCCGTTCGCAGCGTGGTATCGCCTGCCAGAGGGCGAGATCATCAGCTCATCGCCCGAGCGTTTGGCCGATCACCGCGATGGCCATGTTTCGACGCGTCCGATTGCCGGCACGCGCCGTCGGGATGCCGACAGCGTGCGTGATGCGGCGCTGATGGCCGAGTTGCGCGCCCACCCCAAGGAGCGCGCCGAGCATGTGATGCTGATCGATCTGGAACGCAACGATCTTGGCCGCGTGTGCCAGCCGGGTAGTGTTCGCGTGGATGAATTGATGGTGCTGGAGTCTTTTGCGCACGTGCATCATCTGGTATCGAATGTCTCTGGGCAGTTGCGTCCCGGTCAATCGGTATTCGATCTGCTGGCCGCGGTATTTCCGGGCGGCACGATCACCGGTTGCCCCAAGGTGCGCTGCATGGAAATTCTGGCGGAACTGGAGCAGACCGGCCGTGGCCCCTACACGGGTAGCGTCGGCTATTTGAGTCTGGATGGTCGGATGGACAGCAACATTCTGATTCGAAGCGTATTTTTGGCGAAGGACGGCCAGGGCGAATTTCGAACCGGCGCTGGCATTGTGGCCGATAGCGAGCCCGAACGTGAATGCACGGAAACCGAAGAGAAAGCCCGTGGCCTGTTGATGGCGCTGACCGGCTCCGGTGTAAATGGTGATGTGCCGTGAAGCACTTTGCGCCCTTCACCATGCAGGATCGCGGTCTGGCCTACGGCGATGGTCTGTTTGAAACGATGCGGTTATCCCGTGGTCGGTTGTCCTGGTGGCCGGAGCACTTCGCCAGAATGAGTTACACCTGTTGCGCGTTGGGCTTGCCGATTCCTGATGAAATCGACGTGCGCGCTGTCATTGATTCGGCGGTTGAGCAGAGCGGCAAGTCGGAGGCCGTGGTAAAACTCATGTACACGGCAGGATCGGGGCAGCGGGGCTATCTTCGTGCGGAACCGGTTGAGCCCACACTGGCTGTTTTCATCGGTGATGTGCCTGCGGCGGATTCGCAATGGTCGGTTCAGGGATTAAGCGTTGGTCTGCTCAAGCAATCCGGCGGTATCCCGATACCTGCACTCAGCGGGCTCAAGCATCTCAACCGTCTGCCCCAGGTGCTGGCGCGCGCGGCTTGGCCGGAGGGGGTCGATGAGTGCCTGATCCATGACGAGAATGGTCTGGTACTGGGCGGAACACAAAGCAATTTTTACTGGCAGGAAAATGGTCGCTGGTTTACGCCGCCGATTCAGGGTTCCGCCATTGCCGGGACAGTTCGTGCCTTGTTGTGTCGTTATCTGGATGTGACGGTTGCACCCGTGTCCATCGGTCGCCTGGCTTTGGCGCAGGCCGCTGCGATCAGCAATGCCGTCCGGGGCGTGCTGCCGATCGGTCGTCTGGCGGGGCGTGTGTTGTCTGTTGACCAATCCATGGAACTGGTGGCGCGCTGGCATCGCCTGTCTGCTATTCGGGCAGGTGAAGGGGGTGAACCTGTCGATTCGGCCTGGTTCGCTTTGCAGCGTCAGGTAGCGGTTCTTGATAGCGGCAGCCAAGTGCGTTGTCGGAAAATGTTTGGTGAAATGGCTGAATACTATGAATAGGGCGATCGGTTTTTTGTGGGTCTGGCTGTTCACGATGGGACTTTTGTTCGCCACCGTATGGATGGTCGGCCGGGTTGGTGTTTTTCTCACCCAGCCCTTGCTGCCTGCTGGCGCGGCGGCGGTCACGATAGAAATCCCAAGTGGTGCGGACGCGCGGCAAATCGCCAAAATAGCTGATGCCTCCGGTGCCAGGGTCAATCCGACAGTATTCGCCTGGGCGGCTCAATTGAGTGGTAAAGCGCGCTCGATTCAGGCCGGTGAATACCGGATTACCGATCAGGATCGATTGCTCGGTTTTCTCGATCGTTTGGTTGCGGGTGATGTGGTGCGTTATCGAATCACCATCCCCGAAGGGGATACCGCCCAGGATTTTCTGAACAAGCTCGCGGCGCAAAAAGAAATCAAACACACCCTGAACGGGCTGGATCAGGCCCGGATCATCGCCGAGATGCATTGGCCCATCACCCATCTTGAAGGCTGGTTGTTCCCCGATACCTATGTATTCACACGCGGCACCACGGACAAAAAGATTCTGCAGGAAGCTTACCGCTCGATGCGGTCGCATCTGGACGCAGCATGGGCGGATCGTGCACCCGGTTTACCCTTGAAAACGCCCTACGACGCGTTGATTCTGGCCTCCATCGTTGAAAAGGAAACCGGCCTGCCTGATGAACGTGCCCTGGTGGCGGGTGTGTTCATCAACCGATTGAACATCGGGATGCGGTTACAGACGGATCCGGCTGTCATTTACGGTGTGGCCGAGGCAACCCGGGGGCAGGTCGACGAGGGCAGTTCGCCGCGAAGTCTGACGCTAAGCCAACTGCGCGCCGATACGCCGTACAATACCTACACCCGTACCGGATTGCCGCCGACGCCGATTGCCCTGCCGTCCGCAGCCGCATTGCAGGCTGTGACGCATCCAGATAAAACGGATGCCCTGTATTTTGTTGCCAATGGCACGGGCGGACACACCTTTTCGCGCACGTTGAAAGGACACAATCAAGCCGTGCAGACCTGGCGTAAAATCGAAAATACGCATGCATCCGAGCCGAAAAAAAAGCAATGAACCCAGCAATGACCGAGCATTCATGAATCTACCCGGAATATTTATCACCATCGAGGGTGTCGAAGGCGCGGGCAAGTCCACCGCCATTGCGGGTGTGGCCGAGTGGTTTTGCGCCCATGGTCGTGAAGTGGATTGCACACGGGAGCCGGGCGGTACACCCATCGCCGAAGCAATTCGTCAACTCCTGCTTAATCCGGCAGAGGAAGATCTGGTGCCGCCCACTGAACTCATGCTGATGTTCGCAGCCCGTGCGCAACATGTGGCCGGAAGGATCAAGCCCGGCTTGGCGGCGGGCAAAGTGGTGATCAGTGACCGCTTCACCGACTCCTCCCGTGCCTATCAGGGTGCGGGGCGCGGCATGGATCGAATTTTGATCGAAACCTTGGCACAGGCGGCAGAACAGGGCGTATCACCCGATTTGACCTTGTTGCTCGATCTGCCCGTGGATATCGGCATGAAGCGAGCAGCGGCTCGGCGAGGAGCCTGTGCCCATGACCGATTCGAACGTGAGCGCCATGATTTTTTTGAACGTGTCCGCGCGGGCTTTCTTGAGTTGGCCAGGCAGTCATCGCGCTTTGCATTGATCGATGCCGCCGCGCCGATTGTGGATGTGCAGACCCAGATACAGACTGTAGTTGCTGCCCGTTTCCCGCAGGGGGGCGTCAATTGTGGCTAGGGCAAGAACCAGCAAAGTAGGCGCCGATAAGGCAAAACCCAAAAACGCGGCAGAGGATCTTGCGGCGGAATCGCCTTGGCCCAATTCCTCGGTTGGTGTGGCCGACATGCCTTGGCTTCGAGCACCTTGGGATCGATTTTTGTCGATGCACCGGCAGAATCGGCTGCCGCATGGCTTGCTGGTTACCGGTGCCTCGGGTTTGGGTTCGCTCACTCTGGCGCGGGAAATGGCAGCGTATTTATTATGCGCCGACCCCGTTACGACGCCGGGGGCGGAGCGCGCCTGCGGTGAATGCGCTTCTTGTCGGTTGCGTCGCGCGGGTACGCATCCCGATATTCAACTCCTGGTTCGTGATGGCGCAAACAAGGATATTTCTGTTGAGGACATCCGGACGTTGATCGAAAGCTTCAGCCTGACGCGTTACGGTCCGCTGCGCGTGGCCTTGATCGAACAGGCCGAACGCATGAATCGCAGTGCCGCCAACGGTTTGCTCAAATTGCTTGAAGAGCCGCCACCGGGCAGCCTGTTTCTGATGACATCCGAACGTGCGGATCTGTTGCCGTCCACCATCCGATCCCGTATACAGCGATTGGCGATTGCAATGCCCGGTCGCGCGACACTGGTCGATTGGCTAATGCTGCGATACGGCCTTGCCACCGAAGAGGCCGAATTGCTCTGGTTTATCGGTGACGACCGACTGATGGACGGTTCGCCACCTGCATGGGATTGGCAATCGCCGACAATGGCGTGGGTGCGTTTGATGACGGAACGCGACCAGGTGCTGCCGGTCGTCAAGCAGTGGCAAACCATGGATCGGGACGTGCTCGCCCGCTGGTTGATGCGGCTATGGGTCGAGGTAATGCGCATGCATTCGGGTCTTCCGACCGAAGCCCCCGCATCGATCCAACCCTTCATTCAAAAGCTGGCCGGTGCCCGCTCCAAATCGCACTGGCTCAAGGTTCATCGCGTCTTGCTCGAAATCCTGCAATCGGCCAAACACCCGCTGAATGAGGAGCTGGCGCTGGATCGTCTTGCGCTCGACCTGATCGATCCTGATTTGCCCGCTCGCCTGGCCTGATAGTCAATGAACTTTGAACTCGGGAACTATTTCGGAGAAATGACGTCCGACATCGCAGCCCGATTTCACCATCATGTGACACAGGTGTGTGCTTTGCTTTTATGCACATAAGTATTTTTGCTGTCGTCGACAGTGGCAGTGTGGTTAAATCTTGGGCCGCGGTTTTGAACTTTTTGGGTCTCTGGCGATATTAATAATGGTTCGCTTCAGACAAACCTGTTCTGCACTGCGCGTGCGCACTTAAAAAATCCAATAACGGAGATCAACGAATGAATTTATCTCGTCGGGAATTCCTGCAAATGCTCGCAGCAGCATCTGCGGCCGGTATCAATCTGGAAACCGCCCAAGCGGGCACAGGCAACCAATCCGTGGCGAATACCGTCAAGGTGAACCGTGCCTCTGGCAACATGTACGAAGTGCCCAAATTCGGTAACGTGCACATCCTGCATTACACCGACATTCACGCGCAGTTGGAACCTGTCCATTTCCGTGAACCCAGCATCAACCTGGGTATTGGTTCCATGAAAGGTAACCCGCCGCATCTGGTTGGCGAAGCGTTCCTCAAGTATTTCGGGCTCAAGCCCAACACCCCCGAGGCTCATGCGTTCACATGCATCAATTATGTTGAAGCAGCCAAGAAATACGGCAAGGTCGGCGGTTATGCCCATCTGCTGACCCTCGTTAAACACATGAAGGCCCAGCGTCCAGGTGCGTTGGTTCTCGATGGTGGTGACAACTGGCAAGGTTCCGGCCTCGCACTGTGGACCAACGCACAATGCCAGATCGACGCACAGAAGCTGTTCGGTATCGACGCATTCACCTCTCATTGGGAAGCGACTTACGGTAAAGACCGCATGATGGAAGGCATCAAGCAGCTCGAAGCCGCTGGCAATCTCACGTTTGTTGCCCAGAATATCCGTAGCGAGGATTTCGAAGAGCGCGTGTTCAAGCCGTATATCATTCGTGAGATGAATGGCGTCAAGGTGGCGATTGTCGGTCAGGCTTTCCCATACACCCCTATTGCCAACCCGCGTTGGATGGTGGAGGGCTGGACGTTTGGCATTAACCCGGAAGACATGCAGGATGTCGTCAACAAGGCGCGTAAAGAAGGTGCCGAGTGCGTCGTGGTGCTGTCGCACAACGGCATGGACGTTGACTTGAAGCTGGCTTCACAGGTTTCTGGCATCGACGCCATTATGGGTGGCCATACGCACGATGCGGTTCCCCACCCGACGATCGTCAAGAACCCGGGCGGCAAGACCATCGTGACCAACGCCGGTTCAAACAGCAAGTTCCTCGGCGTACTCGACATGGACTTCAAAAACGGCAAATTGCAGGACTTCAAATACCACCTGCTGCCAGTGTTTGCTGACTTCATCGAACCCGACAAGGAAATGGCGGCACTGATCGAGAAGATGACCAACCAGGACGTCACCTTCCAGGGCAAGACTTTCAACGCCAAGAAGCGTCTGGATGAAGTTGTCGCTACCAACGAAGGTCTGCTGTACCGTCGCGGTAACTTCACCGGCTCTTGGGATCAGCTGATCTGCCAGGCCATCATCGACGCCAACGATTGCGAAATCTCCTTCTCTCCGGGGGTTCGCTGGGGTACTTCACTGATTCCGGGCGAGCCGATCAAGTACGGCGACCTGATGACCGAAGTAGGCCTGACCTACCCGAACGTCACCGTGAACGAGTTCACCGGCGAGCAAATCAAGGGCATTCTCGAAGACGTGTGCGACAACATCTTCAACAAAGACCCGTACTACCAGCAAGGTGGTGACATGATGCGTGTCGGCGGCATGACCTATGCCTGTGCGCCGAATGAAAACAAAGGCAAACGTATTTCTGAAATGGCACTCGGCGGCAAACCGCTGGATCCGAACAAAAAGTACAAGGTTGCCGGTTGGGCGTCTGTGCAAAAACCGGGCGAAATTCCGGGCGATACCGGCAAGATGATCTGGGATCAGGTGGAAACCTGGTTGCGCGACAAGAAGCACATCAAGCCAGTCAAGATCAACGAACCGCGTTTGATCGGTGTGAAGGGTAACCCGGGTTTGACCAACTGCTAAGCCCAAGACAGATGGCTTCAGCGTAAAGTTGAGGTCATGCTGGTGTGATTTAAAAGCCCCGCTTTTGCGGGGCTTTTGTCGTTTATATCGTTTGAAAAATTCCGATAGTCCGATTTTTTCGGTACTGATTGTACGGTAGTACGCGTCCATGCATGGCGATATAGATACCCGGGTGTGGTGTTGCGGCGGCAAATCCGAGCGTCATGCCCAGATGCAAAGCGGCTTCAATCGGATCAATCTGTGCAGGACGCATGGCACCTGTCATGATGATGACCCGATTCAATTCGGCCTTGTCGAGAAAAAGGGCGGTTTCATGCATCGTGTCGGTGCCATGAATGATGATGATGGGTGCCGCATTCAACGAAGGAGATAGGTTGCGGATGGTCTCGCAGATTGAAGTGCGGTCATCCTGTGTCATATCCAGACTGTCCTTGTGAACCACGCCGATCAGGTGCAGATCAAGATTCGGCGCGGCTGAATGCAATAGATCTTCAATGGTTCGCTCATCGTTCGCGACGGTCAGCAGACCGGTCAACGGCTGGTATATTTTGTTGAAAGTGCCACCGGTGTTGATGATGACAACAGGAAATGATGATGAATTGTTCGGTGTCGACATGTCTTCAGGCTCGGTCGGTTGGGTTGGGAGTTGGGCATCAGATTGAGCGTATGGCGCGTTCTTCAGGGTATGAAGTGGACGCATCGCGCATGTCCAAGTGCTTTTGTCCATTAATTAATTTAGAATGCAAGGCGATTTCGCTTTACGGTGGCTGCGTGTCGTCGGCACTGTATTTGCTGATCGGTTCTTACCTCAAGAAAAGAATTCATTATGAGCGATCCCATGCATTTCCGTTATCTCATCGAATCCGTTACAAAATCGGGTGCGCGTTTTCGTCCGAGTGACTGGATTGATCGTTTGGCCAGTTGGGATGCTACGTTTGATCTGCACCGGCTGGTATTTTCCAACCGCCTTCATCCGGCCTCGCTGGATGGGCAGAAAGTCCTCGCCATCGAGCCCGAGTTGCAAACTCAGAACCCCGCGATGTTCGACTCGGTACTTCAATTCGCTGAGCGCAACAATCTCAAAATTCACAAGCAATACGATGATGGCCGCCTGGAAGAATATGTTCCTCCCTCTGCATCGGGCGATACCCAGGCTGAAATTCAGGCCAAATAATACTTTTTAGGTTTCAGAGAATATGAGTTCATCCTCACCGCGTGTGGGTTTTGTCAGCCTGGGGTGCCCCAAGGCATTGGTCGATTCCGAGCGAATCCTGACCCAGCTGCGTGCCGAAGGCTACGCATTATCGAGTGATTATCAGGATGCGGAACTCGTTATCGTGAATACCTGTGGTTTCATCGACTCGGCCACGCAAGAATCGCTGGATGCCATCGGTGAAGCGCTGGCCGAGAACGGTAAAGTCATCGTGACCGGTTGTCTGGGCGCGCGTGACGAGGGTGAGCTGATCCGTCAGACTCATCCGAGCGTACTCGCCATCACAGGTCCACAGGCTTACGGCGAAGTGATGGGGGCGGTTCATCAACATTTGCCGCCCCGGCACGATCCCTTCGTCGATTTGATGCCGGCACCTCGCGTTCAGACGGAAGTTTCGGATTTCGAATCCAAGGTCGGTATCAAACTCACCCCCCGGCATTACGCTTATCTGAAAATATCCGAAGGCTGCAACCATCGTTGCAGCTTCTGCATCATTCCGAGCATGCGGGGCGATCTCGTGAGTCGCCCTGTGGGCGAGGTACTCACCGAAGCCCAGAATCTGGTGAATGCCGGGGTACGCGAATTGCTGGTCGTCTCGCAGGACACTAGCGCGTATGGTCTGGATACACGTTACAAGCTTGATTTCTTCGGCGGCAAACCGGTCAAGACCCGTTTCAAGGAGCTGGCGGCCGAATTGGGGCAGATGGATGCCTGGATTCGATTGCATTATGTCTATCCCTACCCGCATGTGGATGAGGTCATTCCGTTAATGGCCGAGGGCTGGGTGCTGCCTTACCTCGATATCCCGTTCCAGCACGCCAGCCCGCGGATTCTCAAGGCGATGAAGCGCCCGGCATCCAGCGAGAACGTGCTGGAGCGAATTCGTACATGGCGAGATATCTGCCCCGACCTGACCTTGCGTTCGACCTTTATCGTCGGCTTCCCTGGCGAGACCGAGGATGACTTCCAGCAGTTGCTCGATTTTCTGGATGAAGCGCAGCTTGATCGAGTCGGTGCCTTTACCTATTCGCCTGTCGAGGGCGCTACGGCAAATCAGCTGGCTAACCCCGTGCCGGAGTCGCTCAAGCAGGAGCGGCTTGAGCGGTTCATGGCAAAACAGGCCGAAATCAGCGCGGCAAAGTTGGCCGCCAAGGTGGGGCAGCGCATGGCTATTCTGATCGACGAAGTGGACGAATCCGGAGCTGTGGGCCGCGGTCCCGGTGATGCGCCGGAAATCGATGGTGTCGTCTTCCTGCCGGACGTGACCGACGTGCGTCCTGGCGACTTCGTCGAGGTTGAAATCACGGCTGCTGACGAGCATGACCTTTGGGCTTCACCGTGCGACTGATCGCGCGCTAACGATACGAAGCGGCGTTCATGGCACGTGTCACAGATCAGACGTTCAGTTCTGCTATTGTGTCGTTCCACCGGGATGAGCTGGGCGACTGGTTCGCCCGATTGGCATGCGGCCACCATCAACATACGCGCCATCAACCGCCGTGGGTCAATCGCCCCTGGATTGAAACCGAAGCCGGAAGGCGGTCGATGATCGGGAAGTCGTTGGTCTGTAAAAAATGCGCTCAAGGCTTGCCAGCTGATGACATCCCGCCCGAATAAACCACTCATGAATGAAGGCTTGTGAATGAACACGCGTGCATTTGTCCCTCTGAATATTGCTGTACTGACGGTATCGGATACCCGCTCTCTTACGAATGATCCTTCGGGTGATTTATTGCAGGGGAGAGTGATTGATGGAGGGCACCGGTTGTACGACCGGCAGATCGTTCGTGATGACAAGTACGCGATTCGTGCGGTAGTGTCAGCGTGGATTGCCAACCCGGGGTGTCAGGTCATTATCACGACGGGCGGTACCGGACTGACCGGGCGCGACGGCACGCCAGAAGCAGTGATACCGCTGCTCGACAAGGAAATCGAGGGTTTCGGTGAACTCTTCCGGTGGTTGTCCTTCCAGTCAATCGGCACGTCAACCTTGCAATCCCGCGCCACTTCGGGTGTTGCCAATGGTACCTACCTGTTCGTGCTGCCCGGATCGACCAGCGCCTGTCGCGATGCCTGGGATCAAATTATTCATGCTCAGTTGGATTTCCGTACCCGGCCATGCAACATGGTTGAGCTGATGCCACGATTGAACGAGCAGTAATCATGAACGTAAATATCGGGCGTTGTTCCCATGCCGAGCGCTATTCGGGGGCATCCCCCAGCGCCCTGTTTGCGGTGAGTTCACTGGGACTGGGGCATGCCACACGCAGCCTGGTTCTGATCCATGCGTTTCTGGCCGAGGGGTACCGCGTTACAGTTATTTCGACGGGTAATGCCTTGGCCTTCATGCGTCTGGAGTTGGCCGATCACCCCGCCGTCGAATGGCTGGACTGGTCTGATTATCCGCCGCTGGAACGCGGGACCGGTTGGCGGTTCTACGCCTATCTTGCCCTCGATCTGTTCACCACTTGGCGACGAATTCGCGAAGAACACCATCGGTTTCAATCCATTGCCTGTGATTATGATTTCGTATTCAGCGACGGTCGTTACGGTATCTACAGCCGCTGGGTTCCCTCGTTCATACTGTCTCATCAGATAGCTTTCATACCGCCCAAGGGGTTGCAGGAAGTCAGCTGGTTGAGCGATCACCTCAATGTAGCCGCGCTCAAGCAGTTCGACCGTATCTTTATTCCGGATTTTCCCTGTCCGAGTCTGAATCTTGCCGGGAACCTTTCACATACGCCCGTCTTGCAGAATACCCAGCGCGAATATGTCGGGATTCTGTCCTCTTATCCGCATCAGGAGCTTGAGCAGGATATCGACTACCTGTTCGTGATCAGTGGCTATCTGCACGAACACAAGGGAGCGTTTGTACGTGATCTGCTTGCCCAGGCGCAAAATCTGCCCGGCAAGAAGGTCTTTGTCCTGGGTGACGCAAAAGCTGATCCGGCACAGTACCAGGACGCCCTTTCCGAACATCTACAAGTGTATCCGCTGGCGACGGGGAATCTGCGGCAGGAATTGTTCGGTCGTGCCAAATGCATTATCTCTCGAGCCGGGTATACCACGGTGATGGATCTGGTGGAACATGGTAAGCGCGCGCTTCTTATTCCCACGCCGAATCAAACGGAGCAGGAATACTTGGGTTATTACCTCGGTAGCCTTAAATACTTTATCAATCGTGATCAGGCGGAATCATTCGACCTTGCCAGCGCCTTGGCGGAAACAGAGAACACCCGGCAGTTTGAACCGCCCTGGCGAACGCAGGAATCGGTGCGTCGTATCCAGTCATCAATGAGCGATGCGCTGTACAAGAACTTTTTCTCGGTGATTGTGCCGGCACATAACGAGGAGGCGGTACTGGCGGAAACGCTGGATAACCTGATGGCGCAACAATATCCCGCTAATCGGATGGAAATCATCATCGTGGAGAACGGTTCAACCGATGATACCTGGGCGATTGCCGAACGTTATGCGGCGCTATCTGATGGCAACCTGACCATTCGTGCCCTGCAAAGCGAGAAGGGCGTTTCCAAGGCCAAAAACGTTGGTCTGGAGCGCATTAGCGTCAATTCTGATTGGGTGATTTTTTGTGATGCCGACACGCATTTGGCACCGAAAGCCTTGCGTCAGTTCAACCACTGGATCAATCAGCATGGCTCTGAGAGCCTCGCGGTGGGTACGACGCGTGTACAACCCCTGAGCGCAAATCATGTGTATGTTCGGTTGTGGTTCAGAGCCTATGACTTGATTCATCGACTGACGCGCAGTTCCTACTCCATACAGTTGGCGCGTTCGCCAATTGCACGCGGGATCGGATTCCATCCGGAATTGAGTTTTGCCGAAGATCTGACATTCATCAGTGAGTGTCGTCGCTATGGCCGGTTTTTCTTTATCCCCAGTGATCAGGTAGCGACATCGACCCGGCGATTTGAAACGCACGGCTATATCAAACAAAGCCTGAAATGGTTGTTCGAGGCGCTGATGCCCATGCGGATGAAGCGGAAACGAGGATACGATGTCATTCGCTGATCTGACTTCATTCGATCAGGCGGTAACCTTTCTACAGCAGCATCAACAAACTGCCTATATCATTCTTTTTTTGGGCGCGCTGCTTGAAACTGTCATCCCTTTTTCCCTGATTGTCTTAGGAGAAGTTTTTTTTCTTTCTGGCGCTGTCCTGGCGGGGCTTGGCGTACTTGATATCTGGGTTGTCATGCTCGTGTTATTCAGTGGCGGAATTCTGGGAGACAACCTGAGTTACTGGCTGGGCTATCGATACGGGAATGGACTGTTTGATCGACTGCAACACTGGCCGTTGATCGGGCGAATGATTCACCAAGAAAACTATGAAAAAGGCGTGGCTTTCTTTGAGAAACGAGGTGCTTCTGCCGTTTTTATCGCCCGTTTGAGTGGGCCACTGTCCTGGATTACGCCTGCATTAGCGGGAATATTTCGACTCAACTATGGTACGTTCGTTCGTTTTAATACCCCGGCAGTGATTATCGGGATTAGCCAGTTCATTATTCTGGGGTACTTCTTCGGTAGTTATATTCGGCCCATACTGAATTGGGCGCATCAGTACGGTTTGGCTGTCGCACTGATTGTGGTTGGTTTAATCGCAGCTATTTTTCTTTTGCATCGTTTTCTGGATTGGCGGAAACGGGTTGAACGGACGCGGGAGGAAATCGTGCAGTTCATCTTGCATCATTTTGGCTTTTCACTGGTCATTATCGCTTGTGTGTTTGTCGGTTTGCTGATCTTGATTTGACCCGATTAATAATTCAGTCAGTGAATGTTCAATTGATGCCTAAGTTTGAAGACATTGTTTCGCGGGTTAAATTCAAAGCCAACAAAAAAGCCAGCATTGATGCTGGCTTTGTTTTTCAGTGCGTGGTCTTACTTGCGTAAGGCAGGGCCGTTAATTTCAAGGCCATTGTCGATGTAAGCCAAGAAGTATTCCAAATCAAGCATGTTCGTCGAATATTGCTTGAACGGAATGGTTCGTGTGTCACGCATGCAACCAAACAGTCGATTATTCAAGGTGATCATCTTATCCTTGCTATAACGGAACACAGGAAAACCCGTAGTGTTACCAATGCCTGGATGCAGAGTCTCTGAACGAGTCATTTGCGTGGCGTGATACATATGGCAATCGGCGCAAGAGAAATTCAGCTGACCTGTTTTGCGGAAAAACATGTGCTTGCCGTTGTTGAATGCTGCTACCGCTTTGGGATCGTTGGGAACTTTTACATCAACCTTTAGCCCTTGGGACATACTGGACAGGTAAGCAGAAACACTGGCGAGGTCTTTATAAGCACCTTTGGAACCCAGTGACTTATCTTTAGGCACCCCGGCATTTAGTTGGCAATTAATCAAATCTGATTCCAGATCATGTACCTTGCCATCCTTGGTATTGAAGTAAGGATACTTGGCGCGCAAGCCTTTTGCATCCCCTACACAAGAAGACAGTGGTTTGCCGTTAGGCAGGCGGTAGTCTTCCCAAAATTTCTTACCCTTGGCAATGTATTCATCCTGGGGTGGAAATTGCATCATGTCTTGATACTGACTGTAGGCATCCTTATCAAAGGCATATACGCCCATGTTGTATTTGTCATGGGGAATTTGCGGGAAATTCTGATAAAAATAATTGCGGTATTCTTTAGCGAATTCAGCAGGATTGCTTGGGTTGTTCAGCGGATTGAAATTATTGGCGGCCGATGGGGCGTTGTTGTCCGCGGCCATTGCTGTGCCAACACCCGTTCCGATGGCGGCAATAAGTAAAGTTGTAACTAGCTTTTTCATGCTAACGAGCTCCTCGTGAAATGTTGATTTGCGTTCGCCGCGCTTCAAAGGGTGTACAGATAGTCGACGACTTTCTCAATCTGTTCCTTGGTCAGTACTTTATGATCACCAAAAGGTGTCATGATTACTCCTCGACCAAACTTTTTGCGCGGATCCCAAATCACATCAAACAAATCCTGTTTGTTGGGGAAGCGAATCTTCATTGCAATCAACATGGGGCCGACGTTACCAGGTTGCGTGCCGTCTGCAATTTTGTGACAAGCCAGGCAATTGCCCTCACTTTTTGTGAAGGCAATAGCTCGTCCCTCTTCCTGATTCTTGGTCAGGGCAGAGTCTGCCGCAAAGGCTTGTCCGGCCATGAGTAGGCTTGCTGCAACGATCACAGCTGAGCCGGTTTGTGTTAATGCTCGAATCTTTGGTGTCATTATCATCCTCTCCTCTTCAGACGCGCAACGCGCCAAGATGGTTTTGGTGGTCTTCTTGTCATTTGACCCTGTCACTGTAGAGGGTAAGTGACACGAGACAAATAAAAAATTTTTTATATGGACATGGTTTCTTTCTGAACCTGTAGCCCGTTAAATATTAGCGTTTGCCCATATTCCTCCTCCTATATTTTTGTGAAAACGTGATCTTTTTTTCGTTTTTTTATTAAAAATCCCACATATTTTCAATATTACGACTCTTGGTCTCAACGTGCCACTCTATTGGGAGCCTTGCCCCCCTTCCTTGAAGTATTTCTAGGCCTTGAAATTTGAAATTTGTATGCAGGTGAAAATATTTTGCATGTTGATGGGCGCGAGTTTGTGGTATCTATTACCCCTTTAGCGGCGTAGGTTCGAGTGGTTGCGTCAGTCCGACCTTGTGGTTCTGATCTTCTTGTGAGGTTCGGTTGTAGTTGTTGCCCGGTGTGCGCTTGTGTCTTTAAGTCTATTTTTTACATTTGATTTTAGTGAGTATCGGAATGTCCAGTTTCAAGAATATCGCACCGGAAGAATTGCAGGGCC
>JACDJA010001866.1_pt1 | contig 16452 bp, 14 predicted proteins | sample 7449241 | NCBI WGS metagenome assembly JACDJA01 (sample SAMN14253289, study PRJNA609438) | sludge metagenome | isolation source: initial anaerobic sludge | collected 2018-12-20 | reverse complement strand
GCAAGGGGGAGAGACGTGTTAACACAGGATCTGAGGATTCTGGAATTGATGGCTACGGGTATAGACGCGTATCTGAGGAGCGATGCCACCTGGTGGGACATGGGCCGGAAGGATATGCCGCTCCTGACGATCGGCGGTTATCTCATGCGCCGGCGCCGGCTGGGGGCGTTGTCCTACGTGCTGGATGACACGGAAAGGGAGTCGATGGCGGCGGCCAACGCGGTGTATGATGCCACGGTGAGTGGGCAAATCGTGCGCTTTGAGGGCAGGGCCTTGACCGAGTTGGGCGCGCGTATGCGCGAATGGACGGTGTACTTGCGCGATCTGGCCGTGTCGCGGCGACTGGCGGCCGATACGGCGCGCTACGAGTATCTGGCCGATACGCGCGTGGTCATTGATGAACTGATCACCACGCTGAGCGCGTCGCCATTCCGGCTGCCCGATCACCTTCCGGCCGACGTCGCGGCGCTGGATCGACGACTGGGCGGCCGCTGGACGCCGGGCGCGTTTATCTGGTCGCCGGTGTGGACGCCCGCCTATTCGCCCGAGCGGTATTGGTGGCTCTACGGGTATCCGGCTCCCTAGAACCCGGGCCAGCTATGCCGCTGCTCGCGCCAGACGTCGGCCTGATTGTGATAGCCGTTGCGCTCCCAGAAGCCGGGCTTGTCGTCGGCGCGGAACTCCAGAGCGCGTAGCCATTTGCCGCCTTTCCAGAAATATTTATCGTCGGCCCGCTGTCCCGGAATGACCCCGGCCACGCCGCGAAGCGGATAACCGTGGTCGGGCGACAGTGGCCGGCCCTCAAAATGAGTGGCGAGGATGAAACCGTCCTGGAGTACGAACTCGATCGGCGTGTTGGTTGTGTAGCCGTATTCGCAATGCTGGATGACGTAGCCCGCTTCGGGCTTCGGCCGGATGAAACCTTCCAGCACCAGGGTTTTTACCGATACGCCTTCCCAGGCGGTGTTAAACTTCGACCAGCGTGTGACACAGTGAATATCGAGTACCACGTGGGTGCGTGGTAGTTGATTGAATTCGTCCCACGTCCATTGCCGGTCTTCGGCCACCAAACCAAAAACGCGGAAGTCCCACGTGGCCGGATTTGTTTTCGGCACCGGGCCATAATGCAACACGGGGAATTTCAGGGTAGCCGATTGGCCCGGAGGCAGCCGATTTTCGGCCTTCATGTGATTCTCAAGCTCTCGACGTTCCTTTTGATCGAACATGTGGCGCCTCCATGACACGGGGGGACCGGACCCGCTTTACAAATATCGTTCCATCAAGGCCTTCGCGTAGTAAGCCTGCCAGTTGGCTCCCGGAGCCAGACGCTGTACTTCCCGATCGAGTGTAATCAGTAGATAGACCAGCTCGCTCCTGGTGAAACGGGCATCAAGCAACTCGCCCAGTGGGGCCTGGAGATGGGTCGCATACCAGATCGGCCAATCGGGATCCGCGCCGTCGGCATCGGCATATGCCTGATGGTGGGCTTTCCACGTTTCCTGAAACAGGGTCGCCAATTGTTCTCTTTTGCTTAACTCGCTCATTCAGTCACCTATTGTGCGCCGCGGCACGGTCATCAAACGTGAATAAGCATCAATAATAAACGCAAACGCCTGGAAAGAAAATCGTGAGACTTACCTGTCTGCGTGGCCCGGGCGGGGGAATATATGTTGGCGAATCTCATTTTGTGGCGCTACAATGTTTGCGGCTTGAGAGATTCGATCCTCGACGAGCGCCTGCGCCATGCGCTGAATCGGCGTTTCGTCGTCATTCCCAACCGACCGGAATCGCGATGAACGAGCAAATCTGCCCCTACTGCCGTTTCCCCAATCGCCCGGGGGCCAAGTTCTGCGCTATGTGCGGCCGTCCTCTGGCGCTTCCGGCTGTCGGTTTTGACGACGAGCCGCCCACCGCGCGACGGAGCGCGGCCGAGTTCAAGGCCACCGGCGCGCCCCCCCATATACTTCAGAGCGACCAAAGCCTTGACCTTCGCGCCGGGTGGCGAACCGACACCGGCCGTGTGCGCGACCTGAACGAAGATAGCCTGCTTGTTCTGCAATACGAATGGACCAACCGCGTCTTTGGCCGGCCGGTGGGCTTGTTTGTCGTCGCGGATGGAATGGGTGGGCATGAGGGTGGCGAGATTGCCAGTGGGATGCTCATCCGCTCGCTGGGTCGGCGAGCGGTGGTCGAATTGTTGCCGCGCACCCTCGATCCCGACGACGTTTCGTTCGACCGGGAAGGATGGCTTGGCGACGCGATCCGGCGAAGCAATGAGGAGATATACCAATGGGCGCGCGGGGCAGGCTTCGAGATGGGTACCACAGTCGTCGCCGCTCTGCTTGTGGATGATACGGTTGTCATTGCCCACGTTGGCGACAGCCGCGCTTATTTGGTCAATGCCTCCCATATTGAGCAACTTACAGTTGATCATTCCCTCGTAGAAAGTCTGGTTGTTTCCAATCAGATCAGCCGCGAAGAAGCTCGTGTCCATCCGCAAGCTCACGTAATCTATCGAACGATTGGCGACCAGCCGCAGGTTTCGGTGGATATGAGGCGACTTCGACTCGCTTCCGGGGACCGGTTGCTGCTTTGCTCCGATGGCCTCAGCGGCATGCTGGCGGACGAGGTCGTTCACGAATTAGTGATGGGAGCGGATTCTCCCCAGGCGGCGTGTGACGCTCTGGTTGCGGCCGCCAACGGGGCGGGCGGTGAGGATAATTGCTCGGTTGTCGTCGTACAGCTGCTTTCGCTGTTTTGAGACCCCGCGACCCGGGACGCGGTATAATACCCGGCCGGCTCCGACCTAATGACGGGTTGCCGGGTTGGAAGGATAGAAAGATGAACAAGATCAGTTGCCCAAACTGTAACGCGGAAGCACCGGCCGACGCTGCCTTCTGCGATAATTGCGGTATGCCGTTGACGGCCGTCAATCCGGGTCCGGAGTTGGAGCCGGGCATATGCCCTAATTGCGGGGCGGAGGTTCCCGTCAACGCATTGTTTTGTGACCAATGCGGCCACGGGTTGCCGCCCGCTCCGGGATTCCCGACCCCGGCCCAACGTTCGGCCGAGGTTGAGAATCCTGATAGCCCGATGCCGGGGGCAGAAGCTTCCAATTCCACCGGTGCTCGCCTGTTTATCCTTCCGACCGGTAATACGCTGGTGCTCCCTTCCGACAGGGATGAATACATTATCGGCCGCCTCGATCCGGCCAGCGGCAGCTTCCCCGACGTCGATCTGGTGCCGTTCGGCGGGGAGGAAGGAGGCGTGTCCCGCCGTCATGCCCGCATCACGCGCGACGATGAGACATACGCCATCGAGGATCTAAACTCGGTCAACTACACCTTTGTCAACAAGAAGAAGCTGGCTGTCGGCGAGATGCGATCGCTTGAGAATGGAGATGAGATCCGATTGGGGCGAGTGCTGATGCGTTTCAGAACCGGTTGAACGGAGGTTGGGGAATGGAACCTGTCTACTGCCCAAACGGCCACCCCAATCGTCCCGGCACACGTATCTGCATTGTTTGTCGGGCGTTGCTTGAATCGTCTGTACCCGAGCAGACGCCGCCGCGCAAGCCCGCGACCGAGCGCCCGGCCACGCCGCAGAATGTCGCGCCGCCGTCTCCCCGATCCCCGGAGAAGGAAGTTCCCGCGCCGGCGACACAACCACTCCCTGCCCGCCGAAGCCGCGCCTGGTTCTGGCTGCTGCTCCTGCTGTTTGTGGCGGCGTTGGCAATCGTTGCCCTGCGGTTCCTGATGTTCCCGGCAATCGAAGCCGGTGGTGAAGCGCCGACACCTGCCCTACCGGCGGAAGCCGTGGTCGCTGGAACAACCGCGGCCGTCGGTAGCGACAATGCGACGACCCCTGTGCCCCCGCTTGCCACGAATACCGCCGTTCCGGCCACAACAACCGCGCCGCCCGAGACGCCGACCGATTCCCCTACAACCGTGTCAACCATCACCCCGCTGGCGACGATCGTCGGGGTCGTCATTACCCCAACGTTCGCCTTTGGTCCCGACGCCAACTTCATTCAGAACGGTGACTTCGCCGATGATTGGGTCAACGGCTGGACGCGAAGCGCGAGCAGCCGGCCGATTGCTGAAGTCATCGAAATGCGATCCGAGGCGGACGGCGGAGACGCGTTGCATCTGGAGAAGATAGGCCCGGGTTCCCTTCAACTGGCGCAGCGTGTCGTGTTGACCTTTCCGGCCGAGGGGCTGATTTTTCGGACGCGTGTGCAGCTGAACGGGACGTCGCAGGACGCGGCCGAGGGGCGGGCGGCGCTCATCCTTCGCTACGAGGATTCAGCGGGGACGCCGTTGGGCGCATCAGTCTGGCTGGATGGTTCGGCCGGGGAAACCGGCCTGTGGGGTGTGGAGCCGCTGCCGCCCGCCGGGCCGACAGTGGCCGCCCACTACCTTGACGACGGTTGGCAGGCGATAGAATTGGCTCTTGGGCAGGAGTTACTTGAGGAATTGCCCGACGTCGATCCGGTTGCCGTGCGGCAAATCACAGTCATCATGGCACTGCTGGGTGAAAAAAGTTGCGAGCAGGCCGATTGCGCGGCATCTCTCGCGGTCTCTAACCTGTCGCTGACGGCGGAGGAACCATAGAGGCATTTCCCGGCCCGCGCATTCTGTCGTTGTGCGCGCCCTAACTTCATCGGGTAACATAGATTAATGCGTTACACACTTCGTCGCGTGAGCCTGATAGGGGCGTTGCTTTATGGACTATTGCTCGGTCTGGGCATCTGGCTGATACCCGGAATTGCTCTGGGCTGGCTGGCGCGCTGGATGGTTATCGGGGCGCGTGAGTGGCTTGGTGGGTTGCAATTGTCCTTGCCGTTGCCGTTCGGCGAGGGGATTGCGATCGATCTGACTTCGGCGCTACCGCTGGCTGCCGCGCAAGCGCGACTGTCGGCGCTGGCGGCGCAAGATCTGGCGCTCGTCATCGCCGTTGCCCTGGGCACGGCCGCCGCGGGTATGCTTCTGACTGGCCTAATGGCTTTTGTGGGCGCGTTGCTCTACAACGTCTTTGCGGCCGTACTCGGCGGGCTTGAGGTGACGCTCGACTCGCTGGACGCCCCATCCCGGCGAGCCGCCATACCGGTCGTGGCGCAACCGCAACCGGCAACCCCGACCGCGCCTCCGCCTCGTGTGACGTCGCGCCCGGAGGCGGCCGGAAGTTCCCGCACGCCCACTGCCTGGCTGGTCGCGCCCGGAAACGGCGGCGACCAGCGTCCTTTGCGCAATGACGTGACACGCATCGGCAGCGCGCCGGACAACGACATTGTCGTACCCGGTCTTGCTCCCCAGCATGCCGAGATTCGGCGCGAGAGTGGGCGTTATCTGATCTACGACCTGGGCAGCCGCCGCACGTGGGTGAATGACACTCAGGTGGCGGCCGTCCACATGCTCAAGGACGGTTTTCGGTTGCAAATGGGCCAGGCTGAATTTGTGGTGCATATCCTGGCCAATCAGCCTTCCACGGAGGAACGATGAGCACCGACACCATCTGGCAACTCTATCCACTGCCCAACCGGGAGGTGAGCCTGCGGGGACTTTACCTGGGACACGACCTGCGCCGCCGGAGCGAACAGCTATCCCGACCATTCGTCTATACCAATTACGTAACGAGCATCGATGGCCGCATCGCCATTCCACGCCCCGATGGCAAGGGGATGATGGTACCCAAAACCACGTCGAATGATCGGGACTGGCGCTTGTTTCAGGAATTGGCTGTGCAGGCGGATGTGATTATCAGCAGCGGGCGATATCTGCGCGATTATGCCGAGGGCAAGGCGCAGGAGATCTTGCGCGTCTACGACGAACCGCGCTTCGAGGACCTGGGGCGTTGGCGGGCGCAACGGGGGCTGTCCGATTATCCCGATCTGGCTGTTGTCAGCAGCAGCCTCGATTTCCCCATCCCGCCCTTTCTCACCCAGGCGGGCCGGCGAGTCATCGTCATCACCCATGAGACGGCCGACCCTGAGCGGAGACGCCGACTGGAGGAGGAAACGGGACATGTTATCACTGCCGGAAAGAGCGATGTTTCCGGCGCGGGAGCGATTGCCGCGCTGGGAGGAATGGGCTACCGGACCATCTTCATGGGCACCGGCCCGAAAGTGCACCATTTGCTGCTGGCCGACGGCGCATTGGACCGCTTGTATACAACCGTCGCCCATCGTCTGCTGGGCGGCCAACCCTTCAGCAGTCTGGTCGAGGGAGACCTCTTGCAGCCGGCGGTCGGCATGAGACTCCACTCCCTTTACTTTGATCCCCACGCGCTTGATGGGCTGGGACAGCAATTTGTCAGCTACGACCGCTAGTGTTCGTAGCGTCGGTTCAATTTGCGACTGCTCCGGATGTCGTGGAAGACTGCGCACCGTTTCCCGTTGATTCAGGCCGCGCAATTATCCCCCGGGTTATGAGGGCCGCTCACCCGATGGGGGATTTTCATTCAGAGAGACGTCGGAGCCGAAGCGCTTCAGCATGGCGTTGACTTCGGTGACAGTGGGCATATTATGACCTGTGCCCAGCTTCAACACTTTGGCCGCGCCGGTGGCGTTGGCCAGATCGCCCAGCGATTGCAGATCGAAGCCATGGAGGTGGCCGTACATGATGGCCGCGGCCAGACTGTCGCCCGCGCCGGTGGCGTCGCGCGCGATCACCGGCAGACCGGGGGCGATGTGGAGGTCGTCGGCCGTCAACAGGAAGCAGCCGGCCATGCCGCGTTTGATGACCACCAGCCTGCTACCCCGGGCGAGGAGCGCGCGAGCCGAGTTCACCGGATCTGCCTCGCCCGACAGGCGTCGCGCTTCTTCCTCCGTGGCCAGCAGAGCCGTCGCCAGCGCGGCCGCCTCTTCGTGCCACGCGTTGTCCACCTTGGGGTTGCCGGGGCCGGGATCGAAGAACGACGGCACGCCTGCCTCCCGTGCCGTGCGCAGCGCCTCCAGAATGACGTTCATTTGACCCGGCTGATCGACCCAGCCGTCGGCGTAGAGCGCCTCGGCCGCGCCGATGATCGGCCGCCATTCGTCCGGCAGGCCCATCACTTGCAGACTGCCGGGAAAGCCGAGGTAGGCCGGCTCGCCGCGTTCGTCCACCAGGACGTTCGCCACCGGCGTTCGCGCTTCGGGCGTCACAATCACGCGTGACGTGTCGATCCCTTCCGACGCCAACCCTTCCAGGACGATCTCGCCGAACAGGTCACGGCCTACTTCGCCCAACGTTGTGACCGGCAACCCCAGATGGGAAGCCATGATGGCGACATTGCACGCACCACCCGGCCCCAGAGCAAGATAGGAAACCCGCTGCAAATCTTTCGGCTGAATTTCCAGTTGTTCCACACGAATGGCGTAATCGGCCAGGATGTCTCCGAGGATGATGACCATGACAAAACTCCCAATGGCGAGCTACGAATGACGAGTTACGAATGACGAGTTATGAGCCGCCTGCCTGCAATTGATTCCGCCAATTACCAACTGTCGATCCCGGATATTGCTCACTGATCGGTACCGACGTGCCGGCTCGTCGATTCACTGTCCTGAAACGCGGCGACGAACGCATCAACCGTTAGCGGCGCGCCGGGCAATTGCAGCGCCTGGGCCAGGCGAATCAATTGCGGCGGCTCCACGTTGGTTGTCGCCAGCAGGTCGGCGCGGGATAGCACTTCGGCCGCCGGCCCGTCGGCCAGCACTTGCCCATCAGCCATAACGACGACGCGCTCAAAATGGGCGGCGCAGAAGTCGATGTCATGGGTAATGATGATAACGGTGCTCCCTTTGGCCTTCAGATCTTCCAGGATTTTGCCGATGAGGGCGACGCCGCGCGCGTCCTGGCCCATGGTTGGTTCGTCGAAAACGACAATGGGCGTGCGCATGGCCAGCACGGAGGCGAGCGTCACCAGCTTGCGTTGCGGCGCGGTCAGGTCATAGGGGTGGGTTTTGGCCTGGGCCGTCAATTCCACCTGTTCGAGCGCGGCGGCGATGTTGTCGGCCACCTCATCCGGCGATTGGCCCAGCCTGCGCGGACCGAAAGCCACTTCTTCTTCGACGCTACGCTCGACGATCTGGTCATCGGGGTTCTGGAACACGAAGCCGACGCGGGCCGCCATCCTGGCGACAGTATGTTCGCGGGTGTCCCATTCGTCAATAGTGACGCGGCCGTGCGTCGGTTTCAGCAACCCGTTGAATTGCTTGACGAGAGTTGTTTTGCCTGCGCCGTTCTCGCCGACGATTGCCACTGCCTCGCCCGATTCGACGCGCAGCGTGACGCCGCGCAACGCCTCGGCCCCACCGGGGTAGGTAAAACGCACGTCTTCCACCAGCAGGTTCATCGGAAGAACTCCACAGCTTCGTCGAGCGCCACGGGCAACGGCGCGCTGTTCGGCCGCAGCCCCGCTGCCTGCGCGGCGCGGGCAGCCTGCGTGTAGCGCGTCGGCTCCAGGCCATATTGCCGCAACTCTGTCGAGGCCAGGATGTCGCCGGGCGGGCCGTCGGCCACCAGTCGCCCTTCGTGGAGCACGATGACCCGGTCGGCAAAGGTGGCGACCCATTCCAGCTTTTGCTCGGCCAGAAAGATCGTGGCCTCATCCGTCGCTGCCAGGTCGCGCAGGACGGTAAATACTCCTTTGGAGCCGATCGGGTCGAGCTGTGAAGTCGGCTCATCGAGGACGACGACCTGGGGGCGCATGACGAGAACGGAAGCAATCGCCAGCCGTTGTTGCTGCCCACCGGACAGGGCGAACGGCGATCGGTCTGCCAGTTCGCTCAGCCCCGCGAAGCGCAGAATCTCGTCAACCCGCGACTCCATCTCGACCCGCGGCACGCCCATGTTTTCCAGACCGAAGGCGACTTCCTCGCGCACGCTGAATCGTGCTCCGGTGATCTGATTAAATGGGTTGGAGAAGACCAGGCCGACCGTGCCGGCCATTTGGGCCAGGGAGGAGGCAACGACGTCGATCCCTGCAACTTCCAACTGGCCGGTCAATTTGCCGCGATAGAAATGGGGTACAAATCCGGCCAGGGCCGCGCAGAGGGTAGACTTGCCCGCGCCGTTGGCTCCAATGACGGCGCAAAATTGCCCCGCCGGCACCTCCAGCGACAGATTGCTCAGTGCGGGAACTCCGGCCCTGGGGTAGTAATAGGTGACGTTCGACAGGTGAATCACGCCGCAAACCTCGGAGCCAGCCAGAGATAGAACCGCCAGCCGATGACGGCCAGAGACGCGAGCATGAGCAGCCAACGAGCCAGGTGCTGGAGGCGGGAATCGTGCAGCACCAGCAGACTCGTTTTAGGCTCGGAGCGGCCGAAGGCGCGCACTTCCAGGGCAATGGCCCGCTCCTCGATGTCGACGATGCTGCCCAACAAGAGCGGCTGAATGAGCGGCAGAAGCGCCCTCATCCGCATCAGCACGTTGCCTTCCGTCTCCAGTCCCCTTGAGCGTTGCGCGTCAAGGATGGTGTTGGCCTTGGCCTGGAAGCGAGGGACGATCTGAAGGGTGGCAAGCATGATGTAGGCGATGCTGTTGGGCACGCCGCGTTGGCTCAGGGCCAGCATCAGCCCATCCGGCCGCGTGGTGAACGTCAGCAGCAGAAAGCTGCTGATCACCATGATGAAACGGCCGGCGCTGCGGAGCGCGAACTCGACCCCTTCCTGCTTGAAAGACACAGGCCCGAGACCAAGAATGGGCGTGCCCCCCGGCCAGAACAGGCCCTGCACCAGAAACAGGGAGATGACGATGGGCAGGGCGGTCCTGAATACAGCCCGCAAGAAGGGCGGCAGTATCCCTGCCCAGGCGGCCAGGGGAAGGATGACCACGGCAAACGCCACGTAAGTCAGCCACTTCCCCGGCAAAAACAGGCCCAGGACGAGGCAAAAGATAACCAGTGCCAGCTTGGTAAGCGGGTGTAGCCGGTGCATCCCGCTCTCGCGCGGGATGTACAAACTGAAAGGCGTGCCGCTCATTGAATCGCGCGGAACTTAGCGGAGGTCTTCGGCGCGCGAGAAACGATCCAGGAATCGCAGCGGCAATCCACGCACAACAAGCCAGACGATGAAGAACGAGATAGCCTTGTCGAGCGGGTCGGAAGAAACGCCCTGGGCGAACGCCGACGGCAGGATGCCGAAGCCCGCATTGCGGAAGACGGCGGTGATGACATCGGTACCTGAGCCGGTTACGCCGCCGGAAACATAGGTGTAGATGGGTGCGGAGATGAGCGCGGCGATGAGACCGGTGATGACGCCGGCGATAATGGCCCGCCACCATACCTTGAACCATCCGAACTGCGAGAAGATGCCGGCCAGCAAACCGACCACCATACCGACGGGTGCATAGGCCGTATACGCCGGGTTCAGTCCGCTCATTCCCCAGACCAGATTGGACAACAGACCGGTAAGCGCTCCGACCCATGGCCCGGCAACCGCGCCGACGAAGATCGTGCCGATCGAGTCCAGGTAGAGCGGGACCTTCAGGGTGTAGATCAATTGGCCGATGGCAATGTTGATGGCGATGGCCACGGGGATCATGACCAGGGTGATCGTGTTGAAGTCGCGTTTCAAACGTTCCATGATTTCCTCCATCCTCCTGCTCGGGTTGTTATATATGATAGCCCAAACAACTTCGGCGCTCCTGCATTAATTCGAACACTTGTTGACTCTTGCATCATCCATCCTGACCGAAATTGTACGTGACTTTCGGGTTATGTCCAGAACGACGGCCGGTAATAATTGGGTGTTTGCTGACTTATCCGGTAATATGAGCCTGAGTAGTGAAGAAAGCGTGAATGCTCGTAAGTAAAAATGTAAGGGGGATAGGTTAGACTACCTGCGTCGAATGTTTAGCGATCAACCGGCTATGAAGGGTGGAGTTTGTCCCCGCGTGTTGTTTAAGCCGGTTGTGCAGATTTACGTTACGTTCAACCTATGCTGACAGCTTTGATAGGGTCGAGCCGACGACGTCGGCATCGACAAGGAGGAGGCGAACAAGACAAACCGAAAACAGGGTCGCTTCTCGTTATGTACCGGCCGGACGGTTCGCGCATGAGCGCCCGTTACCGACCATTTATGTGTCTTACTTCTTTTCGACTTCCTTTGGAGGCAAACGTTGTTTAGGAAGAACTCTCTAAAACGTGCAATGAAAGTGGTGGTAGTGCTGGGCATGTTGGCCCTCACCGCCTCCGTGGCATTGGCCCAGGATAGCCCCTGGACGACTCGCGGCAACCGCAGCGATTACGCCGAGCGCCCGTTGCCGGCGCAGGTTTCCGGCTCCCGGCTGGATGCTCCCTTGCAGATGCAGGTTCCTGAACTGGACTTCTTGCGGCTCAGCCCCGAATTACGCGGCCGGACGGGTCGTCAGCAGGTCGTGGTTCGTCTGGTTGCCCCGGCCGTCGATGTCGCCGGTAGCGATCATTCGCTTCAGCGCCAGGCAGCCGTCACCCAGCAGAGCGCCCTGATCGCCGGCGCCCTCGCCGCGGACACTTCGGCCAAGGTTCTGGGTTCGACCCAGCTGGTTCTGAATGCCGTCATGCTCGACATCGACGCGGCGGCGTTGCCGGCCCTGGCCAAGGACCCGAACGTCCTGTCGATCAACCCCGTCCATGCCTACGAGCTTGACCTGTCCGAGACCGTGCCCTACATCGGCGCGACCGCAGTGCAGGAAATGGGCTTTGACGGCACGGGCATCCGGGTTGCCGTAATCGATAGCGGCATCGACTATACCCACATCGCCTTCGGCGGCTCCGGCGATCCCAATGACTGGCTGAACAACGACCCGACGATCATCGAGGAAGGCACCTTCCCGACCGCTCGCGTGGTTGGCGGCTATGACTTCGTCGGCAGCGTGTGGCCGAACGGGCCGACGATGCCCGATCCCGACCCGCTGGATGACGGCCCCGGTGGCGGACACGGCACGCATGTGGCCGACATCATCGGCGGCGCGATGGGCGTGGCTCCCGGCGTCGATCTCTATGCCCTCAAGGTCTGCTCCTCGGTTAGCTCGTCCTGCGAAGGCGTGGCGCTGCTCCAGGCTATGGAGTTTGCCGTGGACCCGAACGGCGACGGCAACACCGACGACGCTGTCGATGTCGTCAACATGTCGCTGGGTTCGTCCTATGGCGATCCGCGCTGGGATGACCTGTCGGCGGCGGTGAACAACGCCAGCGCGCTGGGCGTCCTGACCGTCGCTTCGGCCGGCAACAGCGCCGACAAGCCCTACGCCAGCGGCACGCCCAGTACCGCGGCGACAGCTCTGGCCGTGGCCCAGACGAACGTGCCTTCGGCTGTTCAACCCCTGATGGAAGTCGTCGAGCCGGCGAGCATCGCCGGGCTGTATGCGGCCGTCTTCCAGCCGTGGGCGGTCGAGCCGACCGGGCGCGTCGAGGGGCCGTTGCAGTATGGTGACACCGACGGCGACAACCTGAACGGTTGCAGCGCGTTCAGCGGCGACCTGACCGGCCTGGTCGTGCTGGTCGATCGCGGCGCGTGCTCGTTCAGCATCAAGATCAGCAATATCGCGGCCGCCAACGGTCTGGCCGGCATCATCGGTCTGATCGCCCCGGGAGAGCCTTTCCAGGGCGGTTATGGCGGCGGCGACGTGACGATCCCCGGCTACATGATCAGCCAGGTGGACTCGGAGACGCTGAAGAGCGAATTGGCAACCGGCGTGACGATCGCCTTTGACCCGGCGAACGGCATTTCGTTGGTCCAGCACATGGTCGGCTCCAGCAGCCGCGGCCCCAGCGTGGGTCTGAACGCGGCCAAGCCCGACATCGGCGCGCCCGGCGCGTCTGTTTCGGCCGTTTACGGCACCGGAACGGGTACCGAGGCCTTCGGCGGCACCTCCGGGGCCGCACCGATGGTTTCCGGCTCGGCCGCGCTGCTTATGCAGGCGTATCCGGATCGCAGCTGGGCCGAGATCAAGGCTGTGCTCATGAACACCGGCGAGACCGATATCATGAATACGGCTGAATTCTTCGGCGGCTATCAGGCGGCGATCACCCGCATCGGCGGCGGCGAAGTGCGTGTGAACAATGCGCTCAACTCGCCTTTGGCGGCGTGGGACAACGGCTCCCTGAGCGGCTCGCTGTCGTTTGGCTTCAATGACGTGACCGGGAATCAGACAATCGTTCGCCGTCTGACCATCCGGAACTATAGCGGCCAGCCGATCACGCTGCGCTCGAACGTGGAATACCGCTATGACGACGACCAGGGCGGCGAAGTTCGCCTGTCGGCACCGACGTGGTTCACCGTTCCGGGCCGCGGCTCGATCAACGTCCCGGTGCATCTCTTCATCCGGCCGCGCACGAACCGGCCGTTGCACGACTGGGTGCTCAATAGCGGCGGCAACGGGGCGAACCCCGACGCGCTGACGTTCAACGAGTATGACGGTTACATCCACTTTGAGGCGGTTGGCGGCGCCGGCGCCGATATCCATGTGCCGTGGCAGGTCCTGCCGCGCGGCGCGGGCAATGTCGTGACCGGCGTCCGGCAGAACGGCCTGAACTGGCTGCGCAACACGGGCGCGGCCGCTTCCTACGTCGATACGTATTCGTTGCTCGGGACCAGCGAGGAAATGCCCGGCGATCCGCCGTTGGGTGGCAATGAGGCTCCGGCCGACCTGCGTTACGTGGGCGTCCAGACCTACCCGGTTCCGGCCGGCTTCTGTGGCCCTGAGTCCTCGTTCATCATGGGTCTGGCGGCCAACACGTGGGATCGCTACTCGCATGCCAGCAACATCTGGATCGAGTTCGACCTCGACGTGGACGGCGACGGCGTCTCCGACTACGCGGTCTTCAACGCCGACGCATCCGGCTCGTTCAACAGCGTGCCGAGCGACGGCCGTAGCCTGGCTTGGGTTTATGATCTCGCCACGGGCGACGCCACAGCGAACTTCTTCACCCAGCACGAGACCAATAGCGGTAACTTTGTGCTCTACTTCTGTGGCGACCAGATCGGGATGAACGCGAACGACTTCTTCACAACGTCGATGAACGTCGAAGCCTTCGCCTGGGACTGGTACTACGGTGTCGGCATCGACGCGATCACCGGCATGAACATCGTGCCGCTCGGCGAGCGCTACTACACGATCTTCGGCAATGGCGACGCGGGTTTCACCACGTTGCCGCCGCGCTCCAATCCGCTTGCCTTCGGCGTGATCGACTTCGGCGATCAGCTGAACGAGACCGAGACCGGTCTGTTGTGGCTCTATGGCCCCGGCGCGCCGGCCGACAACGAGGTACAGGCCTGGACTGTCACCCCCTAACGGCTTCGCGTGGCGGCCCTTGCTGCAAATCGGGCTGCCCGCCGGGTAAGATAATGTGATCTGCCGTTGTCTAATCGGTAGAGCGGACAGCAAAAGCGATTCACATTTTCTTCCTCCTTAAGTGAAAACACCCCGTTCGGAATCGGACGGGGTGTTTTTCTTGTCAGGCTGTCGTGATTTCCACGGCTACTTCTTCAGCGCCTGCTCAATATCGGCGATGATGTCGTCGATATGCTCCAGCCCGACCGAGACGCGGATCAGCCCCGGCGTGATTCCAATGGCGCGGCGCTCTTCCTCCGTCAGCCCGCTATGCGTGGTGCTGGTCGGATGGGTGACGGCCGTTCGCGTATCCCCCAGGTTGGCAATGATGTCGCATAAGGTCAGTGCGTTCAGAAAGCGCCATCCCGCCTCCTGCCCACCGGATACGCTGAAAGTTACCAACCCGCCGCCGGCCGACATTTGCCGCCGCGTTAATTCATATTGTGGATGAGAGGGCAGAAACGGGTAGCGCACGGATTCGACCCCCGGAGCATCCTGAAGCCATTGCGCCAGAGCCAGGGCATTGGCGCAGTGGCGCTCCATGCGCAGGCCCAACGTCTCAAGCGATCGGCTCAGCAGCCAGGCGTTGAAGGGCGAAAGAGTCGGTCCTGTCTGGCGGGCGAATTGGGTCAGTTCGCCGATCAGAAACTTGTCGCCCACGACGACGCCGCCGATGGTACGACCCTGGCCGTCAAGAAACTTGGTTGTGGAATGGACGACAAGATCCGCGCCGAGCGCGATGGGTTGTTGTATTGCGGGCGTGGCGAAGGTGTTGTCAACTACCAGATAGACGCCCCGCCGGCGGCACAGCGCGGCGACGTGGGCCAGATCGACCAGCGTCAGGTCCGGGTTAGAGGGCGTCTCCACGAGACACAGGCGCGTTTCCGGTCGGAATAGTTCCGCCCAACTCTCCGGGTTCTCGCCGTCGACATACGTGTGGCTGATCCCCCAGCGAGGCAGAATGGTTGTCAATATCTGGTGGGTTGCGCCGAAGAGGGAACGCGCAGCCAGCACGTGATCGCCGCTGTTCAGCAGGCCGGCCAGCACGGTGAAGAGGGCCGCCATCCCGGACGCCATCGGCAGGCCTGCCTCTGCGCCCTCCAGCGCGCACAGTCGCGCCACCAGTTCGTCGTTGTTGGGGTTATCCCAGCGTGTGTAGACGTAGCCGGGTTGCTCTCCGCGGAAAACGGCGCGCGCCGTTTCGGCGTCGGGTGACGTGAATGCGGATGCCATATAGATTGGAGTTACTTGTTCGCGGTGTGGTCCGGCGGCCGTCCGCTGCCGGATGACCTGGGTTTCAACGTGCTCTTGACGGCGTTCCGCTTTTTCCGACATGGCTGCTCCTCGTGCAATGGTGTGCAGGTGATTCTCCCTGTCGGGTCAAATTTATATCGCTAATGGGGCCGGTGCGCGAATCGTTGAAGCAGTTCGCGACCCGAATTCGGCCCTGGCCTTGAGAACGGCGACGAGCCGGGCCGTTTTCACGACTTCGTCATGCAATCGTCAGGTAAGAGAGCTTGCCGACCCATCGCATTGCCGCTATAGTGCCGCAAATGGAAGCGACCGTCCCACTTTCGGCCGCGTGGCGCACGGATCCCGGCCTGGTGCGGGGTCACAATGAAGACTTCGTCATTGTCTACGAGCCGGACACGCCCGACAATCGTCTGCGCCACGGCAATCTCTACATCGTCGCCGATGGCGTCGGTGGCGCCGACGCGGGTGAAGTGGCCAGCCAGTATGCCGGCGAGCGGACGCTCCATCATTACCTCGCGTCGGCCGGAGAGCGGGAATGGGGGCCGCGCCTCATCGAGGCCATGCAGACCGCCAATACCGACTTGCGGCGTCTGGCTGCCGATCGCGAGGACAGCCGCCGTATGGCGACGACCATGGTTGCCGCGGTTGTGGCGGGTAATCGCGCCTACATCGGCAACGTGGGTGACAGTCGGGCTTATTTGTGGCATAGCGGCTCGCTGGTACAGGTGACGCGCGATCAGAGCCTCGTCGCCCGTTTGGTGGAAGAGGGCGCGTTGACGGCCGAAGAGGCGCTCCGCTATCCTTATAAGAACGTCATCCTCTATAGTCTTGGCTCGGAAAGACGCCCGCCGATTGAGTTGTTTGAAGTGGTTCTGGAGGAGGGCGATCTGCTGTTGCT
>JACDJA010001863.1_pt1 | contig 16466 bp, 12 predicted proteins | sample 7449241 | NCBI WGS metagenome assembly JACDJA01 (sample SAMN14253289, study PRJNA609438) | sludge metagenome | isolation source: initial anaerobic sludge | collected 2018-12-20 | reverse complement strand
TCAGAGCCCGGGGCGACGGCCCACGTAACCTGCGCCCGATGCCCACCGCTCCCCGTACCCCCCGCACCGTCGACGAGAGCGACACCCGATCCTCCCGTCTGCCCGGCTGGGACCCGATGGTCGGCTATCCGGAACGTGGTCGGGTCCTCGCCATCTGCTGCCTCTGCCTGGTGCTCGTCGTGATCGCGGTGTCGAGCCTGAACGTCGCGATCCCCACGATCCTCGACGACCTCGAGCCCAGCTCCACCCAGCTGCTGTGGATCATCGACTCGTACGCGCTGGTGTTCGCCGGCCTGCTCCTGCTGGCCGGCGCGATCGGCGACCGGTTCGGACGGAAGGGTGCGCTGCTCGGCGGTCTGACGGTCTTCGGGCTCGCAGCGGTCGCGGCGTCGCAGGCGCCCAACGCCGAGGCGCTCATCGCCACGCGAGCCGTCATGGGCGTCGGCGCCGCGTTCGTCATGCCCGCCACACTCTCGATCGTCACCTCGGTGTTCCCACCCCAGGAGCGGGCGAAGGCGATCGCCACCTGGGCCGGCTTCGCCGGTGCGGGCAGCGCGCTCGGACCGCTCCTCGGCGGGTTCATGGTCGAGCACTTCGGATGGGCGTCGGTGTTCTTCGTGAACATCCCGTTCGTCATCGTGGCGATGGTGCTGATCGCACGGTTCGTGCCCACCAGCCGCGACACCGAGGAACGTCGCCTGGACGTGGTCGGCGCGGTGCTGTCGGTGCTGGCCCTGTCCGCCCTCCTGTTCGGGATCATCCAGGGTCCGGAAGAAGGCTGGGCCTCGGCACTCGTCCTCGGATCCTTCACGCTGACGATCGTGGTCGGGGTGGCGTTCGTGGTGTGGGAGCTGCGCACCGATGAGCCCATGCTCGACCCCCGGTTCTTCCGCATCCCGGCGTTCCGGGCCGGCAGCGGAGTGATCACCGCGGTGTTCTTCGGGATGTTCGGGATGTTCTTCATGCTCACCCAGTACCTGCAGTTCGTGAAGGGCTACTCCCCGTTGCTCGCCGGGATCTCCACGGCGCCGAGCGCCGTCACGATGATCATCGTCACGCCCCGATCACCCAGGCTGGTCGCCCGCTTCGGCTCCCGGCGCGTGGTGGTGACCGGGATGCTGCTGGTTGCCGCCGCGTTCGCCGTCTACGCGTTGCTCGACCCCGACACGCCCTACCTCGCCGTCGCGTTCGCTCTGGTGGTCGGCGCATGCGGCATGGGCCTGTCGATGGCTCCGGCCTCCACCGCGATCGTGTCGTCGCTTCCCCTGTCCAAGGCCGGGGTCGCATCCGCGGTCAACGACGTGACCCGGGAGGTGGGCGGAGCGCTGGGCATCGCGGTGCTCGGCACGATCCTCACGTCGCGGTTCACGTCGCTCATGGGCGAGCGGCTGCCCGATGCGGTGCCCGAGCAGGTCCGCGTCGGTGCCTCCGGCTCGATCAACGCCGCGATGGCGATCGCGGACAAGGTGCCGGCGCAGTTCGCGGAGCCGCTGCGTCACGCCGCCCGCTCGGCGTTCACCGACGCGTTCAACTCCGCCTTCGTCGTCTCCGCCGTACTGCTGTTCGTGATGGCGTTGATCGCTGCCCGCTCGGTGCCCGACACCCGCGACGCCACCTCGCACTGACGCCGGGACTCCCCCACCAGCTCTGCTCCTGTACCCGCCGGGGGTCTGCGCGCCGAAGCAGGAGCAGAGCGGTGGGGTCAGCTGGCTTCGCGGAGGGCGACCATCGGCTGACCCATCCTGACCTCGAGCACGCGCACCCCGCAGACGGCGTCGGTGCAGCGCAGTCGCGCCTGCTCCGCGATCGCGACCAGGTGCTGTGTGCAGGCGATCACGCCGGGGAGGCCCGCACGCCGAGCGGCCACCGGGTCGTGGTGCACCGGCGCCCAGACACGGCACGCCGCCGCGGCGGCACGGATCCGATGGCCGGTCCAGCCCGTCGCGACGTCCGATCCGGCCGGCACGACCGCGGCAGGCGCGAGACGTGGCTGACCGGACGTCGCCGACCCGGGCCGGTACCCGACGGCGCTGAACGTCTCGATCTGGAGCGTCTCACCGTCAGCATCGGTCAGCACGTGGTCGACGTCCCACGACCGCCCCCAGCCGAGCGCCGTCATCCGCTCAGGACCGATCGACCGCAGCACCTGGTGGTGCCCGACGCGATCCCCCACCCGGGTGGGGCGCGTCACAGCGGTCCGGTGCGCGGCGATGACCGCGTGGCCGAAGCCGAGCGCCGCCTTCACCTCGAAGTGGAGCTGCAGCGGCACCTCCCGTGCGTGCGGATCCGCGGAGCGTGTCCACAGCGAGGTCGACGAGATCGGAAGTCGGTCGACGCGGAGCTGCGACACGTCGCCACCGGTCGCAGTCCACATGCGCGCGATCGGACCGAGCTGCACCGTCGTCTCTGCGGCGACCACGTGGTGCGGCTCGTCGATCGTCGGCAGGTCGGGTCCGATCATCGTGCGAGGCGCGCCCCGGACCACCGCCCGACCACTAGCCCGGCGGCTTGCGGCCGGTGACGCCCGAGTAGAGCAGGCGGGCGAGCGCACGTTGGATCTCGGCGCCCGTGGTGCCGTGGCGCTCGATGCCGTAGCGGTGACCCGAGACCTGGGCGAGCATCGCCACCAGCACCGAGGCGGTCGCCATGGGATCCAGATCGGCGGGCAGGCGGCCGGCGTCACGCTGGTCGCGGACCTCCTCGGCGAGCGCGTCGGTGAAGCTCATCAACAGCTGGAGGCGGATCTCGCGGAAGCGGATGTCGCCCTCGGTGGCGGCGAGGTCGATGACCGCCAGTAGCGCCCGGTGCTCGTCCCAGAAGCCCAGGAACGTCGCGGCGATGCGCTCGCAGGTGTCGTACGCGGCACGGCCGGTCCAGCTCCCGTCGCGCACCGAGCGGTTGAGGCGCTCCTTGCCCTCCCCCACCAGCTCGTCGGCCAGCGCCCACAACGCCGACTCGGCGTCGGGGAAGTACTGGTAGAAGGTCGCCGGCGACGTTCCCGCCCCACGGGCGATGTCGACCACCTTCAGGTCACGGTACGAGGTGGTGAGCAGCAGCTCCCGGGTCTGCTCCAGCAGACGGGCGCGGGTGGCCAGCCCCCGACGTCCGGGCACTCGGCCGTCGACCGCCCTGAGCTCCTCGTCGGTCACGGACCCGCCCACCTGCTGCATCACGGCCAGCAGCGTACCGGTGGACTCCTCCCAGACCTCGGGCCGGGGTGTCGCGGGCTGATGACCGGACCGGTCCCAGCCGATCAGCGGCCGATCAGCCGCCGAGCAACCGCCACAGCATCCACGCCATCACCGAGATGCCCAGGAGGCTGATCGCGATCATCATCACGAACCCGACGAACCCGGTCACGACGAGGGCGATCAGCACGCCCAGGCTGGAACGACGGGTGCCGGCCCGGTCGGCCAGGTCGGCCTCGATGAGCCGGACGTTGCGGTCGTTGGCTTTGTAGGCCATGTCGAACACCACACCGGCGAACGGGACGAGCGAGACCACGCCCTCGAAGGCCACGTTCCACAGCATGCGCAGGATCGTCGGCCAGCTGACGCCGGCGAGGACGCCGGCGGTGACGATCACCATCGACAAGCCCATGCCGACCGCGTCGCCGATCCCGGGCACGAGCGTGATGAACCCGTCGATGCCGACGCGGCGGCCACCGCTGCCGGGGATCGCCAGAGCGTCGTCGAGGACCCACGCCAACCGCTCCACCCATCTGGGAAGCGGCCGGGAGTTCGGCTTGGGACCGCGGCGATGGGCGTTGCGGATGTCCTGCAGCGCCTCGCTGACCTCGGCCCGTGCCTGGGCCGTCCGACGCTGGGGACGATCGACGTACGGAACGAGGTCGTGACCAGCGACCAGCACCGGTGGAGCGGCCGGCGGCGGGTACGAGGCGTGCGGCGGGTACGAGGGGTGCGGCGGGTTGGACGGCGACGGTGGGTTGGACGGCGGTGGGTTGGACGGCGACGGTGGGACCGGCGCGTCGGATCCCGGGATCTCCCGTCCCTCGATGGTGCCCAGATGGCGGACCTCGTCGCCCACGACCGACAGTCTTGCCGTCCGCTCGCCGATCGCGAGCGTCACCCAGCCGATCGCTGAGCGCGATCTTGGGGGAATCGGACCGCTCACACGTCGAGATCCCCCAAGAACGGGGTCACGACCGGGCCGACGGCACAACTCGGGGGAATCCGACCGCTCACACGTCGAGATCCCCCAAGATCGGCGTCACGACCGGGCCGACGGCACAACTTGGGGGAATCCGACCGCTCACACGTCGAGATCCCCCAAGATCGCCGAGTTGGCGTCAGGGGATGAAGCGATCGGCGAACGAGCCGATCAGCTCGATGGCCTGCTCGGTCGAGTCGGGTCCGGCGACGCCCTGAGCCATCCACGCGGAGGTGAGGATCGTCGTCACACCGGCCGCTTCGAGCCGTTCGCAGGTCTCGCTGTTCGGCGCGGCGAGCGGTGAGGCGATGACCTCGAACGGCCGATCGGCCGTGCCGGCGTCCTCCCGGGCACGTTCGAGCGTCTCGCAGTGCTCGATCAGCTCCTCGACCGAGTAGTAGACGCCCAACCAGCCGTCGCCGATCGACGCAGCGCGCCGGAAGGCGATGTCGGAGTGGCCCCCGACGTAGATCGGCACCGGGGCGGGCGGCACCGGACGCATCTCGACCGGATCGAAGTCGTAGAACTCGCCGTGGTGTTCCACCATCCCACCGCGCCAGAGGGCGCGGACGACCTCGACCATCTCGTCCATGCGCTTGCCCCGCCGAGCGAAGGGCTGCTCCAGCAGCTCGAACTCCTCGGCCATCCAGCCGGCGCCGATGCCCAGGCCGACCCGGCCCTGCGACAGGTAGGCGGCCGTTCCGACCGCCTTGGCGACCACGAACGGGTTGCGCAGCGGCAGCACGTAGACGTTGGTCAGGAACCGCAGCCGCGTCGTCACCGACGACATGGCACCGACTGCGACCCACGGATCGGGCCAGTCCTCGTCGGGGCTGAACAGCGGAGTGCCGTCGGGCGTGTACGGGTACTTCGAGCTCAGGTAGCTCGGGTACACGACGTGGTCCGACACGGCGACCGAGTCGAAGCCGGCGTCCTCGGCGGCCCTCGCGATCCGGGGCCAGTCGAGCGGGTTGGAGCCGATGAGTGCTTGCGCGAACTTCACGAGCCCGCCGCCGTCGCCCGCTCGCGGAGCTCGAACTTGAGCACCTTGCCGCTGGCGTTGAGGGGAAGGGCGTCCACGATCTCCACCGTTCGAGGGACCTTGTAGTTGGCCATGTGCTCCTTCGCCCAGGCGATCACCTCGTCGCCGTGGAGCGCAGCGTCGGCGGCGGGGATCACGAACGCAGCCCCGACCTCTCCCATCCGCTCGTCGGGCACGCCGACCACCGCCACCTGAGCGACGCTGGGATGGGTGAGCAGCAGCTTCTCGATCTCTGCCGGGTAGGCGTTGAAGCCACCCACGATGAACATGTCCTTGGTGCGGTCGGTGATCGCCAGGTAGCCGTCCGCGTCGAGGGTGCCGACGTCACCGGTGTGCAGCCAGCCGTCGACGTCGATCGCCTCGGCGGTCTGCTCCGGGTCCTCGAAGTACTCCCGCATGACGTTGTAGCCCCGCACGAGCACCTCGCCGGGCTGGTCTGCTCCGAGCACGGTGCCGTCGGCGTCGACCACGACGACCTCGACGCCGGGAATGGCGCGACCCGAGGTCCGCGAGATCGTCTCGGGCCCGTCCTCCCGACGGCAGACGGTGACCACGCCGCACGCCTCCGTCAGCCCGTACGCCGTGAGCACGGTCTCGAACCCGAGCTCGTCCTCCATGGCCACGACCAGCTCGACGGGCACGACCGCGGCACCGGTGACCGCCAGTCGCAGCGTGTCCACACGACTCCGATCGAACCTGGGGTGCTGCAGCAGCGTCTGGTACAGCGTGGGCGGTCCGGGGATCATGCTGATCCGCTCGGACTCGATCACGTCGATCGCCGCCTCCACGTCGAAGACCGGCAGCGGGACCATCGTCGCCCCGGTCATGAGGCATGCCAGGATGCCGGCCTTGTAGCCGAACGTGTGGAAGAACGGGTTGATGATCAGGTAGCGGTCGGAGCTGTCCAGGCCGACGAGGGTCGACCAGTCCAGGAACGCCCGCAGAGTGGACGCGTGCGTCTGCACCACGCCCTTGGGCGCACCGGTCGTGCCCGACGTGAACAGCACGTCGGACACGTCCGCGCCGTCGACGGCGTTCACCCGGGCATCGAGATCCGCGTCGGTCACGATCGTGGCTTCGGCGAGCAGCTCGTCGAGGAACGAGGCGCCCTCGGGCCGCGAACCGGTGTCGCGCAGCAGCACGACGCGCTCGAGCGTGTCGGGTCGACCGGCGGCGTCGAGCATCGACACGTAGTCGTTGCCCAGGAAGCCCTCGACGGTGAAGAGGAGGCGGGCCCGACTGCGGCGCAGGATGTCGGCCGCTTCGAGACCCTTGTAGCGGGTGTTGAGCGGGACGAGCGCGGCGCCGGCGGACTGCAGGCCGAGCACGGCGACGACCCACTCCCAGCAGTTGGGCGCCCAGATCGCGACTCGGTCACCGGGTTGGATCCCTGCGGCGATCAGGCCCTTCGCGACCGACTCGACCCGACGACGGAGGTCGACGAAGTCGATGCGGATCGGTTCGTCGCCGCCACCGGCCGCTCCGCCGGCGAGGTCGACGACGGCCTCAGCGGTCCCGAACCGGTCTGCCGCGTCGCGCAGCAACGCCGGCACCGACGCCCACCGCAGGTCGCCGCGCGCACCCTCGTCTGTCTGCTCCGTCATGCGCTGCTGCTCCCCGTGGATCTGACGACCGGCAGCGGCCGGCGAGTTGGACTGTACCGGCCGCTCCGCGGCACCGAAGCGGCCCCGGAGCCGACGGTGCCGGTGGCTGAACAGGAACCCGACGATCCGCTCCACGACCGGCCGGGCGAGCGCGGCCCGAGGCGTCACCTCGATCCGATCGGTGACCCTGGTGCCGGTCCCGTCGGCGACGACGTCGCGGTCGTGGCGCCAGCGCGCCTGCAGCAACGAGGTCGAGTCCTCTCGGAACGACCCACCGGCGAGGCCGTGGTCGACGACGTGGTCCAGGCGCAGCGAGTGGCGGTCGAACGGCACGACCCCGAACGCGAGCAGCCAGCTGCGGAACGCCACGCGTCCGAGCAGCGAGCGGTCATCGCCGAGCGAGGCGATGTCGGACACGTCGGCCGGGTGCGTCATCCGCACATACGGCGCCAGCTCCAGGTTCACGCCGGCCATGGACGACGCGTGCGCCCACACGGGCCCTGGCGGCGCCGCCAGCAGGCTGGTCCGCTCGACGACGACCGGAGCGCTCAGTTGCCCTCCCCGAGCGCGCCGGCGGCGCGCAGCGCGGCGATGCGCTCGGCGTCGTAGCCGAGCACATCCGCGAGCACCGCGTCGTTGTGCTCCCCGACGGTCGGGGCGCGGCTCGGGATCGGCAGGTCGGCGTCGATGAACTTGAGGGGGGTGCCGATCATGTCGGCGCCGTGCTCCTGGTAGGGCATGAAGCCCAACCGGTCGGCGAACTGCGGATCGTCGGCGAGCGTCTTGGGCGAGTTCACCGGGGCGATCGTGGTGTTGACGGTGCCGGACCACTCGACCCATTCGGCGGTGGTGCGGGTCTTGAAGATGTCGGCCAGGATCGCCCGCAGCTCGGTGTTGCCGCGTGCGTGGTCGCCGTAGGTGTTGCCGGGCCAGCGCTCGAACAGGTCCATGCGATCGACACCGGTGCAGAAGTTCTTCCAGAACTCCTGCTCGGACGCCATGAACAGGACGAAGCCGTCGGAGGACTCGTAGACCTGGTAGCGCACGCCCTCCTCCATCCCGGCAGTGCCGGGGGCGCGACGCTCGTAGTCGTCGGAGCGGTTGCCGGTGACCTCGGACTGCGGGCGTTCGTAGGCCTTCCACGTCTCGCTGCGCAGCCAGTCCATCGCCGCCGACGCGTCGGACTGGGCGATCTCCAGGAACGACCCCTCGCCGGTCGCCCGGGCCTTGGTGATGCCGGCCAGGACGCCCAGGGCGCCGAAGAGCGGACCGGCGTGGATGCCGATCGACGCGTGCTCCGGCAGGTACGGGAAGCCCTCGTCGTTGTAGGTGGGGTTCACGATGCCGGCCCACGTGTCGTACGCGATGCCGTGGCTCGGCAGGTTGGCGTACGGACCGGTCATGCCGTAGCCGGAGATCGTGCAGAACACGATCGACGGGTTGATCTCGAGCAGGTCGTCGTAGCCGAGGCCGCGACGGGCCAGCGCACCGGGTCGCATGGCTTCGATCACCGCGTCGGCACCGCGCACCAGGTCACGGAAGACCTCCTGGGCGTCCCCGGTGCGCAGGTCGAGGGTGATCGACTTCTTGCCACGACCGATGTGCCAGTGCAGCAGCGAGCTGCCCTCGATGATCGGCCACGTCATCTGGCGGATGTAGTCCCCGGCGGGGGGTTCGACCTTGATCACGTCCGCGCCGAGGTCCGCGAGGTGCGTGCCCACGGCGCCGGGGCCGAGCAGCGACACCTCGATGACGCGCACGCCGGCGAGCGGGGCGGCGCCGCTCGGTGCGGGGCGAGAGGGATCTCCGGTGCTGGACATGGGACCTCCGGGCGCGTCGGCGCCGACGGTGAATCTGACGGGTCGTCAGAATGTAGCGGAGGCCGGCAGAGCCCGGCAGAGCCCGACCCGGCTCGGCCGTAGACTCGGTGCCGTGCTCGGCCAGATCGCACGGGACGCCGGTGCCCGCTTCGGTGACCGCCCCGTCGTCGTCACCCCGTCGGACACGCTGACCTACGCGGCGCTCGACCGTTGCGCCGACCTGGTGGCAGCCGGCCTCTCCGCCCGAGGGATCCACCGGAGCTCGGTGGTGGCCTCGCTCCTGCCCAGCTGCGCCGAGTGGGTGATCCTCGCGGTGGCGCTCGACCGCATCGGCGCGTTGATGGCGCCGGTCAGCCCCAAGCTCGCCGCCCCCGAGCGGGCCGCGCTCGTGGCACTCGTCGAGCCGGACCTGGTGGTGACCGACGCCGCCGGCGTCGACGGCCTCCCGCTGCGCACCCCGGTGGTCGTGCTGCGACCCGGCGACCGGGGCGAGCCGCTCTGGGCCGACGGTTCGATCGACACCTCTGACCGGCCCGACGACGACCGGATCACCACGATCTGCTTCACGTCGGGTACCACCGGCAGGGCCAAGGGCGCCGTGTTCACCGTCGCCCACCAGCGGGCGGTCCAGGCGCTCGACCTCGGCCCTGGGGCGGAGGACCGATGGGACGGCGGATCGGCCATGCTCGCCTCCACCCAGTTCGCCCACGTCGGCATGGCGCTCAAGCTGCCGTGGTACCTGCGCACCGGGTCCACCCTGCACGTGCTCGACCCGTGGCGGGCTGAGCAGGCGCTCGCGCTCGTGGCCGAGCAGCGGATGCCGACGATCGGTGTCGTGGCGCCGCAGCTCGCACTCATGCTCCGCTCGGAGCTGATGGACTCGCTCGACCTCGGTGCGGTCACGGCGATCATCGCCGGCGGGGCACCGTCGCCGCCCGGGCTGGTGAGCGAGGCACGGGCGCGGTTCGGTGCCGCCTACTCCATCCGCTACTCGTCGACCGAGTCCGGCGGCGTGGGCCTCGGCACCGCGTTCGACGCTCCCGACGACGAGGCGCTGCACACGATCGGTCGACCTCGCGACGGCGTCGAGGCCCGGGTGGCCGACGAAGCGGACCGAGCGCTTCCCGATGGCGAGACCGGCGAGCTGCAGATCCGATCACCCGCCGTCATGGCTGGCTACTGGCGGGACCCCGGGGCCACGGCCCGAGCGCTGACCGACGACGGCTGGCTGCGAACCGGCGACCTGGCGGTTCGCCGCGACGACGGCTGCTTCGTGCTGGCCGGCCGACGCACCGACATGTACATCCGGGGCGGCTACAACGTCTTCCCCGAAGAGGTCGAGGCCGCGCTCTCGGACCATCCGGCGGTCGCCGCGCTGGCGATCAGCCCGCGGCCCGACGACGTCCTGGGCGAGGTGGGCGTGGCGGTGGTCGTCCCCCGTGACGCCGCGGCACCACCGACGCTCGACGAGCTGCGCGACCACGGCCGCGAGCGCATCGCCCGCCACAAGCTGCCGGAGGGCATCGTCGTGGTGGACCAGCTGCCGCTCAGCACCGCCGCCAAGCTCGACCGGACCGCACTCGCAGCGATGGTCGAGCACCGCCGAGCGCCCGACGACGGAGCCGACTCGTGACCGACGACGTGTTCCCCGACCGCAACATGGACCACCTCGACAAGCTCGCCTGGGTCATCGAGGACCAGGGATGGGTGGCGGTGCCGGTCGACGCCCAGGAGGACCCGCCGGCCCGGGCCGGCTACACCTACACGATCGGCTTCAGCACCGCGTTCGGCCGTCCCGAGGTGGTCATCTTCGGGCTCCGTGCCGTCGCCGCCCGCGGCCTGCTCGGGATGATCGCGGATCAGCACGCCGGCGGTGTCGAGCTGCCCGTCGACGCGGTCTTCGTGGGCCTGCTGGAGAACGACCTGCCCTGTGCACTGCTCCCGATCGACCTGTCCGAGCACGGCCACCTCTTCCCCGACGGGGCCGCGCTGCTCGGCGGCGTCCCACCGTTCACCGAGTCCTCGGGCCCGGGGTGGTCGGCGTTGCAGTTCGTGTGGCCCGACCGCAACGGGCGGCTGCCGTGGGACCCCGGCTACGACGAGCGCCTCCGACTGGCGCAGCCCGTCATCGGCACGACCGCAGGTGGAGCGCGCTGACGTCGCTGGAACGAGGTGGCCTGACCCTTCAGGAACCGACCGCCGCCGCCGATGGGATCCGATGACCGTCGTGGCCATCCTCCTCACCGCGCTCATCGGCACCGTCGTGGGCTGGCAGCTGACCGTGCCGGTCCACCGGTACAAGGAGTTGCGGCCGATGACCCCCCGGGACATCGCTGCGGAGGTCGGGTCGGCCGACGCGCCGCCGCCGGTGATCCGCGCCGAGTTCCGACAGGCCCGCTGCCCGAACTGCCACCACGTGTACCGGCCCGCGGATGTGGTCCCGATCGTCAGCTGGTTCCGGGGCTGCCCCGAGTGCGGCACCTCTGTGGCGTCGACCGTGCCGATGCTGCAGCTCTTCGTTCCGATCGCCATGGTGCTCACGGTGGCCACGATCAACTCGGGCTGGATCGCGCTGCCCTACCTGTGGCTGGTCGTGGTGCTCGCCGCGGTCGCGTTCATCGACCTTCGCATCTGGCTGATCCCGTGGTGGATGCCATGGGTCGGCGCCGCGGTCGGGTTCGTCCTGATCTCCGCGATGTCGTTCGTGATCGGCGCACCCGACGCGATCCTGTCTGCGCTCATCGGCGGAGTCGGGTCTTTCGTGCTGTTCTTCCTCCTGTGGCTCGCGGCGCCGGGCAAGCTCGGCTTCGGCGACGTCCGTCTGATGTTCCTCCTCGGCCTCTTCCTGGGCTGGATCCATCCGCTGTTCCCGATCTACGGGCTGCTGTTCGGCAGCCTGATCGGCCTGGTGATGGGCCTGGCGTCGATCATCGCCGACAAGGGCACCCGCTTCCCGTTCGGTCCGGCCCTCGCGCTCGGCGGACTGCTGGCGGTGTGGCTCAACGGCCCGCTGCTGCACGGGCTCGGCATCGGCTGATCAGTCGGCCCCAGCTCGAGTTGGCGCTGTCGTGGTCGTCGTGGTCGTCGTCGACGAGGCTGCGGCGCCCTCGGAGTAGAGCGCCCGGAGTGCGGGCACCAGCGCTTCCATCGACCGGTCCAGGCACTGCATCGACAGGTGGACGCCGTCGCCGGCGAAGCAGCGCACCGACTTGCCGTCCGGGAACGTGACGTACTCGGCGAACGAGCCGCCGGGACCGGCCACGACCGACGCCATGTCGAAGTACGTCACCCAGGGCCGGGTCGCCGCCTCCTCGGCGATGATCCGGTTCACCTCCTGCAACGTGGTGTTGATCTTCGAGTTGCCCACCTCCGGCTGCCCCACCCAGAGCAGCCGCCGGGGACCGTCGTGCGCGAGGTCCATGATCCCGGCGACCTGACGTCGGTACGCCTCGGTCCACTCCGGCGTTCCGTAGCGGGCGAGCACCGTCCCGTCGGGAGCGAGGACGGCCTGGGTGTCGTTGGCGCCGACCATGAACAGGACGACGTCGGGATCGAGCGTCTCCATGAGCTCCTTGGTGCGCGCCCCCCAGTTGAAGTAGTCGGAGCGGGTCAGGCCGGTGGCCACCTTGCCCTGCACGTCGATCGACAAGGTGGGGTCGTCGTCGACGGCCACCTTCAGGCGGTCCCCGACCCCGTTCGCCGTCGAGTCACCGGCGATCACCACCTTCAGCGGGTCGGCCGCCGTCGGCACCGGCAGCGCCGGCAGGGTGGTGGTGGTCGCGGACGGGGTGGTCGTCGGCACCGGGAACTCGAAGTCCTCGTCCGCCTGGTTGCGCCCGAGGTGTTCGGCAGCCCAGTCGTACGGACGGTTCAGCGACACCAGGTTGACCACGCGGTCGAGCCCACCGGTCAGAGCCATCGCGACGCTGCGGGGCCAGCCCAGCGCCATGCCCTCTGCCGACTCGGCGAGCCCGCCCGAGCCGAGCACGGCGAACACCACGAGCGCGAGCACCGTCGCCTTCCACACGGCGGTGGCGGGCATGGTGTTGCGAACCCGCCGCGCCGGTGCGCGCCCTGGTGCTGCGCGCTCATCCGAGCGCGGCGGTGGGGTGGTCGGCCGCGGGTCGTGCTCCGATCGCTGTTCGTGGTCCACTCCGGTGCGCTCCATCAGAACTGGAAGTAGATGAACGGCGCGACCCCGATGGGGCCGAGCAGGTTGACGACGACCAGGAACACCCCCACGCCCACGCCGAGCACGGCGGGCGGCAGCTGGGAGGCCCTGAACTCCAGGGCGTCGCCCACGCGCCGCGGGACGAACTGCCCGACCATCCCGACGACGATCGTGACCAGCACCAGCGGGGTGACGAGGTCGCCCACGCCCCAGCGCGTCACGATGCCGACGAGGTAGCCGATCGCCGTCGGCAGGTCGACCGCCCTGAAGAAGATCCAGCCGACGGTCACGAACGCGAACACCGCCAGCCGCGACAGCCAGAGGTTCGGCTCGGGCCGAACCTCTGGTCGGGCCATGATCCTGGTGGCGCCGTCGTCGGCATCGGTCTCGATCGGCGCCGTGCCGGTCTCCGCCGGCGCATCTGTCCCTGTCGCATCGGGGTCGCGGAGATCGATCGCACCCCGTCGCCACGGCCTCGGCGGCCGCTCCCGCCACTTCCGCTCCGCGACGAGCCCGACGCCGTGGTAGAGCCCCCACACGATGAAGGTCCAGTTGGCGCCGTGCCACAGGCCGCCGATCGCCATCGTCAGCACCAGGTTCCGCGACTCGGCCCGCTCGCCACCGCGGTTGCCGCCGAGCGGGATGTACACGTAGTCCCGCAACCAGCGTGACAGCGTCATGTGCCAGCGACGCCAGAAGTCCTGCACCGACGTCGCCGAGTACGGCTGGTCGAAGTTGTCGGGGAACCGAACCCCCATCAGCATGGCGATGCCGATCGCCATGTCGGTGTAGCCGGAGAAGTCGGCGTAGATCTGCACCGCGTAGGCCACCGCCGCGACCACGAGCTCGCCGTTCGGCGATTGCCCGGGGGAGGCGAAGACGGGATCCACGATCGCGGTCGCGAGGTAGTTGGCGATCACGACCTTCTTGAACATTCCACGACAGATCAGGCGGGCTGCCCGGACGGCGTCGACGCTGTCGCGGTTGCGGCGACGACGCAGCTGCGGCTCGAACTCCGACACCCTCACGATCGGCCCGGCCACCAGGTGGGGGAAGAACGAGAGGTAGACCGCGAAGTCGAGGAACGGGATCGGCTCCTGCTCCTCCCGGTACACGTCGACCACGTAGCTGATCGCGCAGAACGTGAAGAACGAGATGCCGACCGGCAGCCCGACCTTGATCAGCAGGGCGGTCGGCGCCAGTCCCGCCGGCTCCAGCACCGCCAGGAGCGAGTCGACGAAGAACCCGTAGTACTTGAAGAAGCCCAGGACGACGAGGTTCACCACCACGCCGAGCACCATGACCGCTCTGGCGCTGCGATCGGTCCGCGCCCGGGCCAGGGCGTGGACGACGAGGTGGTTCGCGACCGTCGAACCAGCGAGCAGCAGGCAGAACCGGGCGTCCCACCACCCGTAGAACACGTAGCTGGCGGCCAGGACGAACAGGCGCCACTGCAGCGGTCGGTCGCTCAGGCGCCACGACACGCCGAGGACGATCACGAAGAAGACCGCGAACGTCATCGTCGGGAACAGCACCGCACCATTGAAGCCGCGGAGCCCGCCCCTTCCCTGCATCCCGGACGACCCTGCATCCCGGAAGACCCTGCATCCCGGACGGGTTGGCCGTCGCGCCACTTCCCTCGACCCTCGACCCCAGATGCGACTACCGTCACAGGGACAGGGTTTGTTGTCGGGCACGTGGGGACGCGCGGCGGGGGCGAGCAACAGGACGTCGACATCCGGGGGGAGCGACGTGGAACATCGGGCAGTGACGATCCGCGCTGAGGCGGGGTGGCTCGTCGAGCGACGCTGGGGCCGACGTCGGCCATGAGCCGAACGATCCCGCTCCGGCTTGCGCCGGTCGTGCTGGCGCTCGCGCTCGTGGTCGCGTCCACGAGCTCCGGTGCGGCGTCGTCGGACGGCTTCCACACCGGTGACGCGCAGGCCAGCGCCGACACCCTGACGCTCAACCTGAATGCGGCCAACGCCACGATCGGCATCACCGCAGGTCGGTCGCTCGCGTCGTATCAGGACCGGACCGCGCAGGCCGAGGGCCGGGCGCTCGACCTGGGCGTCCTTCCGTTGCTCCTGTCCGGCGAGCAGTGCGACGGGTTGCCGGGCCTGCTCAACGCCGACACGCTGCCTCCGGTGACCAGGACCGACTCGTCCGAGGCGGGATCCGTCGGATCGCACTACACGCAGGTCTTCCTGCCAGGTGAGTTCGAGGGGCCGGCAGGGGCGCCGATCGGGTTCCAGGACGTCGCTGCGACCCCGACGCCGTCGTCGAGGGCGACGACGGAATCCGCGCCGCTCGAGGTCTTCCTGCTGTCGATCGACGGCGGTCGCACCGAGGTCACCACCAGCCTGCAGGGCGACGTCCGCGAGGCCCACGCAGTCGCCACGGCCCAGCAGCTCCGGATCCTGGGTGGCATCTTCACCTTCAACCAGCCGCGCTGGGAGGCCACGGCGCGCTCCGGTGCCCAGACGGCGGCGACCGGGTCGTTCACGTTCGCCAGCGCCAGCGTCCTCGGGGTCCCCAAGCCGGCGGAGGAGGCCCTTGCCGACCTGCAGGGCTTCAAGGAGAGCACGGAGAAGTTCCTCGCTCCCCTGGGCGTCCAGTTCAAGATGCCGAGCGTCGAGGTGCGGGAGGACGGCGTCCGGGTCACCCCGATGGGCTTCCGGATCGAGAACCCGCCGTTCGGGGCCCAGGTCATCCTTCCTCTGCTGGGCCAGAACTCGGAGGGATTCGAGAGCTGGCGCAGGGACGTCGCCGCTCAGGACTGCCGCAACGAGACGTTCCTCACCGTCGTCGACGTCCTCGTCTCGGCACTCGGCGGCGCGGGCTCGATCGAGGTGCTCGCCGGCGGCGTGGACGTGGCCACCCACGACACCGACTACTCGGTCCCGCCGATCCCAGAGCTGGTCGTCGACAACCCCCCGAGCAGCGAACCGATCATGTCCGACGTCATGGTCGACGACAGCACCTACGACCTCGGCGACATGGGCACCTACGACGACCTCGGCGCGTTCGAGACGTCGAGCGTCCTGTCCGACGCCGTCGCCCTTCCCGCCGGTGCGGTGCCGGCGACGACGGCGGGCAGCTCGGAGCGGACCGTCCTGCCCGCAGCGTCGCTCAACCGCTACGAGGACTCCTCTGCGGGGAGCGCTGGGGTGGTCGTCGGTGTGCTCGCGCTGCTCGGTGCGCTCGCGATGGCGATCGCTGACCGGCTGCGGAGTCGGAAGGCGTTGCGGAGGATCGTGTGAGGACCGGCGGACGACACAGGACGGTGGGCGACGTGGGCAAGGGCGGATGTGATGGCTGACCGGGCGAAGGACCGACTGTTCCGGGGCTACGGACCCCTGATCGGCTTCGCGGCCGTGTTCCTGGCCGTCGCGGTGCTGGTGCCGTCCCAGCAACGGGAGGTGCGGATCGAGGCGGCAGGTTCCGGGGAAGCGGTCGACGAGATCGCGGGCACCGACGACACGCTGGCCACCGACGTCGCCGGTGCGACCGAGACCGTTCCGGGAGCCGATGCCGCCGCTGGCGGCGAGGCCGGTGCAACGGGCGGCCAGGCCGGGGGCAAGGCGGGCGGTGGGAACGGCACCGCCACGTCAGGTCCGGCCAGGGTGGCCGGATGCGGCGCCGCACAGGTGCCCGGC
>JACDJA010001862.1_pt1 | contig 16472 bp, 17 predicted proteins | sample 7449241 | NCBI WGS metagenome assembly JACDJA01 (sample SAMN14253289, study PRJNA609438) | sludge metagenome | isolation source: initial anaerobic sludge | collected 2018-12-20 | reverse complement strand
TAAGTCTCTCCTCCCTCTGTCTCTCAGCAGTGTAAGTGCTATTTACTCTGTGAGACTCTCTAGATTAGTTCAGGTAGAGGACGGTCCTCAAAGAGGTGTTCCCACAGTTGCAAGGGAGATTGCTCAGATGGTCGACTGCCCGGTGATAGATTATGCAGCTGGAATGACAGTTGAAGAAGCAAATGAGTTGGTTTCAAGTGCCCCGAGAAAGGGTATAAGAGTAGTCTTCACGGAGAATGCTCACCTCCATGATGGGCAAAGAGAATTCCTCATGAGGCTTTCGCAGAGAACAGGAAGAACATTGGTGATAGCTTTGAGAAATCCATATGATGCTTTCATAAAAGGTGTGAACAACTGCGTTCTAAGTTATGGTTACGAAGGAGTTTCGCAGAGGAGTATCCTTAAGGTTATTAAGGGAAGGATAGCTGCCGAAGGAAAACTGCCGGTTAGCATACCGCAGGAGGTCTGAGATGAAGTTTGATAAGCTGGAAACAGAGGGAGCCAATCCCAGGACAAAGAATTTAGATGAACTATCAACTTACGAGATGCTTAGAATAATGAATGAAGAGGATGCAACAGTTCCTTTATCAGTGAGAGAAGTCCTTGAAGAAGTGGCTAATGCTGTTGAGCACTGTGTGAACTCCATTGAATCAGGTGGAAGAATAGTATATGCCGGTGCGGGCACTAGTGGTCGACTAGGAGTGCTGGATGCAGCAGAAGTCGTTCCCACTTTCGGCGTTTCGAAAGACCTGTTCGTAACTATGATAGCCGGGGGCCAGGAAGCTCTCGCAAACGCCGTCGAGCAAGCCGAGGACAGTATCGAGTTAGGTGAGGAAGAGGCAAAAAAGGCAGGGATAACTGAGAAGGACGCGGTAGTAGGTATCTCGGCATCGGGACGGACGCCTTATGTTGAAGGAATACTGAAGTACGCTAGAAAGCAGGGAGCCAAAACGATCATAATTTGTAATGTTGGAAAACCTTATCTCGCAGAGTTTGCCGATGTGACAATAGCGATAAGAACCGGTGCTGAAGTAGTAACTGGTAGCACGAGATTGAAGGCCGGTACGGCTCAGAAGCTGGTTCTTAATATGATAAGTACTATCACTATGGTAAAGGTTGGCAGAGTCTTTGGGAACTATATGATAGGGGTGAAGATCCTCAATCGAAAGTTGGTCGATAGAGCAACTAGAATAGTCTCTGAGATTAGCGATCTCTCTTATGAAGAGTCAGAGAAGATATTGGAGGCCTCCGGCCGGGAAGTTCCACTCGCCATTCTTATGGCATTAACTGGACTTGATAAGAAAGAATGCGAGGAATCTTTGAAGCGTAATAGGGGTCATGTGCGCTCGGCTCTCAAAGAACTCGGAGGAGTGCGTTGAGAGAAACCGGCACACCGGTTTACTACCGGATTTATAAGGAGCTGAAGCGTCGAATAAGTAAGGGAGTCTATTCGAAGAAGATTCCAACCGAAAAGGAACTCTGCAATGAATTCAGCGTCAGTAGGCTTACTCTAAGAAGGGCACTTGACGAGCTCAAGAGAGAGGCTGTAATTGAGTCATCGAAGGGTCGTGGAACATTCGTTGTTGAACGGAAACACGAGGAGAGCATCAGCGCGCTAACCGGGTTCACTGAGGAGGCAGCTAGAGAAAAGCTTAAAGCCAGCTCAATAGTGTTGAGTGTTGGCCTTGTTGTTCCTCCTGATGAAATTGCTAAGAACTTTGGTGTTCCGGCAAATGGTATGGTGGTGTTTCTCCATAGAGTCAGATATCTGAATGACGAACCATACGGAATTGAGATGGCTTATTTGAATCCTCTGGTAGATATCAGGATCCTCAACATAGTCAGCAGAGATATGAGTGTAGAGTCTCTGTATGCTATTCTAAAGAATGAATTGTCACTAGTCCTTGATCACGCTCAGGAAAACATTGAAGTATGCAGACTTTCCAAAGAAGAGGCATTTCATCTTAGTGTAGAAGAGGGAAGTTACGGTATAGCTCGTGAAAGACAGACATTTACAAATAATAACCTTTGTGTTGAAGTAGTCAGATCCGTATATAGAGGTGATCGTTACAGACTGAAGGTTGTGAGGAGAGTAGAATGAGCAAGAAGATACTTGCGATGGACGGCGGCGGTACCACTCTTAGAGTAACTGCCATTTCAAGTGAAGGGAAGAAAAGGAAGAGTTATGCCACGGGAGTAAATATTACTGCAGTTAGTTCCAGTAATCTTATATCGATCTTCTCACTAGTACGAGACGATATTTGGGTTCCGGACGTCATACTTGCGGCTTTTTCCGGTGCTGGAGATAGAATCCGCGAAGGAAAGTTGAGACAGGCGTTGGAATCTGTTTTCAGAGACTCGGAAATTGAGGTAATTATGGATATTGAAGGTCTTTATAGAGCTGCGGTCGGCGAAGAAAGAGGTGTTGTTGTTGTCTCAGGTACTGGTTCAACGGTCTATGGTCATGACTGTGCAGGTGTAGCGGTGAAGTCCGGTGGCTGGGGACATATTTTTGATGATGAGGGAAGCGCCTACTGGATCTCGAAAGAGTTGATCACCGCTTCTCTAAAGTACAGGGATGAACTGATTCCTCACGATCCCGTTTTCGATCAACTTGTCGATTTCTTTGAAACGGATAACATAGAAGAACTCGTCAATCTCACGCTTCTGCCCGACATGAAGACAAAGATTGCTTCTTTTAGTAAAGTTGCACTGGAAGATCCCTCCGAATTGGTTAAGATTGTAGCGGATAAAGGGATCGGAATACTTGCCAAGAGAACCCTCAGAGTTCTTGAAAGAACCGGAGAGGTTGACACAATACACACCTTTGGCGGTTCTTTTGCCTCCGCCTATTATAATGAAAGATTCTCGGAGATGATAAACAATCACAGAACCTCGTTTTTCACTGGGAATGTTGATGAGATACTGGCCGAGCAGATGTTCGAGAAGCTCAATAGATCCTGAACTCTTTCACTAGATTCTCGAACTCTCTTTGCTCATCTTTCCACAGTCTGGAAAGTTCGGCGGCCGTGGCTCCTTCAAGGAGTCTTTCTCTATACTGCTCATCGCCCATTATCAGGTCGAAATGGTGCCTGCCGTCCCACATCTTGTTCAGGGGGATACTGGTCCCGTGATAATGCACATCCCAGTCAAATTCCTCCGGCCACAATCTTATTAGAGTGGCGATTATGTCTAAAGCAAGTTCCAAGGGTTTAATGGCGTTTCTATCTGTAACATAGAACTCAAGACCATTACAAGACTGGTCGTGCAGCTTGAATGCCCCTGGAATGAAACTCCTCTCTCTGAAGGTAACACCTGGATGATCATGCTTTTTCAGTTCCTTGTAAAGCGATGTTGAGTCAATCCATGGCGCTCCTATGTATTTGAAGGGATGAACTGTTCCGCGCCCCATGGATAGGTTCGTGCCCTCGAAGAGGCAGAAACCCGAGTAGAGTATTGCATGCTCAAGAGAGGGTATATTCGGGGAAGGTGTGCTCCACAGGTGACCGGTTTCATCATAGTACATATACTTCTCGTAATTCTCCATTGGCACCACTGTGAGAACTGCACCGATATCGAAGACCTTGTTGAAGTACTTTGCCACCTCACCAACGGTCATTCCATACCTTAGGGCAAGACCGTACCCTCCGACAATGCTGTCTAGCCTCTTCTTAATTGTAGGACCCACGATCTTGCTTGAAAGAGGATCCGGCCTGTCGAGGACAACTACCTCTATTCCCCTTTTCGCACATTCCTCCATTGAATAGACAAGAGAATAGAGATACGTATAAAATCGGAGTCCAACATCTTGAATATCGTAAATGAAGGCATCGATTCCGGAAAGCATTTCCTCCGTCGGTCGTATCACATCTCCGAAGAGTGAATAGATCGGTATACCATATTTTGGGTCCACTGCGTTGTCGACGCTAACTCCATCGGCCGCGGCTCCCGAGATACCATGCTCGGGTCCGAACAGCTTCACGATGTTGAACCCCCGGTTCAGCATAAGGTCAACGTTGATTTTCAGATCCCCGTTTACACCGCTTGAGTTCGTCAGCAACCCGATCCGTTTCTTTTTTAGTTTGTCGCTATCTAATAGACAGTCGATTCCAAGCTTCACTTTCATACCCAGCACCTCACTTTATTGCTCCCTGTGTCATGCCCGTTATGAACTGCCTGGAGAACAACAGGAAGAGTATTATCGTTGGAGCGACGGCAAGCGTAAGTCCCGAGAACAACAGATGCCACTGGTTAACATACTCCCCGAAGAAGATTGAAACGGCAAGAGTTATGGTCGCCTTCGATCTGTCCGTGATGAAAATAAGCGGGAAGAAGAAGTCGTTCCATACGTTGACGAAGCTCACGATAGATACTATGGAGAGGGCTGGTTTGACCAGAGGAAGAATGATTCTCCAGTAAATCTGCATCGGAGAGGCGCCGTCAATTCTAGCCGCTTCTGAAAGTTCGTTAGGGACTCCGTCAATGAAGTTCTTCAGAAGAAAGACGGAGAAAGGTATGTTGATTGAAGTGTAGATAATTATCAGTCCCAGTAGTGAGTTCGTCAGATCGAAATTCCTCATGAGTATAAATATAGGGATAATCGCGAGTCTTGCTGGAAATGCGAGACCGAGCATCGAATAAATGAATAGGAACCTTCTTCCCTTGAAAGTATATTTAGAAATCGCAAAGGCGAACATTGATGAGACGATTACAATACCAATGACGGAAGTACCGGCAACAATCAGACTGTTCTTGTAACCCGTCCCTATTCCAGCCTGCTGCCATGCCTTCGAATAGTTTTCAAACAGGACTTTCGACGGGAATGAAAACGGCTGCATATAGATCTCTCTCATTGATTTGAGCGAGTTCATGATCATAATGAAAAAGGGAACTAGAATGATCAAACAGTAAACGGCCAGAAGGAAGTAGACAACGATTTTTCCGAAAAGACTAAGCTTCAACATATTTCAAACACCCCTCTGCCTTTTCTCAACAATATACACATACAGTATTGATACGGGCATGACTATGGCAAAAATAAAGACTGTTACCGAAGCTCCCAGCCCCATGTCAACGGCCCCACTTCCAAGCCCCCCGAAGGCCGTCCTGTAGAAAAGCGTCCCGAGAACGTCCGTAGATCTGTAAGGACCGGCTTGAACACCTTCCAGAGCGTACACCATGTCGAATATATTGAAACTCCAGATGAAAAGGAGAATTGCTAGCGTCCTGAATGTGGAGAATGCCAGCGGAAAGATGATTCTCCAGGTTATCTTCCAGTTGTTAGCTCCATCGATATAGGCGGCTTCTATCAGTTCGGGCGAAATATCCAGTATCGCCGCCAGAATTACAAGTACATAGAATCCAAGATTTCTCCAGACATTTACTAGTATGATTGTTGTGAGGGCCGTACTGGCATTACCGAGCCATGGTTGGGCCAGCTTACCAAGTCCTATTAGTCTGAGAAACTGGTTTACGAGGCCAGCCTGAGGATTTAGGAAGAGAACCCACATGAAGCCGACAAGAACAAGGGGTATCATATTCGGGATATACGTGACTACCCTGAATGCTCCAGCCCCCTTTATCTTGCTTGCAAGCATCAAAGCGATTAAAAAGCCCAGTCCAAGTTCTAGAATCGTGAGCAGAATAAAGAAGTAGACATTGTGGAAGAAGGCGTTGAACAGCTCCTTGGAAAAGCTTCCGGAGAAGAGAGTCTGGAAGTTCTTAAGTCCAACGAAGGTTCTAGCCCCCACGCCTGACCAACTGAAGAAGCTCAGAATCAAGCTGTCAAACAGCGGGTAGATTATAAATACTGAATACAGGATTAGAGCAGGTAAGATGAAGACGAGAAGGTATCTGAGTTTTATTTGCATCTTCGTTCTCCTCTATAAACTCCTCCCCGCCTACCGGCGGGGAAGAGGTGGAATAATGCAATTACTTATTCATCAAAGGTGGATACCACTGAGATATTGCATCCTGAGCCATCTGTGAGAGTCCTTCGGGGGTAAGCTGACCTGCGTAAAGAGCTTGCATTCCCGGGCTTAGGACGTCGTCATACAGAGAAGGCTTCTGTGTCGTGAAGACAGATCCTACCCAGTAGACCCATGGAGAAGCATTGTTGTTGTAGACATCTAGAACTTCTTCCAGCAGAGGATCCGGTGGAATCGATGCTCCGACAACGGCAGGGATATTGTAGGTGATTCCTGCGAATATCGTACCGAATTCAGGTGTCGCGCAGAACTTGATTATCTCTTTGGAATCTTCGAGATTCTTGACGTTAGATGAAAGCGCTATGGCTCCGTCGAGATAAGTGTAGGCATATGGTGTCTGGTCCTCGGTAAGTGGTGGAACCATGAAGTATCCGACATTCAGATCGGGATTCAGATCTTTCCATGTCTGATAACCCCAGGCGCCGTAGAATACCATCGCTGCCTGGCCGAAGGCAAATGCCGCGTCCTGGTCGACGGTCGTGTTTCCCATGAAACCATCCTGATAATAAACCTTCAGGTCGTTGAGCCTTTTGTTCAGATCAGTGAACTTTGGATCAAGGAAGTTCGTTTCGCCGTCTGTTAGCGCCTTTATCCAGTCGGGTCCAAGAACACTGACACCACAGGAAGCGTGCTGCATCGTGAGTGCCCAAGCTTCCTTTCCATAAAGGAAGAAAGGCGTGATTCCCTTGTTCTTGATAACTTCGGCGTTGGCGACTAATTCATCCCATGTTGCAGGTTCCTCTAGTCCGAATTCTTCGTAGTAGTCTTTGTTGTAGAATATTCCAACTACCTGAACTGCGAAGGGAACTCCGTAGACCTTGTCTTCCCAGGTGACTGAATTCAGTGAGGCCTGCGGGAAGTTCGACATATCCGTGAACTCATCTATCGGAAGATAGAGCCCGTTCTCGATAAGAACTTGAGTTCTTCCTCCGGGAAGTCTTCTGGAGTAAACGATATCCGGACCTTCACCGGTCTGGAGAGCTAGAGCGACCTTTGAATCGTATTCCGTCGGCGCAAATGCCGTGTATTCGATCGTGATGTCGAGACCTTTGCTCTTCAAGGCCGCTTCCACTTCTTTCCAAACCTGAGCGTCCTGAGTTCGCCAGCTCCAGATGGTAACTTTGCCGGCAAATGCACTTACTGCAATGATCGCGACCAAAGCCAGTAACAAGAATTTCTTCATACTTTCCCCTCCTACAAAATGAAGTTGAGAACATACTTACGGTATACCATAAAAGACATATGACAGATCAAAGAAAACCCGATAAAGAACACTCTTGCCGTTCACATAAAACGAGGAAAAAAAAGAACCGATGGACTATATTGTTAGTATGATTATACAATATGTACTTATCCAAAATAAAACTCCAAAAACCATTGCGCAGACAAGATCTGTAGAGCTCATTGCCGTAATCTAGCACTATACTGGCCACAATGCAAGACAGAAGAGATCATTCCTGGGAAATACAGTTTCCTGCACAAAAAATCCTTTCATAAAGACATTGTAAGAGAATTCATGATGCAAGATCATCTATGAACGCCGAGCTAGATTGAGACTCTATTTTTGAGGGCAAGGTTTAGTTGGAAGATTGATTTCATGAAAACAGCCTAATCATATAGAATGGTATTACGAGTAGCAAAACACGACATTTTATTATCCCGTCTACCGGAGTTTTGCGATTATAGCATTGTCTCTTGGAGGTGGAAGATGGAAAGAGTTACAGTAACCACTGAGGCCAGTATGGAAGGCACTATAGACAACTTCCTGTTGATGAGGCACAGAGATGTCGAGTCCCTCAAAGAAGCACTTGTCACAGATGATTTCGAAAGAATGATGGATATTGCGAAAGACTTGAATAATGAGGGAAGATGTTGCGGGTTTGACTTTGTATCTTCGATAGGAACGAAACTCTACGCCGCTGCCTCTGAGAAGAATAAGTTGGCCTCCGAGATCTGCGTTGATTTTTTCAGCTGGTATATGGCCAGAATCAGGACGGAAGTATTCGGAGAGTGAAACGGCTTCGGACGAATAGACATCTGGGAGGTAGTGTTTGATTCTGAAACCTATGGAGCAGCCGGTTCTACCGGAAAGAACATCAGAAAAACCGGCAATAGTCATCACCGTCGGTGATCCTGCGGGGATTGGGCCGGAAATAGTGTCGAAGGCCATCGCCAATGCGGAGATCTTCAAGATCTGCAGACCGATTGTGATAGCGGAACTCGGGATTCTTCAAAGAGAAATAGAAAGAAACCATCTCGGCATAAAGATAGAGGCAGTTTCCGAGATAACCGATCAGATGAAATTCCTCCCGGGCACTCTCGCTTTGATCGACATTGGAATTCCGGATAGACTTCCAGAATATGGAAAAGTCAATAGAGACTGCGGAAGGGCGGCTTTTGAATATCTAAGGAAGGCAGTTGAGCTGGCGGAGGAGGGAAGGATATCGGCAATTACAACCGCCCCAGTAAACAAGCTTTCTATCAAAGCTGCGGGAATACCTTACGCTGGTCACACCGAGATTCTAGGCGCCCTGACGGAAACAATAGATCCCCTGACGATGTTCGAAATCGCGGGAGAGATGAGAGTCTTTTTCCTATCCAGACACCTATCGCTCATAGATGCCTGCAGAATGGTGAAGAAAGACAGGGTCTACAATTACATATTGAGATGCGAAGCGATTCTGAACCAGCTGGGCATACAGCGGCTCAAGCCGATTGGTGTAGCTGCTCTTAATCCCCATGCGGGCGAAGGAGGTCTTTTTGGAAGCGAAGAGATCGAAGAGATTATCCCGGCAGTAGAGCTTGCAAGAAAGAAGGGTATAGATGTTGTAGGCCCCATAGGTGCCGATTCGATCTTCAACATGTCTAGAAAGGGTGCCTTCTCCGCCATCATCTCTATGTATCATGATCAGGGACACATTGCAACTAAGACCCTCGATTTCGAGAGGACTGTCTCGGTAACCCTGGGAATGCCTGTTCTTAGGACTTCCGTGGATCACGGAACGGCCTTTGACATAGCCGGAAAGGGAATCGCCGATCCCACAAACCTGATTGAGGCAGTTAAAACCGCGGCGCGCTACTCATAGATCTTCAAATGTTCCTCATCGCCCTTCTTGATATGGAGATTTGAGTTGTAGAATGCGGTCATTTGAGAAGACTAAACTGCGATAAAGTAGATTATGGGCTATAATTGAACTACAAATATTTCTTCAGAAAGGATTCTTCATGAGTACAATTGAGGGCCGAAGAGTCGATCCGCTGGTATCTAGTGAAAACTCCAACGAAGGATTCAACGCTATAAGCCATATATTGGCCGCCATTCTCGGCCTTGCCGGGCTGGTCCTGCTAGTTGTTTTTTCTGCCATTCAACAGAAGTGGCTTCATCTGGTAAGTTTTTCGATATACGGGACGACCGTCGTCGTTTCAATGACCTTGAGCGGTCTTCTTCACTTCTTCCTGTGGTTCAGAAAGTACTATAAGGTCTTCGCGATCCTCGACCACAGCGCGATATACTTGCTCATCGCCGGCACCTACACCCCCTTCTGTCTCGTCGTAGTAGGAAGCTGGGTTGGCTGGACGGTCTTTGGGATAATCTGGGGACTCGCCATCTTCAATATCATTCTAAAGTCAATTTTCTTCTCCACCATGCCGCTGTGGATGTCGATGGCAGGCTATCTATCGATGGGGTGGCTTTCGCTTGCCATGGTCTACAGCGTCTACATACGTGTGGGGTTTTCGGCAATCCTCCTCCTGCTTCTCGGTGGCTCCTTCTATACAGTGGGCGCAGTGATCTTCATACGGGAGAAACCGAATCCCTTCCCAGGCAAGTTTGGTAACCATGAGATCTGGCATATCATGGTCATGCTCGGAAATCTCACCTTCCTCTTGATGATGTTCCTATATGTCCTGCCCTACTGATTTGTCTAAATGAACGATCTGATTCGGTCAAAACTTAACCACACAGGATAACGCGTGATAGAATTCTCAGTTCTTAACAAAAATCAAATAAACTGGCCGCAGAATCTTCTCTTCATTGTTCTTCCCCCTCTTTATACAAAGCTTCTGCCGTACCGTCGCCGAGTCTTCGAAATTCATATCTTGAATTAATTGAAATGGAGTGCAATAAATTGAAGTTTACTTAAATATATTTAAGGTATAGTTTGACTTTTCAAGTTATAAGTTGTATAATGAACATAGTTGAAAACTATTTACGTTCAACTTATGTTTTGGAGGTGGACCGATGAAATACTCAATAAGCAACTGTCCCGTCTGTGGGGGGAAAATGACAATCACAGAATACAAGTGTGATAGTTGTGGAACAACGATTAGGGGAAGATTTGAGCTTGACGATATCATGAAACTCTCTGCCGAGCAACTTGACTACCTCAAGACTTTCATTAAGAATCGAGGTAACCTTTCTGAGGTTCAGAAGGAGCTGGATATTTCCTATCCTACAGCCAGAAATAGACTCGAGGATATTGTGAGAGCAATGGGCTACCAAGTTGTCGACAAAGACAGAGAAGAGGCTTCCAGAATTCTTGAGAAACTGGAATCTGGTGAACTGCAGCCCGACGAAGCTCTTGAGATGCTAAGAAGAGTTAGAAAAAAGAAGTAGGTGGTTTTATATGGATAGAGAAGAAGTCTTGAAGATCTTGAAGTTAATAGCCGACGGCAAGATCTCTCCTGAGCAGGGAAGGGATCTTCTTGAAGAGTTTATCGAATCATATTCAGAAGAAAGATCTGGAAGGAAGTTTATCATAGAGGTTGTGGATAACTTTACCGGAAAAGTGGAAGCGAATATAAAGTTGCCCGTTAGGTTGGCAAGGTTTGTAGGAAACTTCGTTAAAGAAAAGGACGCGAATTTTAGAATAGGTGGAAGAGTGATTGATTACAATCTAAAGGAAGTGCTTGACGAGGTAATCAAGACCAGAGAGTCGGTTGAAATTGAAACCGAGGACAAGAGAGTAACGATAAAGGTAGAGGAATGAGGGGGTATGGTCGTGGAAAAGAAGTTTGAATTCGAAAGCGCTGGCATTGAGATCTTGAAGGTTACCTCGGCAAGCGCAGATCTTCAGATCGACCTTGTTGAAGATGGAAACGTGGTTGCATTTGTTGAAGTGGATTCGAATGATTACGTTCCCGAAGCCGAAAGGTCAGGAAAGAAGCTTACGATAAAATTTCAGAAGGGTTCTAACATCAATATTCCTTTCATAAAGAATTTATTTGACGGTGGGGCCGATTTGAAGAGCATAAGGCTTCTTGTCCCGAAGAACATTCAAGAACTCGATGCAAACAACGCTTCCGGTGATGTCAATATCTCAGATTTCGATCTGAGGAGTCTGAAGATAAACAACGTTAGCGGTGACGTGAAGATTGAAAACTGTTCGATGAATGAGTTTAGCTTGAGCACGGTAAGTGGAGATCTGACTTTCGTTGCATCGAATTACCGCAGAGGCAAATTCGGATCAGTGTCGGGTGATCTCAGCATAAAGGGGCTTCCTCCGATGGAAAGAGAAACGATAGTCTCTTCAGTTAGCGGAGACGCCATTATCTCCTATTCGGGAGAGCCTAAATTTGATGCTACAATCTCCTCTGTGAGCGGGGACATCTCATCTGATGTTGGTCTTGTGAAGGTAGATAAGAAACACTATAGATCGGGAAACGGTGAATCGCAGGAGTATTTGAAAATGAACAGTGTTTCGGGAGATCTCATCATTAGTACGAAGTACACGGGGACTCCGGCGAAGGAAGTCAAGGTTGAATCTAGAACAGTCTCTTCGGAAGAGAAGAAGGGACATAGATCGGCCGTTGTCGAGGAAAACCTTCAGGATCAGGAGACGAGTAAGATTCTTCTTCTCTTCAAAGAAGGCAAACTGACAAAGGAATATGCCTTTGAGATGCTCGGCATTCTCGGATACTCGGAGCAGGAGATTGAAGAGATGCTTGAAGTGGACGAAGAGCTTCGGAAGCTCAAGGACTCGGTAGATGTAGTAATCAAAGACGAAGATGCCAAAAACGAGGAGTCTCCCGAAGCTCCAGAAGAGCCAGATGCACCCGAACAACCGAATGCTCCCGAAGAACCGAAATCAATCTGATTGGAAAAGAAGGTGATAATGAAATGAAATTCGGAGCGCTATTTGCGATTTTTCTGGGGATATTGATCATTCTGTCGGTTACTCACATAATTCCTAGCTTTGCTTTCGCGATAGAGATTTTCTTTGCCATTGTATTCCTCTATCAGGGATTTAAGATATTCAGAAGATTCAAGGCGGAGTATATGGGCAGTCTCATCTTCGGGGCGATTCTTGTCACCGATCTTTTAATTGGTTTTAATATTATCAAGGGCTTCAGAGGATGGGGCTTCTGGGAACTCGTGGTAGCCATGATAGGATCATATATCGTTGGTTGGGGCATAGTAACTCTTTTCAGAAAAAGCTTTAAGCTAGGAAAGACACAAAGTTCTACTAGGCAGGTCCTGAACATATCGAGACCAAAGGAGTTTGATGAGCTCGAAATAGAACTCGAGGCAAACCTAACAAAGGTACTATTGATGGACAACACTTCAAACGGCATCGACGCCAATGTAAGTTTTGACAAACTGAGTTTCAATGGAGATCTGAAATATGATATGGATAAGGCTAGAGCTGTTTTGAAGGCGAAATGCAAGGCAAAATCGGGTGTTTCGAGTGTTCTTTCCAAGTCAAGAATGAACCTTGAGATCAACGCTGAGTCCATTCTTAGGGTAGAGGCTACACTAGATGGAGCTGATACAGTTCTTGATTTTTCGAATCTCAATCTGGATAGGGCTACAGTCAAGACCTCATTGTCCAGGCTGTCAATAATTCCTTCTGAACGGCGTGACTCGATAATAGATATCGATTGCGAAGTTACTTCCCTGAACATCAGGGCCCCAAAAAATGTTGGACTCAGTATTGTTCACGAAGGGGAGTTGAACTGGAGTAACTTCAACAATCTCATGGAGAGAGAAAAGGGTTATGTCTCCAATAACATCGACAAAGCTGCAACCACCTGCCAGATTAACGTAAAGTCAGATATGTCTAAGATCTCAATCGACTGGATATAGAAGCTTCATTTTATCTGCCGGCCCTGTGGCCGGTTTTTTTTGGACCGGTCCGTTTGGCAAAGATCAGCCGGGTTCAAGAGTCGAAAGTCGTTTATTATTATATAATCAGGATACCGGATAGGTTTTTCCCGGAATTTTTTGCTCGCGAATCAGGGCAGAGGCAGGGGGCGCTCCTTGGACAAGTGCAGAATCGACCCAAGGGTTTTCAAAGTACCGATTGACAAGATGAGAGCCGGCTACTATTCTGACAAATACTTTACGAGACTTGTCGAAGTCCTCAAAAAGGCAGATAAGAAGTCAAGGGTGCTATACCAGCTCTTCCCGAGAAGAGACGCGACAATAGTGGGAATTGACGAAGCGCTCGCCATTCTTCGTTTTGGGACCGGTTATTACTCGAATGAAGAAGAGGCGAAGAGGCTCTTCGAAGAGGTACTCGAGACTGAGAAGGAGGTCAACCACGCAGCCTGGGAAATGGACCCTCGGGCTTTGGTGGAACTCACAGCTCGAAAATGGGATCTGAAGATGAAGTTGAATGATCTCTGGATTGACAAATGGCCCGAACTCGAAGTTTGCGCGCTGTACGACGGCGATGAAGCAAAGGACATGGAACCGGTAATGACTATAGAAGGCGACCCCAGATACTTCTCCTATCTAGAAACCATATTGCTGGGTGTTATAGCGAGAGCCTCTTCAACGGCGACTGCCGTCAAGGCCGTCGTGAAGGCGGCCAGAGGCAAGGAGATACTCTTCTTCAGCGCGCGATTCGACCATTTCTGGACTCAGGCAACGGACGGATACGCGGCGCTCAAGGCCGGTGCCTTTGGTGTATCTACAGATGCGAACGCCGACTACTGGGGAGTTGAGAGCATGGGGACGATACCTCACGCGCTTATCGCAGTGTATAACGGAGATACGGCCGAGGCCGCAATGGCTTTCGATCGTTACATAGAGGGCGGAGTCAATCGAATAATCTTGGTCGATTGGGACAACGACGTAATCGGAACGACGATCGATTGCGTTGCCCGCACGTATAAGGCCGAGACCGGTGAGGACTTCATACCTGGCAAAACCGATCCTTCGGTTGTCATAGGTCCGGGAAAGGGAAAGATATGGGGCGTGAGATTCGATACTTCTGGCAGCCTGAGAGACGTTTCTGTCGTCCCGAAAGACTCTTCCTCGCTGGGAGTCTGTCCCGAACTGGTCTGGAGAGCTAGAAGAGAATTCGACAGATGCGGAATGAAGGACTTGAAGATAGTCGTCTCGGGCGGTTTCACGGCGGAGAAGATAGATCTCTTCGAAAAGCTTGATGTCCCCGCGGATGTTTACGGGGTCGGTTCATCTCTGTTGAAAAACAAGCTGGACTTCACGGCAGATATCGTGGAGGTTGAAGGAAGACCCTGCGCAAAAGTCGGAAGAGGAAAGAAAGAGGCTCCAAGATTGGAAAAAGTAGCGAGTAACTATTGGAACAACGATAAAGAGGAGAGGTGTTGAAAATGGAAGCAAAGGGAACCTGGACAGTAAAAAAAGGGTTCGCTGAAATGTTCAAGAACGGCGTAATCATGGACGTTACGAATCCCGAGCAGGCAAAGATAGCTCAGGATGCCGGAGCCACTGCAGTAATGGCTCTTGAAAGAGTACCGGCGGACATTCGAAAAGAGGGCGGAGTAGCCCGAATGGCAAAGATTGGTCTCATCAAGGAGATCATGGAAACTGTAACGATCCCTGTAATGGCCAAAGCTAGAATCGGCCACATCGCCGAAGCGAAGATCCTCGAGGCTATTGGCGTTGACTTCATCGACGAATCGGAGGTTCTTACCCCTGCAGATGACAAATATCACATAGACAAGAGAATCTTTACCGTCCCCTTCGTTTGTGGAGCGAGAAATCTCGGAGAAGCAGTCAGAAGAATCGCCGAGGGAGCCGCGATGATCAGAACAAAGGGAGAGGCCGGCACAGGAAATATCATCGAGGCAGTCAAGCATATGAGAACCGTCAATGAAGAAGTGAGAAAGGTCCAGATGATGAACGATGCCGAACTCGTCCACTACGGAAAGGAAATCGGTGCGCCTGTCGAAATCCTCAGTCAGGTAAGAGAGCTCGGAAGGCTTCCCGTTGTCAATTTCGCCGCAGGCGGAGTGGCTACACCGGCCGATGCGGCTCTCATGATGATGCTCGGCTGCGACGGAGTCTTCGTCGGTTCGGGAATCTTCAAGTCAAAGGATCCCGCAAGAATGGCCAAAGCGATAGTCGAAGCAGTTTTGCATTATGACAATCCCGAAGCGCTGGCAGAGATCTCCGAGAACGTAGGAGATGCAATGGACGGCCTCGAGATCGAGACTCTTGAAGTTAGAATGGAAGAAAGAGGCTGGTAAGGGTTGAAGATCGGTGTTCTCGGAATTCAAGGCGCTATACAGGAACATCTATCGATTCTCAGGAAGGCAGGAGTGGAACCGTCCTGGGTGAAGGATCGGAAGGAGCTCGATTCAGTCATGGCGTTGGTAATGCCGGGCGGAGAGTCGACCACTATGATCAAACTCTTGAAGAGGTTTGAAATGTGGGAGACCCTCAGGGATAGGATAGAAGATGGAATGCCGGTCCTGGCAACCTGCGCGGGCATGATTCTCCTGTCGAAGACGATCGAAAACGTCGTTAATCAGGACTCTTTGGGCGTTCTAGACATTAGCGTCAAGAGAAACGGTTACGGCAGGCAGATCAACAGCTTCGAGGTCGATCTACAGATCGACGAGATTGGACCCGAACCATTCAGGGCAGTATTCATAAGAGCTCCGAAGATCGAATCGATCTGTGACGAAGTAAGAGTCCTCACAAGCTACGAAGAATCGCCGGTTCTCGTTCGCCAGGGCAACGTGCTGGCAGCCTCCTTCCATCCTGAACTTACCGGAGATTTGAGGATTCACCGGTACTTTCTAAAGATGGCCGAAGCGGCTGGACAGAGGATTGAAAAATGTGCAGAATGATCGCCTTCAAGGCAGATAAGAACATAGATGCTAACTGGATCTTGGACATTCTAAAGGGCATCTCCATGAAAGGCATTTCCAGTCCTCACAGCGACGGTTGGGGCTATGCCGTTTGCGGCGAAGGAAGAGAGACCTACAACAGTTCCGGTGCGATCTTTGATAGCGACAAGAGGCTTCCTCAGAGCAGGGTAGGCATTATTCATTCTCGAAAAGCCTCAAAGGGATACGTTGTCAATCTCGAACACGTTCATCCCTTCTACGCCACGGTCAAGGGGAGGAACTACGCCTTCTGCCACAACGGAACGATATACGACTTCGCTAGCGATGAAGGAACAACAGATACGCAGAGATATCTCGAGCTTCTTGTAAGCAATCTTGAGATATATGAAACGAAGAGAGCTCTGGAAATCACCGCGGACTTTG
>JACDJA010001861.1_pt1 | contig 16476 bp, 12 predicted proteins | sample 7449241 | NCBI WGS metagenome assembly JACDJA01 (sample SAMN14253289, study PRJNA609438) | sludge metagenome | isolation source: initial anaerobic sludge | collected 2018-12-20 | reverse complement strand
GTAAGCCGAGAACGTCGCACCGCCCGTCTCCGCGAGAACCTTCGTGATCGCGGCCGTCAGAGACGTCTTCCCGTGGTCAACGTGTCCAATCGTCCCGATGTTGCAGTGCGGCTTGTTCCGCTCAAACTTCTCTTTGGCCATCTCGGCGCTCCATTCCTCTGGAACTGACTTCGTTCAACTGGTTAGGCGAGCTTCGCGCGGACTTCGTCCGACACCGCCTGGGGTACCTGCTCGTAATGATCGAACTGCATCGTGTACTGGGCGCGGCCCTGGCTCATCGAACGCAGCGTGTTGACGTAACCGAACATATTGGCGAGCGGGACCATGGCGTGGATCACCTGTGCGATTCCGCGCTGCTCCGTGCCGCTGATCTGTCCGCGGCGGCTGTTCAGGTCGCCGATAACGTCGCCCATGTATTCTTCCGGGGTCACGACCTCGACATTCATGATCGGCTCGAGGAGCTTCACGCCCGCCTGCTGCGCGCCTTCGCGGAAGGCCGCGCGCGAGGCGATTTCGAACGCCATCACGCTCGAGTCGACGTCGTGATAGGCACCATCGATCAGGGTCGCCTTGAAGTCGATCATCGGGAAGCCGGCGAGCGGACCGCTGTCCTTCACGCTCTCGACACCCTTCTGAACGCCCGGGATGTATTCCTTCGGCACCGAACCGCCGACGATCTTGCTTTCGAACTGGAAGCCCGAACCCGGCTCGCCCGGCTCGAAGATGATCTTCACGCGAGCGAACTGACCCGAACCACCCGTCTGCTTCTTGTGCGTGTAGTCGATCTCGGCACGCTTGGTAAGCGTTTCGCGATAGGCAACCTGCGGGGCGCCCACATTCGCGTCCACCTTGAACTCGCGACGCATGCGGTCGACGATGATGTCGAGGTGAAGTTCGCCCATGCCCTTGATGACCGTCTGGCCAGACTCTTCGTCCACCGAAACGCGGAAGGAAGGATCTTCCTGGGCAAGACGATTGAGTGCGATGCCCATCTTTTCCTGGTCGGCCTTCGTCTTCGGCTCCACGGCAACTTCGATAACCGGCTCAGGGAACTCCATGCGCTCCAGAATGATCGGTTTCAGCGGATCGCAGAGCGTGTCACCCGTCGTGACATTCTTGAGGCCAGCCACGGCGACAATATCACCAGCATAGGCTTCCTTGATGTCTTCGCGGTGGTTCGCATGCATCTGAAGCATGCGCCCGATACGCTCCTTGCCGTCCTTCGTCGAATTGAGGACGCCAGCGCCCGTCGTCAGCACACCCGAATAGATGCGGCAGAAGGTGAGCGAACCGACGAACGGGTCGTTCATGATCTTGAACGCAAGAACCGAAAGCGGAGCATCGTCCGAGGTCTTGCGCGTCGCCGGCTCTTCGGTCTTCGGATCGATGCCCTGCACGCTGTCGACATCGACAGGCGACGGCAGGAAGTCGACGACGGCGTCGAGCATGGGCTGCACGCCCTTGTTCTTGAAGGCGCTGCCGCAAAGAACGGGAACGAAGCTGCGCGAGATCGTGCCCTTGCGGATGAGCTTCTTCAGGGTCGCCTCGTCGGGCTCATTGCCCTCGAGATAGGCTTCCATGGCCGCATCGTCCATCTCGACGGCGGTCTCGACGAGCTTCGACCGGTACTCGTCTGCCTGATCCTTCAGGTCCGCGCGAATGTCGCGATACTCGAACTCAGCACCGAGCGACTCGTCCTTCCAGACGAGTTCCTGCATCTTGACGAGGTCGATGAGGCCCTCGAACTCGGATTCCGCGCCGATCGGGAGCTGAAGCACGAGCGGGTTCGCACCGAGACGCGTGACGATCATGTCGACGCAGCGGAAGAAATTCGCGCCCATGCGGTCCATCTTGTTGACGAAGCACATGCGCGGAACGCCGTACTTGTCGGCCTGGCGCCACACGGTCTCGGACTGCGGCTCAACGCCGGCAACCGAGTCGAACACGGTAACCGCACCGTCGAGTACACGGAGCGAACGCTCGACTTCGATGGTGAAGTCGACGTGACCAGGCGTGTCGATGATGTTGATACGCTTGTCTTTCCAGAAGCAGGTCGTCGCAGCAGACGTGATCGTGATGCCACGCTCCTGCTCCTGCTCCATCCAGTCCATCGTCGCGGAGCCGTCATGCGTCTCACCAAGCTTATGGTTCACGCCCGTGTAGTACAGAATGCGCTCGGTCGTCGTCGTCTTACCGGCATCGATGTGAGCCATGATGCCGATATTGCGGTAATCTTCGAGCTTCGTTTTGCGTGCCATGACGGTCTGCCTTTGGGGGTCTTGAACGCTTTACCAGCGATAGTGCGAGAAGGCGCGGTTGGCTTCAGCCATCCGGTGCGTGTCTTCGCGCTTCTTCACGGCGGAGCCACGATTGTTCGCCGCATCGAGCAGCTCGCCCGACAGGCGGCCGACCATCGTCGTCTCGTTGCGCGCGCGAGCGGCGGCAATGATCCAGCGAATTGCGAGGGCGCGCCGGCGATCCGGACGAACCTCGACCGGAACCTGGTAGGTCGCACCGCCAACGCGGCGGGAACGAACCTCGAGAGCCGGCATCACGTTCTCAAGTGCTTCATGGAACGTGCGCAGCGGATCGACATTCGCCTTCTGCTGCATCTGGTCGAACGCGCCATAGATGATGCTTTCAGCGGCGGACTTCTTGCCGTGATACATCAGGCTGTTCATGAATTTCGCGAGAACAACGTCGCCATACTTGGCGTCCGGAAGAACTTCTCGCTTTTCTGCGCGGTGGCGTCTGGACATTTCTCTGATCCTTACTTCGGACGCTTCGCGCCGTACTTCGAGCGGCGCTGACGGCGGTCTTTCACACCCTGCGTATCGAGCACGCCACGAATGATGTGATAGCGCACGCCGGGAAGGTCCTTCACACGGCCGCCGCGGATCAGCACCACGGAGTGTTCCTGCAGGTTGTGGCCTTCGCCCGGGATGTAGCTCGTCACTTCGAACTGGTTGGTCAGGCGCACACGGGCGACCTTACGCAGAGCGGAGTTCGGCTTCTTCGGGGTCGTCGTATAGACGCGCGTGCAGACGCCGCGCTTCTGCGGGCAGGCCTGCATGGCCGGTACTTTATTACGCTTCACCAGCGGCTTGCGCGGCTTGCGGATGAGTTGGTTGACGGTGGGCATTCGCCTGCTCGATCCTGTCTGTCCAAACAAAAAGACACCACGCCGCCTCCGGACCATGTCCGATAAAGGCTGCGCGCGCTCGAGGACACCGAACCCTTGTCGGGTCTTGCGTCCGCTTGCAGAGGATTCCGGCCTTGCGCCCGGAATCTTGCGCCATTCCTCGTATTCTGTTTACCGGCCCCAGTGTCTAGATCCGACCGAAAGGCCCGTCCTATCAAGGACTTGGGTGGCCAGCGGTCCGGGAAGCCTCTACTACCTGGAGCGAAAGTGGGCGGAACGTACTCGGGCCCCCACGAGTCGTCAACCCCGCATCCGCCGAAATCCGGGAAAAATCCGGTATTTGACCTCTTTACCGGCTGCGGCGGATCAGCACCTGACAGACACCCGGCTTCCGGCGCAGAATGTGGCCGCATCTAGCGGGAGGAACAAGAAAATGGCAGGCAAATTCTGGCCCGCCCTCTTCGGGGCGGCGGCAATATACAACTTCATGGCAGGGCTTCCACCGGTGTTGATTCCCGCCATGTCGGCAGCAAATCTCGGCCTCCCGCCCTATGCGCCGGAACATGTGATCATCGCGCAGATTTCCGGGCTTCTCATCTGCACCTTCGGCATCGGCTATGCCATGGTCGCCTTCGGCAGCCCCGGCAGCCGCCAGATCGTGACACTCGGCCTTATCGGGAAACTGAGCCTTTGCGTGCTCCTCGCGGTCCATCTGATGCAGGGTCCGGTGCCTCGGCCCATGCTGATCGCGACCGCGGGGGACCTCCTCTTTTCCATCGCCTTCATCGTCTGGCTGGTCCGGAACCGGCCGGTCCCTGCCCCCTCCCCGGCCTGACGCTCCTGCGGAAACGGAACAGGCCGCCCCGAAGGGCGGCCTGCCGCATGACTTATATGTGTGAGGCGCCTCAGGCGGAGCCGTCGGCGGCCTCCGCGACTTCCGCTTCCGGAGCGGAGGCGTCGACCGTGACGCCACCCTGATCCTCAAGGATCTGCTCGTCGCGACGCTGAGCCTCACCCCGGATACGCTGGAGCATGCCGCCCGTGCCTGCCGGGATGAGCCGGCCGACAATGACGTTTTCCTTCAGGCCGATGAGCTGGTCCACCTTGCCGGAAACGGCCGCCTCGGTGAGAACGCGGGTCGTCTCCTGGAAGGAAGCCGCCGAAATGAAGGAGCGCGTCTGCAGGCTCGCCTTGGTGATGCCGAGCAGAACCGGGCTTGCCGTGGCCGGGGCCTTGCCCTGCGCCTCGAGCTTTGCATTCATCTCGTCGAACTCCGACCGGTCCATCTGCTCGCCGGGGAGCGTGATGGAATCGCCGGGATTCGTGATCTCGACCTTCTGCAACATGTTGCGGACGATCACTTCGATATGCTTGTCGTTGATCGACACGCCCTGCAGGCGATAGACGTCCTGAACCTCGTTGACGAGATAGGCCGCCAGTTCCTCGACGCCCGAAATCGCAAGGATGTCGTGCGGCGCGGGGTGGCCATCCAGAATGAACTCGCCCTTCTCGATCACGTCGCCTTCCTGCACCGTGATGTGCTTACCCTTCGGGATCAGATACTCGATGGGCTCCAGGCTCTCATCGAGCGGATGCACGATGATGCGGCGCTTGTTCTTGTAGTCGCGTCCGAACTCGACGCGGCCCGTCGCCTCGGCGATGATCGCGTGATCCTTCGGGCGACGCGCTTCGAAAAGCTCCGCCACGCGAGGAAGACCGCCCGTGATGTCGCGCGTCTTGGCGCCTTCCGTCGGAATACGCGCCAGCACGTCACCGGCATGGACTGTCGCACCGTTCTCGACCGACAGGATCGCGTCGACCGAGAGAAGGTAACGGGCATCGTTGCCGTTCGAGAGCTTCAGCACCTTGCCGTTGCCGTCCTTGAGGACCATGGCCGGGCGCAGCTCGCTGCCGCGCGGACTCGCGCGCCAGTCGACCACGACACGGCTCGAGATACCCGTCGCCTCGTCCGCCACTTCTCGGATCGAAACGCCATCCACGAGATCCTCGAACTCCACCGTACCGTTCACTTCCGTGAGGATCGGCATGGTGTAGGGATCCCACTCCGCGATGCGCTGGCCGCGGGCGATCGAGTCCCCCTCGTCCACACGCAGACGCGAACCGTAGATGAGCTTGTGCGAGGCACGCTCGGTGCCGTGTTCATCCATGATGAGCACCTGCACGTTGCGGCCCATGACGACGAGCTGCCCGTTCGAGTCCTTGACCACGTTGCGGTTCACGATCTTCACCGTGCCCATGTGGTTGGATTCGATATAGGAGTTGTCGGCCACCTGAGCCGTACCACCGATATGGAAGGTACGCATGGTGAGCTGGGTGCCCGGCTCGCCGATCGACTGGGCCGCGATGACGCCCACCGCTTCGCCCATATTGACCGGCGTACCGCGGGCAAGATCGCGCCCGTAGCAGGCGGCGCAAACGCCGTTCTGCGCTTCGCAGGTAAGCACCGAGCGGATCTTGATCGCCTGAAGGTTCGCCTCCTCGATGAGGTCCACGTCGGCCTCGTCGATCAGGTGGTTCTTCGACACGATGACCTTGCCGGTCGCCGGGTTCACGACATCTTCCGCCGTGGTACGGCCCAGAACGCGGGTGCCGAGCGAGACGATGACATCGCCCGCCTCGATCACGGCCTGAACCGTGATGCCGCCATCCGTTCCGCAATCCTCTTCGGTGATGATGGAATCCTGCGCGACGTCCACGAGACGGCGGGTCAGGTAACCCGAGTTCGCCGTCTTGAGGGCCGTATCGGCAAGACCCTTACGCGCACCGTGCGTCGAGTTGAAATACTCGAGAACGGTGAGGCCTTCCTTGAAGTTCGAGATGATCGGCGTCTCGATGATCTCGCCCGACGGCTTGGCCATGAGGCCGCGCATGCCGGCGAGCTGCTTCATCTGGGCGGGCGAACCGCGCGCGCCAGAATGCGCCATCATGTAGATCGAGTTGATCGGCTTCTCGCGCTTCGTCTCCTCGTCCACCTGAACCGCGGAGATCTTCTGCATCATCACATCGGCGACGCGGTCTGTGCACTTGGCCCAGGCGTCGACGACCTTGTTGTACTTCTCGCCCTGCGTGATGAGGCCGTCGATATACTGCTGCTCGTATTCGGTGGCGAGCGCCTGCGTCTCCTCGACGAGCTTCGCCTTCTCTTCCGGGATGACCATGTCGTCCTTGCCGAAGGAGATACCGGCGCGGAACGCCTGACGGAAGCCGAGGGCCATGATCTGGTCGCAGAAGATGACCGTCTCCTTCTGACCGCAGTGGCGGTAGACCACGTCGATCATCTTGGAAATGTCACGCTTCGTGAGCAGACGATTCACGAGATCGAAGGGCACGTTCGGGTGCTTCGGGAGGAGTTCGCCCACCAGCATGCGGCCCGGGGTCGTATCGACGACCTGGGTCAGATCGTTGCCGTCTGCATCCTTCGTCGTGTAACGCGCCTTGACCTTTGCATGGAGCGTCACCGCCTTGGAAGCGAGCGCATGCTCGATCTCCGCCATGCTGGAGAACACCATGCCTTCGCCCGGCTCATTCTCCTTCTGGATGGTCACATAATAAAGACCGAGAACGATGTCCTGCGAGGGAACGATGATCGGCGAACCGTTGGCCGGATGCAGGATGTTGTTCGTCGACATCATCAGCACACGCGCTTCGAGCTGCGCTTCGAGCGACAGCGGCACGTGAACCGCCATCTGGTCGCCGTCAAAGTCGGCGTTGAACGCCGCGCAGACGAGCGGATGAAGCTGGATCGCCTTGCCTTCGATAAGCACCGGCTCGAAAGCCTGAATGCCGAGACGATGCAGCGTCGGAGCGCGGTTCAGAAGCACCGGATGTTCGCGGATCACCTGTTCGAGGATTTCCCAGACTTCCGGGCGCTCCTTCTCAACGAGCTTCTTCGCCTGCTTCACCGTGGCCGAGAGACCCTTTGCCTCGAGGCGCGAATAGATGAACGGCTTGAAGAGTTCGAGAGCCATCTTCTTCGGCAGGCCGCACTGATGGAGCTTCAGTTCCGGACCGACCACGATCACCGAGCGGCCCGAATAGTCGACGCGCTTGCCGAGCAGGTTCTGGCGGAAGCGGCCCTGCTTGCCCTTGAGCATATCGGCGAGCGACTTCAGCGGGCGCTTGTTCGCACCCGTGATGACGCGTCCGCGGCGCCCGTTGTCGAACAGCGCGTCAACGGACTCCTGCAGCATGCGCTTTTCGTTGCGGATGATGATGTCCGGCGCACGGAGCTCCATCAGCCGCTTCAGACGGTTGTTGCGGTTGATGACGCGGCGATAGAGATCGTTGAGATCCGACGTCGCGAAGCGGCCGCCATCGAGCGGAACGAGCGGGCGCAGCTCCGGCGGGATGACCGGGATCTGCGTCATGATCATCCACTCGGGACGATTGCCGGACTCGATGAAGGCCTCGATGAGCTTGAGACGTTTCGCGAGCTTCTTCGGCTTCAGTTCCGAGGTCGACTCGGCGATTTCCACGCGGAGATCCGCTGCGATCTTTTCGAGATCGAGCGCGATAAGCAGTTCGCGGATCGCTTCCGCGCCGATGCCGGCGGTGAAGCTGTCCTCGCCATACTGATCCTGCGCGTCGATATACTCCTCTTCCGTCAGAAGCTGGCGCTCCTTCAACGAAGTGAGGCCCGGCTCCAGAACGATGTAGTTCTCGAAATAGAGAACGCGCTCGAGATCCTTCAGCGTCATGTCGAGCAGAAGGCCGATGCGCGACGGCAGCGACTTCAGGAACCAGATATGCGCCACGGGCGCGGCGAGCTCGATATGGCCCATGCGCTCGCGCCGGACCTTCGAGAGCGTGACTTCAACGCCGCACTTTTCGCAGATGATGCCCTTGTACTTCATCCGCTTGTACTTGCCGCACAGGCATTCGTAATCCTTGATCGGGCCGAAGATGCGCGCGCAGAAGAGACCGTCCCGCTCCGGCTTGAACGTGCGGTAGTTGATCGTCTCCGGCTTCTTGATCTCGCCATAGGACCAGGAAAGGATCCGCTCCGGGCTCGCAATCGAGATCTTGATCTGATCGAAAGTCTGCGAGGGCGCCGTCGGATTGAAAAGATTCATGACCTCTTGGTTCATGGACTTCTCCTGAACTCGGCCTCAAAGCCAACGGGGATGTTCATTTGCGTCCGGTGGGGCCTTCCGTCCGCTTACCCCGTATATCGAAAATCTCATGCCCTCCCCTTGGAGGGCTGCGATGCGCCCCTACGCGGGGCGCATCGCCTTGTCTCTCGTCAGCTCGCCGAAGGCGTCATCAACTCGACATTGAGGCCGAGCGAACGCATTTCCTTCACGAGCACGTTGAAGCTTTCCGGAATGCCGGCTTCGAACGTGTCGTCGCCGCGAACGATGGCTTCATAGACCTTGGTACGGCCAGCCACGTCATCCGACTTCACCGTCAGCATTTCCTGCAGCGTGTAGGCGGCGCCATAGGCTTCGAGCGCCCACACCTCCATTTCGCCGAAGCGCTGACCGCCGAACTGCGCCTTGCCGCCCAGCGGCTGCTGGGTAACGAGCGAGTACGGGCCGATGGAGCGTGCGTGGATCTTGTCGTCGACAAGATGATGCAGCTTCAGCATGTAGATGTAGCCAACAGTCACCTTACGATCGAACTCCTCGCCCGTGCGTCCATCATAGAGGGTGACCTGACCCGAGCGGTCGAGCCCGGCAAGTTCAAGCATCTCCACGACTTCGGGTTCGCGGGCACCGTCGAAGACGGGCGTCGCGATCGGCACGCCGTTGGTGAGGTTGCCCGCCATTTCGACAAGCTGGTCGTCGTCGAGAGACGCGACCGTCTCGTCGTCGCCGTAGATCTGCTGAATGAGCCCCTTGAGCTCAGTCAGCTTGTTCTCGCGGCGATAGCTGTCGAGGGCGGTATCGATCTTCTTGCCGAGACCGGCGCAAGCCCAGCCCAGGTGCGTCTCCAGGATCTGACCGACATTCATGCGGCTCGGCACGCCGAGCGGATTGAGCACGATATCGACCGGCTGACCGTCTTCCAGATAGGGCATGTCTTCCATCGGCACGATGCGGCTGATGACACCCTTGTTGCCGTGGCGTCCGGCCATCTTGTCGCCGGTCTGAAGCTTGCGCTTCACGGCCACGAAGACCTTGACCATCTTCATGACGCCGGGCGGAAGCTCGTCGCCACGCTGAAGCTTGTCGACCTTGTCGGCAAAGCGCGCTTCCAGGCGCTCCTTGCTTTCGTCGTACTGCTTCTTCAGCGCCTCGATCTCGGCCTGTGCCTTCTCGTTGGTCAGCGCGATCTGCCACCACTGACCGTGGCTAAGTTCGTCGAGATTGGCCTGCGTGACCTTGCTCTCGCCTTCGATAGCCTTGGGCCCGGAAGCGATCTGCTTGCCGAGAAGGATTTCGGCAAGACGGCCATAGACGTTGCGGTCGAGAATGCCGAATTCGTCATCGCGGTCTTTCGCGAGACGCTCGATTTCCTCGCGCTCGATCGCCATTGCGCGCTCGTCCTTGTCGATACCGTGACGGTTGAACACGCGCACTTCGACGACCGTACCGGTGACACCCGGCGGCAGGCGAAGCGACGTATCGCGCACGTCCGAAGCCTTTTCGCCGAAGATCGCGCGAAGCAGCTTCTCTTCCGGCGTCATCGGGCTTTCGCCCTTCGGCGTGATCTTGCCGACGAGAATATCGCCGGGGTTCACTTCCGCGCCGATATAGACGATGCCGGCTTCGTCGAGGTTCTTGAGGGCTTCTTCGCCGACATTCGGAATGTCGCGCGTGATTTCCTCCGGTCCGAGCTTCGTGTCGCGCGCCATCACCTCGAATTCCTCGATGTGGATGGAGGTGAACACGTCATCGCGGACGATGCGCTCGGAGATGAGGATGGAGTCCTCGAAGTTGTAGCCGTTCCAGGGCATGAACGCGACAAGCACGTTGCGGCCAAGCGCAAGATCGCCGAGTTCGGTCGAAGGACCGTCCGCGATGATATCGCCCTTCTTCACCTGATCGCCCACACGCACCAGCGGACGCTGGTTGATGCAGGTGTTCTGGTTCGAGCGCTGGAACTTGCGCAGATTGTAGATGTCGACGCCCGACTTGGACGAGTCGACCTCTTCCGTCGCGCGAATGACGATACGCGTCGCATCCACCTGATCGACGATACCCGTGCGGCGTGCACCGATGGCGGCGCCGGAGTCACGCGCCACGACTTCTTCCATGCCGGTGCCGACGAGCGGCGCCTCGGAACGGATGAGCGGCACGGCCTGACGCTGCATGTTCGAGCCCATGAGAGCGCGGTTCGCGTCGTCGTTCTCGAGGAACGGGATGAGCGCGGCCGCGACGGACACGATCTGCTTCGGCGAAACGTCGACGAAGTCCACCTGATCCGGCGGCACCATTTCGAAGTCGCCATCGATGCGGCAGTTCACGAGTTCGCCCTGGATCTCGCCCTTGGCGCTCACTTCCACATTCGCCTGCGCGATGCGGTAGCGGCTTTCTTCCATGGCCGAAAGATAGACGACCTCATCGGAGAGCTTGCCGCCCTTCACGCGCCGGTACGGGCTTTCGATGAAGCCGTACTTGTTGACGCGGGCAAAGGTTGCCAGCGAGTTGATGAGACCGATATTCGGGCCTTCCGGCGTTTCGATCGGGCAGATGCGGCCGTAATGGGTCGGGTGCACGTCGCGCACTTCGAAGCCCGCACGCTCGCGCGTAAGACCGCCCGGCCCAAGTGCCGAAAGACGGCGCTTGTGGGTGATTTCCGAAAGCGGGTTCGTCTGGTCCATGAACTGCGAGAGCTGCGAGGAACCGAAGAACTCGCGCACGGCGGCGGCCGCCGGCTTCGCGTTGATCAGGTCGTGCGGCATGACCGTGTCGATATCGACGGAGGACATGCGCTCCTTGATCGCGCGCTCCATGCGAAGCAGACCGACGCGGTACTGGTTCTCCATGAGTTCGCCGACCGAACGCACGCGGCGGTTGCCGAGATTGTCGATATCGTCGATCTCGCCCTTGCCGTCGCGCAGGCCGACAAGCGTCTTGATGACCGCGAGAATGTCTTCCTTGCGGAGCACACGGACGGTATCCGCCGCATCAAGGTCGAGACGCATGTTCATCTTCACGCGACCAACCGCGGAAAGATCGTAGCGTTCGGCGTCGAAGAAGAGGCTGTTGAAGAGCGCCTCGGCCGTATCCGGCGTCGGCGGCTCGCCCGGACGCATCACGCGATAGATATCGATTAGAGCCTGCTCGCGGTTCGTGCACTTGTCGACGGCGAGCGTGTTGCGAATGAAGGCGCCCGTGTTCATATGGTCGATGTCGAGCGTGACGATCTCGTCATGCCCCGCCTCGACAAGCTGCTCCAGCAGCTCCGGCGTGATCTCGTCGCCCGCCTCGGCGAAGATTTCGCCGGTTTCCATGTTGACGATTTCCTGCGCCAGATAGCGGCCATGGAGATCCTCGTCCTGCACGAGCAGTTCCTTGAGGCCATCCTCGGCAAGCTTCTTGGCAAGACGCGGCGTGACCTTGCGTCCGGCTTCAACAACAGGCTTGCCCGTCTTCGCGTCGATGAGGTCGCGCTCCGGCTTCACGCCGCGATAGCGGTCGGCATCGAACGGCACACGCCAGCCCTGCTTCACCTTGGTGAAGGCAACGCTGTTGTAGAAGGTCGAAAGAATTTCCTCGGAGTCGAGGCCGAGCGCATAAAGCAGCGTCGTCACCGGCAGCTTGCGGCGGCGGTCGATACGCACATAGACGATGTCCTTCGCATCGAACTCGAAGTCGAGCCAGGAACCGCGATAGGGAATGACACGCGCAGCGAAGAGCAGCTTGCCCGAGGAGTGGGTCTTGCCCTTGTCGTGATCGAAGAAGACGCCCGGGCTGCGATGCATCTGCGAAACGATGACGCGCTCGGTGCCGTTGATCACGAAGGTACCGTTCTCGGTCATGAGCGGCATGTCGCCCATGTAGACGTCCTGCTCCTTGATGTCCTTGACGGACTTCGCGCCGGAGTCTTCGTCGACTTCGAACACGATGAGCCGGAGCGTCACCTTGAGCGGCGCGGCGAAGGTCATTCCGCGCTGCTGGCATTCCTCGACGTCATACTTCGGCGTTTCGAACTCGTAGTTCACGAATTCGAGCGTGGACGTTTCGGAAAAGTCGCTGATCGGGAAAACCGATTTGAAGACGGAATAGAGCCCCTGCTCTTCACGTCCACCTTCCGGCTCCTCAACCTGCAGGAACTGGTCGTATGAATATTTCTGAACCTCGATCAGGTTCGGCATTTCCGCGATCTGCGGAATATGCCCGAAGACCTTACGAACCCGCTTTCGACCAGTGAAGGACTGCGTCATCTGTGCTCCTCGCAACGCTCTGCATTAGAACGGCGGCCGGGCTTTCAGTCGGAGAAAGGGGCAGCCCGGTCTCAGGCCCGTATTCTCCGTGGGGGACGCGGCGCTCACGGGGCGCCTGCGCATCGGCCGGAACGGAACGACTAGCCCCGTTCCGGCCTGTATTGCAGTAAGCGAACTTACTTGAGTTCGACCTTGGCGCCGGCCTTCTCGAGCTGGGCCTTGATCTTGTCAGCTTCGTCCTTCGACGCGCCTTCCTTGACGGTCTTCGGAGCGCCTTCGACGAGGTCCTTGGCTTCCTTGAGGCCGAGGCCCGTGATCGCACGGACTTCCTTGATCACCTCGATCTTCTTGTCGCCGGCGGCGGCAAGAACGACCTCGAACTCGGTCTGCTCTTCGGCAGCGGCGGCCGGAGCACCACCACCGGCAGCCGCAACGGCAACCGGAGCGGCGGCGGAAACGCCCCACTTCTCTTCGAGCATCTTGGAAAGCTCGGCCGCCTCGAGGACGGTCAGGTTCGAAAGGTCTTCGACGATTTTAGCGAGATCGGTCATTTCAATGTCTCTCTTGTCAGGTTCGGTTGGATATCGGGTTCACTGCAGCGGTCACGCCGCTTCGCTCTTGGTGGCATAGGCATTCAGCACACGCGCCAACTGGCCGCCAGGCGCCTGCAGCACGCCCGCGATGCGGGTTGCCGGCGTCTGGATCATGCCCAGGATCTTCGCGCGCAGTTCGTCGAGCGACGGCAGGTCGGCAAGCTGCTTCACCGCCTTTGCGTCGAGAACCGTCTCGCCCATCGCGCCGCCGAGGATCACCAGCTTCTGGTTTTCCTTGGCGAACTCGGTGGCAACCTTGGGGGCTGCGACCGGGTCGTCGGAATAGGCGATTGCCGTAGGCCCCGTGAAGAGATCACCGATCCCGTTCATCGGGGTGCCATCGAGAGCGAGCTTCGCCAGCCGGTTCTTCGTTACCTTGAACGAGGCGCCGGCCTTGGCCATCCGCGAACGCAGATCGGACATCTGGTTCACGGTGAGGCCGCTGTAGTGGGCGACGACAACGACACCGGCGTTCGAGAAAACGCCGTTGAGATGCGTCACGAGCTCGATCTTTTCAGCTCTGTCCACTTGCTCTCTCCGTTGTGTACGAAACCCTCGTACACCTGGGGGCGGCTTCGGAACGGGCACTGCCCGGCCTTGTCCGCCATTGGCATTTGCCGCTCGCTCGTCTCGCGGGGCACACAAGCCTCGCGAACCGCATGAGCGGCGCTCACTTGCCTGTCCCGGGTTCCAACCGATCCCCCGGAACCCTCAGGTTCCGTGAAATCGTTCAACTCCCGTCTATTGCCGGCCGCCTTCGTGTGGCGATTAAGCGTCGGTTCGAAAACCTCCGCACCCGCAGTCTCGGACAGGTAAACGGACGATGGCGCAGCCACTCCGGTTCGCACCGAAGTGACTGCACTTCCCGTCCGTTCCTCACCGTCCGCGGCCCGAGGGTCGCGGACGGAAACTCATCGGCGCGTTACGCGCTCGCCGCGATACTCTGCGGCTCGACCTTCACGCCAGGCCCCATCGTGGAGCTGATGGCGATCCGCTTGATGTAGGTACCCTTGGCACCGGCAGGCTTCGCCTTCTGCACGGCGTCGATCAGCGCACGGACATTGCCCGCAATCTGATCTTCGCTGAAGCTTGCCTTGCCGACACCGGCATGCACGATGCCGGCCTTCTCCACGCGGAACTCGACGGCGCCGCCCTTCGCAGCCTTCACCGCTTCGGCGACATCGGGGGTCACCGTGCCGACCTTCGGGTTCGGCATCAGGCCGCGGGGACCGAGCACCTTGCCGAGACGGCCGACGAGCGGCATCATGTCCGGCGTCGCGATGCAGCGGTCGAAATCGATCTTGCCGCCCTGGATGATCTCCGCGAGATCCTCCGCACCGACAATATCGGCGCCCGCCGCCTTCGCGGCATCGGCCTTGTCACCCTTCGCGAAAACAGCAACGCGAACGGTGCGGCCCGAACCGTTGGGCAGCGCAACGACGCCGCGAACCATCTGGTCCGCGTGACGCGGATCGACGCCGAGCGCGATCGCCACTTCGATCGTCTCGTCGAACTTCGCGCTTGCACGTTCCTTGATCAGCTTCACAGCTTCGCCGAGACCATAGGTCTTCTTGCGGTCGATGCCTTCGCGAGCCTTCGAAATACGCTTTCCTGCCTTGCTAGCCATCACGCTCACTCCACTACCTGAAGGCCCATGGAACGGGCGGAACCTGCAATGATCTTCGTCGCCTGATCGAGATCGTTGGCGTTCAGATCGACGAACTTCGCTTCGGCGATCTCGCGGCACTGCGCAAGCGTCACCGTACCGGCCGATGCGCGGCCCGGCGTCTTGGAGCCGGACTGGATCTTGGCGGCCTTCTTCAGGAAGTAGGTCGCAGGCGGCGTCTTCATCGCGAAAGTGAAGGAACGGTCCGAGAAGGCCGTGATAACGACCGGGATCGGCATGCCCTGTTCCATCTTCTGCGTGGCGGCATTGAACGCCTTGCAGAATTCCATGATGTTGAGACCGCGCTGGCCAAGCGCGGGGCCGATCGGCGGCGAGGGATTCGCCTGTCCGGCCGGCACCTGCAATTTGATGTAGCCTTCGATTTTCTTCGCCATGTCTTTCCCCTGCCGGATATCGCCGGCGCTATGGGTTAGTGGTCAACGGCACATCCGGAACCCGTGTTCCTTCCGCGCCTCCCACACGTTTGCGGGAGAAGGAAAAGCCCTAGAGCTTTTCCACCTGCCCGTATTCGAGCTCGACCGGGGTCGCCCGGCCGAAAATCGACACGGCCACCTTGAGCCGCGCCTTTTCTTCGTCGACTTCTTCGACGAAACCGTTGAACGAGGCAAACGGGCCGTCGGCCACGCGCACCTGCTCGCCGATCTCGAAGGTGATCGAGGGCTTCGGCCGCTCCACGCCCTCCTGCACCTGATGCAGGATGCGGTCGACTTCCGCCTGGCTGATCGGCTGCGGCTTGTTATCCGCGCCGAGAAAGCCCGTCACCTTCGGCGTATTCTTGACGAGGTGATAGGCCTCGTCCGTCATCTCCATTTTCGCGAGCACATAGCCCGGAAAAAACTTGCGCTCCGCATTCACCTTGCGACCGCGACGCACCTCGACGACCTCTTCGGTCGGCACGAGGATTTCCTCGAACTGGTCAGAAAGCCCCTGCTGCTCGGCCTGCTCGCGCAGCGATTCCGCGACCTTCTTCTCGAAGTTCGAATAGGCGTGAATGATGTACCAGCGCTTAGCCATGTTTCTTTCCGACGGGACTTAAGCCCCTTGACCTCAGTTGCCGCCGAAGCCGAGCACGAGCGAGACGAGATAGCTCAGCGCCGTGTCGGCCAGGAAGAAGAACACCATCGCGAACGCAACCATGATGAAGACCATCACCGTGGTGATGACCGTCTCCCGGCGTGTCGGCCAGGTCACCTTCGACGCTTCGGAGCGGACCTGCTGGAGGAACTGGAGCGGATTCGTCTTTGCCATTTCTATCGCCAAATGCCTTTCGACTGTCCGCCCTGCTCGTTTTGTCCGGCCGGGCTGCCGCCTGACCGGGGTTTCGGCCCCCGGCCCCGCCGCTCCGCCCTCTGGGCGGTGGCAGGAGTGGAGGGGCTCGAACCCCCAACCCCCGGTTTTGGAGACCGGTGCTCTACCAGTTGAGCTACACTCCTAAAGCATGATCCGGAAAGTCGGGCTTCCGGCTTTCCGGAAGATCATGCCCAAACCTGCAAGGCAGCCGCCGAAGCAGCAACCTTCTTACTTCAACACTTTCGAGACGACGCCGGCGCCGACGGTACGTCCGCCTTCGCGGATGGCGAAGCGCAGCTTCTCTTCCATCGCGATCGGCGCGATCAGCGTCACGTTCATCTTCACGTTGTCGCCCGGCATCACCATTTCCGTGCCTTCCGGAAGCGTCACGACACCCGTCACGTCCGTCGTG
>JACDJA010001859.1_pt1 | contig 16483 bp, 15 predicted proteins | sample 7449241 | NCBI WGS metagenome assembly JACDJA01 (sample SAMN14253289, study PRJNA609438) | sludge metagenome | isolation source: initial anaerobic sludge | collected 2018-12-20 | reverse complement strand
TAAAAAGCAAGTAGAGTTTAGTAGTGAAGCAAATCTAAGTTCTGCTACAACTTACTCAAACTTTGAACAAAAAGGAAGTATCTCAATGATAAATTTTATAAAAATTATGCGAACATTTGGAAGAGTTGAAGATCTTGAAAAACTACTTTTACCTACAACAAAAGATATGATACAAAAGCTTGAAAATAGTAATAAAAAGAGAGTTAGATAAAATACTCTAAAAGTGCAATATATCGTCGCTTATCCTCTGTAGTCTCTCCATTATACTACTCCGCAATCCTCAATATTTGCTTCTCAAACTCCTCTACTGAAAATAAAGTAATACTATTATTCACTTTAATTGGAGTTATCTGCTTCTGTCTAGCGTAATTCCAAACAGTATTTTCGCTAACACTAAAATAAGCAGCTATCTGTTTGGCTCGCATATATTTTGGGATAATATTGTTACTCATATCACTTCTCCTGAGTTGTCTTGTGCTGTCTTGTGCTGTAATAATACTATTAAAACATTAATATAATATAAATCTAACAATAACATTATAATATTCCATATTTCTGTTTCACATAGTAACAGTTGAGTATTGCGATACTATTTCATTAATATATTTGTAACAAAACTAACATTTGATGTATATATTAGTACTAGAATACTTAACAAGGGGGCGTAATTGAAAAAAGAGTTACTTAAAAAAATTGACAGTGTTTTTCACGAGACCCTGCTTTTCCCCCTCAAGAGTGCATTTATATCTCAGAAATCAACTGCAAGTATGAATGAGAAGTATAAAGCAACCTCAAGGTTATCTTTATCCCTGCATTCCCTGTTAGCCCTCAACTACCTAGTGGAGAGAGAGCTACAAATACAAGAGTTTGAGAGCAATGAGGTTGTGAGAATTAAAGCAGACTACATCTACAAGGATATTCATTTTAGTGCTTATTATCCAGTGCATTTTTACAGGAAGATGGATAAAGAGATTACCGATATCCTGCTTGAATTGTCAAGTAAAAAGAACCCACATATTGTTGATGTTTATATACCAAAGCAGAGCGAAAAAAGACCGCCTGAGCCACTAACAACTGCACAGTTAAAGTTTAGTGCCTATTATCTATATGGGTTCGAGCCATCCTATACTACCCATTTGGCTGGAGTGCTTTATGAGGAGGGTTTAATCACAAACCCTCTTACAGGTGGCTGGAATATATCTCTAGAAGCAGTAGAGCAGATTATAACAGAGCTTTCAGTACATTTCACCGATAGCCAAATACTTCAGTACAAGCGAAACTATTCATCCCGTGAGGAAGACAGAGGAGAGGAGTGTATAAGACCTTTAGTATTTAAAGCAGAATATCACCCTAGAAATATAGAGAAAACAAAAGAGTTTAAAAGCTGCTCTTTTCAAAATAAGCAAGAGTATAGTGATGCGAAGCGGCTTTATGAGTTTATATTCTATATTACACTAGCAACACAAATGCAAAATAGCATCTACGATACATCTTCGTTGGAGATAGTTGTTGGAAATAAAAAGTTAGTGGCCTCTGCTAACTCAATTGTTAAAGGCTCTGAGGGCTGGGAGCTGCTAGTTGGAAGGCTTATTCAAAAAATATCAGCAAGCTCCATACAGGGAGAGCATTACCATGCTGAGTTGCCAGTCTCCCCACAAGGGGCTACACTCAACCCCTTAAATATTACTCGCTACTCTTATAGAAAACAACGCCCACCGCGATATGGAGTTGGACGATTTCTAGCACAAATCCTAGAGAATAAGAAAATAGGAGAGACACAAGATCACGACGGAATTATAGACGAGCTAGTTAGCTCACAAGTTGTAAATGTTGTACAAAATATGATGCACCCTCAAGAGATATCTCTGTTTATAATCACAAAAATAAAAGAGTACTTTCCTGAACTTCTTACAGAAGAATACAAAGAGGAGATAAGAGAGCAAGTTGAGCTTATTGTCGCAGGTCAAGCAAGAGAAGATGAATACTTAGCAAATCTAAGAAGTAAAATAACAACGCTTATGAGCAATATGGGGTTTCAGGCTGTAGATACAATACCATCTCCCGCTAAGATTAAGCTAATCTCAATTGCGGCAATAAAACACGGTGTTACTGTAGATGATAGTGTTTTTAAATCTGATGCTAAAGCAGATGAGTTTCTAGCAAAACATCCTCTCGAAGAGGCTAAAAAGATAGGGGTCTGTATAGAGTGTAGCTCTAGTGTAGAGCAAAAAGAGTATATAGATGCAAAAACAGGCGAAGTGAGTAGCTATTTCGCTTGTGAGAAATCTCCAAAAGAGTGTACATTTATTATGTGGGACAACCAAATATACGAGTTTTTTTCTAAAAAAGCGATAGAGCTTTATTCTACAGAAGAGAGAGCTGATGCCCTAAAAAAGATACTTAGCAAAAAGAGAGGACATCTTTTTACTGGCTTTATAGGTAAAAATAACAAGAGCTACGATGCTAAAGTAAAGCTTGATAAATATATAAACAGGAATGGCAAAGAAGCTTGGGGCTTGAAGCTTGTATTCTGAAGATAAGAGAGGTGTGAAATCGACTTTGTTTTAGGCTCTTTAGCAAACCGACCCGATGCTCCAGCAATTACTTGGAATCCTGACAGTAAACAAACAAAAAATCCACATATGCTTATATGCGGTAGCTCTGGCTCTGGAAAAACAACACTGGTTTATAAAATAATAAACTATTTAAACAAAATGAATAAGCATATTTTTGTCTTTGATCTCAAGGGCGATATGCAAATTTTAGATGAGAATGATAATCTTATAGGCAATTATATTAACTTTACTGCTTGGAACTCTGAGTTTGGAATTAATCCTTTTGAGTTTGATTACGGGGTTACAGAAGAGGAGCTTAGATACCTAATCAAGGAGCCAAATGTGATGGACTCTAGCACAAGATTTAAGATTCAAAACAGTGGTCCAAAGGTACAAATAGAGAGAATTATAGAGATGTTTAAGAAGACATTTATGCCAAACTTAGGACCAGCACAAAGAGACGCTCTCTATTATCTGCTGTTTGATACATACCTTATAAATGGCATTGAGTATAACAACATAAAGACTTGGCTTAACAGCCTACCTAGTCTAAATGATACAGTTACCTTGATAGAACAAATAAAAGAATATACACAAGAGGGCGAGAGTAGAGTTTCATCGTTAGCACTAGAGCTTATAGCAGCACTTGACACAGAGATAGATAATCTTAAAAAAGGTACCATTACCAGAGATTCACTACAGGAAAAAGTAGAAAAAAAAGTCCAAAACTACATAGAAACTAAATCTAACGACTCAGAAACACTAAGTGCAAGTGCAAGGTGGTTTGCTGAGAGAAAAATCGACTCAACTAAGTATGCTTCTAAGGATATGACAAGAACAATAGAGAAACTTGGAGCCTACATAAGAGCCTTAGCTGATACGGGTGTGTTTCATTCAAATCGCCCCCCTGTTAAGAATGGTCTTAATATAATAAATATAAGTGGTCAGGATATAGCGATCCAGAGGTTTATCGTGGATATATGGCTGGGTAAAGTCTTCCGCTCCTGTAAGATAAGAGGAACATACGCTGATTTGCCAAATAAAAAAAGAGGAGAGAAGTGTGACACGATTGTAATAGTAGATGAGTCCAAACTTATCGCTGGAAATGCAAGAGAGAAAAACGACCCTTATTCTTACTTAAATCGTATCGCTACAGAGGCTCGTGGCTTTGGATTAGGGTTGATAGTTGCTTCTCAATCGGCAGAACATTTTCCGCCAGAGTTTTTGAAAAACTTTGAGTCTCAGATAATACTTAGTACGGGAATTGCTGACTTTGAGGCGGTGCGAAAATCCTTTGGAATTGATAAAGCTATGCTAGAATATACCCAGATGGGTTTTGGTCGAATACTTGTCAAGACAGGTAGGGTATTTAGCAAGGTTTCGCAAGAGTCCACAGTATAGAAAAAAAGGAGAAGATGGACATGGAGATTATTTTCAAGCAAGACAATGTAAAAAGTGTGAGCTATACTGAGATACACTTGATCGCATTCAAAAAAGCTGGAGTATTTGCCCATTTGCCAGATAGCACGAGAATTATAGATATTTTCGATATGGATTTGGGAGACAATGCCTCTTTGAGAAAATATGCCATAACAGGTGCAAAAGCTAGTTTCAGGCTTAGTGGCGATGGTGAACTTCCAAACTTTGCCAGAATCATACAAGAGCAAAAAGAGGTAGAGGTAGATCTTGGAGTGGTTGAAGAGTATTTTACACAAAGAACACTAGGCGAATACTAAGACACTCAGGCAATCTTCTATTGTCTCAGTTTCCTTATTCCCCATAACACAGCAAGTTTGGCAAGTTTAGCAAGCTTGCCAAAAACTATACCTGCCAAACTGCCAAACTCAATTCTACAACCATCTACCCCTCATCTTCTCATATTTCACTCAAAATAGTAACACTTTTTACATATATTCGCATTTCATTAACATATTTGTAACAAAACTAATACTTTGTGTATATATTAGTACTAGAATAAACTCAATAAGGAAATTGCATGAATAAAATAGTTGCTCTAAGCTTAACAGCCTCTATGCTTCTCTTATCAGCCTTAAATGCTAAAGATATAGACACAGAAGAGCAGGTGAATGTTAAAAAAATAGACTACTCACTCTCACTAAGATATGTTGATATATCCAAAACAGATTTGAATAGGATAGTTTGTAAAGATGGCAGAATAGATGCTGTGAACTATTCTAAGGACAAAGAGATAGCGATTGAGCAAGGCAAAAGTGATGCTTTTGTTAGACTCCTTCCCGTGACAACTACCTCTAATGGGCAGGTAATTAACACAACTGTAAACGAGTTTGTCAGAGAGGTCTTTGTTGAGTGTAATGATAAAACATACTCCTTAAATCTTATACCAAAAAGCATCCCCTCACAAACAATAGTGTTAGTTGACAGTACTGTTAAGGCAGATAAGAGAGTAGCTAGAAGCTATGAGAACTCTACTCCTTACGAGGAGCTTATATTAGGACTAACCAAGAGTATCTATAAAGGGATTGAGCCTGATGGATATGAGACACAAAATCTTAACGAGCCATCGGTTGAATTTGAGGAGCTCAAGCTAACACCACTAAGAAAGCACATAGGTGGAGAGTATGCCGTGTATGAGTACGAAATACTCCCAAAAGCAGATATTGAAATAGAAGAGAAAATGTTCTTGAAATATATTGCTAAAAACCCACTCGCTATATCTGCAACAAAATTAAACCTAAAAGCAAATGAGTCGCAAAGACTAATTGTTGTAGCAAATGCAGAGCCTGATGTTATGACTTATGACAAAACAAGTGAAATACAGGTTACCAAAGAGAGCCAAGAGGATAAGAAATGAAAGAAAAGTTTGTAGGAAACAAAAAGAAGCAGCTCTTCCTTATGGCTACAGTTGTAGTAGGTGCCTCTGTTCTGATGATATTAGGCTCTAGTCTATTAACAGGTGATGCCGCTAAAGAGAAGGAGAAAAGGCTCCTAGAGATGCCTAAGGTTAAATATATAGATTCGGATAAGGTAGAGGGGGATAGCTTCAAAAAAGTTTATGGCGAGGAGCTTACTTCTACTAAGCAACAATTAACACAGACACAAAAGCAGGTCGAAGCCCTAACAAAGCTTATTGAGAAAAGAGAAAAAGATGAAAAAGCAGCCGCTGCTGCTGCTCCAAAAAGTACAGGGGATGTAATACTAAGTAATCTTCCCGTCTCTATTCCGCCGCTAATGGGTAGTGACAACGAAGATGAGTATGATAGCGAAGATGAGCATGAGCCTACCCCTACAGTAATAGAGACAAGAGTGATACATGATATTATCGCTACAACTCGCCAACCAGAACCAGAGGTAGATCTAAGCGGAAGCAGTAGCGATAAAAAAGAAGAGGTAGAGGCTAAAAAGAAAAAAAAGACAATTAGCATACCAGCAGGGTCGTTTGTGAGAGCAACTTTAGTGAATGGTCTTGATGCTCCAGCTGGAAGTGCGGCTAAAGATGAGCCACACCCAGTTGTATTGCGTATCACACACGATGCAAATCTCCCTAATAAGTTCAAAAGTGACATTAGAGAGTGTCGTGCTATAGCTAGTGGCTATGGGGAGCTAAGTTCTGAGAGAGCAATTATAAGAATAGAAAACATGTCTTGTATCACAAAAGATGGAAAAAACTATGAGAGTGATGGCAAAACTGTAGGGTTCTTAACTGGCGAAGATGGAAAAATCGGCTTAGCAGGAAGAGTTGTAACCAAACAAGGTGCAATACTAGCTAGAACTATGGCTGCTGGATTTATGGAGGGTCTTGCTAAGGTTTATGAGGACTCTGCTCAGGTTGTAAATACATCTGGAATAGGGACTACATCTACAGTTGATCCTAATCAAGCGAACAAAGCTGGTCTATACTCTGGAATAGGAGAGGGGGCTAAAAAACTAAGCGAGTACTATTTAAAGCTTAACGATCAGATGTTCCCTGTAGTTGAGATAAATGTTGGACGAAAAGGCGATATCTTATTCAATAAAAGACTTGTTCTAACTGAGCAAGAAGATGAGGAGTAGAAAAGTATGTACAAAGTAATATTAATAGCTCTTGCAGGATTGCTTTTTAGTGGCTGTGCTGTTGGAAAAATGCTGATGCCCTACGAAGAAGAAGTTTTATGTAACAAAGGAAAAGAGACGGGCTATTGTGGCTCTGTAACAGAGGTTTACGAGACTATTATCTACAAAGAACAACAGGGGGACAAATAATGAAAATAGTAAAATCAACAACAGTAGCAGCAGCCACACTAGTAGCTGTACTTTTTAGTGGGTGTGTAAAGCAACCATCTGCTTGTGGAGCAGGAAGTGATTGCGAAGTGGACTCTAAAACAGGACTTCTAAAGCCGATAGTTTTCCCAAAAGCTTCAACGCAAGAGTCTGGATACGAAAAAGAGAGAAAAGCTTTTCTTGAGGAAACAATGTACTCTTCAAAGATTCCACTCAAGACTCCAGATAAGATAATTAGAACCCTGATATTACCCTATGTAAACGAAAACCAAAATTTACAAACAGAAAACTTTCACTTCTCAAAAGTAGATGAGGGTAGATGGATACTAGGGGAGTATATATACGGGCAAGATAGAGGTGTGCCTACACACCTAACACCGTTAAAATAAAGGGAGAGATAAGTGAGTTCAATGTCGTTTACCGAATGGAAGAAGATGTATGATAGAGAGAAGATAACAAAATATCTCTCTATTACCGATTATGATGATAAGCATCAAATATGGATGACTAACGATGGTGGTTTTGGGTTAATATATGAGTGTAGCCCTTTAATTTACCACAGTGAGGCAAGTGCGAATGCTTTCTTGTCTGCACTGCAAGTGTTACCACAAAATGCTTATATACAAGTTATACTCTATGCGAGTCCAAACATAACTAAAATAGTAGATAGATGGAGCAATGGCAACATAAGAGACGACGAGCTAACTAGAGAAGTTTCACAATCTTATAAAGAGTTTCTAGAAGCAAAAACAAAAGAGAGTATTACCCGTTCTTATAATGCTCCTGCTCGCAACTTTAGGCTATTGGTAACAGTTAAAGTTGGAGGTAAAGATGCTCCAGAGTCTGTATTTGGTGACCTTTTTTCTGTGTTTACTAAAGGTAGAGACTGGAAGGAAGTAACTAAAAACCTATTTAAGGATGTCTTCTCTAATTCTAGTCCAGACGGCACTAAAGAGAAAAAAATAAACAACACCGCTCTAAGAAAAAAGTATATAGATCTAATAGCGGTAAAATCTCAGCTTGTAGGGTCTCTTTCACAAGCAGGGTTGGCTCCAAGGCACATTTCGCCTGATGATCTAATCTCATTCTACTACGATGTACTCAATCAGTCTCACGATCCAAGGGTAACTCCAAGCTGGGATGGCTCTGAGTTTTCTAACTTTCTATTTGCAAACGACAATGTAGTTGAAGTAAGAAATAAAGAGATTGTTGTTGATAATAAGCACATTAAGACTCTATCTGTCAAGGAGTATCCAGAAGAGTGGCACCTAAGCAATACTATTCAGTACACAGGCGATATCCTTGCTAACCAAAATATAGATGTCCCTTTTATAGTTAGTATGAACATACAAAAGCTAAGCGATAAAGATGGTAAAGAGAAGATATTTAGAAGTGCTGCGGCTACTAACTCACAACAGATGCCGTATTCACTATTTCCTAAACTTAAGCTGATACACAAAGACCTAAACTACGGAATGGATAGGCTTCAAAAAGGAGCAGTTCCATACTACTTCTCGTTACAATTAGCTCTCTTTGGGGATAGCACAGAGCAGGTTGACACCGCCTTTGGTCGTGTTAAGTCCTATTATAAAACCCTAGGGTATGGGCTAGAAGAAGATAATTATGTTGTTCTACCAGCACTCCTATCTATGTTGCCGATGGGCTATGATAAAGTGGTACAGGAGTTTCTAGACCCCCAAAGAGGAAGAATTGTATTTGCTGAACATATAGCAGATTTAGCTCCGATTTGTGGTGAGTTCTTAGGACAAACCCCTAGAATACCTCTGTTATCTTCTAAGGGGCAAGTTTTTGGGCTTGACCTGTTTGGGAATAAGGCGGGGGGATTTAATGCCTTTACCATCGGTATGACGGGTGCAGGTAAGTCTGTTTGGATGCAGTGGCTTGCTTGGAACTATTTTGCTGCTAATAATAAGATATGGATTATAGATATAGGTGGCTCTTATAAGAACTTGTGTGAGTCTTTCGGTGGACAATATATAGAGTTCGATAAGGATGATCCGATATCCCTCAACCCCTTTACTTCAATTACAGACACGGCTATGCTAGAGGAATACATGGAGTTTATTGTCTCTCTTTATCTTCTTATAGGGCTACCTAAGTCTAAAAATCTTTCAGATGAGTGGGAGAAGCTTATGAAGGGGTATCTAAATCGTGCAATAGAGGTAAGCTATGCTAAACATGGGATAGATACTTGTGTTGATACGGTTGTTGAAGAGTTAAATAAACTCAATGTCGTCGATACGGACCAAAGGCTTAAGGACTTTATAGCTCATATGAGCCTTTTTGAGACAGGCAAGATATATGGCAAGGTCTTAAATGGACGAAGCCCAGTATCTTTTGAGTCGGATATGATTGTTTTGGAGTGTGGACAGTTAGAAATGATGCCAGACTTGCTTAATCCTGTTCTAATGGTTTTAACATTCCAAATATCTAAAGAGATATATCTAGCAGAGCTTCAAAAAGGTGTCTCAAAGCGAAACATAGTAATTATGGACGAGGCACATAAGTTCCTGGGTAAATCCGAGCATGTCGAGATGTTTATCGAACAGGCATACAGGAGATTTAGAAAACACGGTGCAAGTATGGTTGTCGGAACACAATCCTATGAAGACCTTTTAGGTGATGGCGGCTCTTACTCAAAAGCAGGAAGGGTTATTATAGATAATAGTTACTACAACTTTTTCCTTATGCAGAAATCAACAAGTAGGGAGAAAATAAAGCAATCAAAACTCTACCCCATGAGCGACTACGAATACTCTGTATTTGACTCACTTTCTCCTGTGGATGGTGAGTTTGGTGAGGTTTATGTTATTACCGATAGGTTTAGGGCTAAGAGTAGGGTCGTACTAGACTCGTTCTTCCAGGCAATGCTATTCACGAATGCGGATGATAGGGTAATCCTAAACGACTTTGTAAAACAAGGCATGACAAGAGTAGAGGCTGTAAAAGCCCTGCAACAACAAAAAGAAAACCAAAAAAGAGGATGGTAAAGATGGCTAGAATGGACTGGATAATAATCACTTTTGGGCTAATAGCAACCTTAGCACTAGGCTTTATATTAAGTGTTTACTATGTTAAAGAGTATGTGGTGCCAGAGGTAAAAACTATCTCTTTGATGAGCATTCTAAATGATAGTGAAGACCCTCTGCTTATAGACTATAGTGAAGGGAAAATCACTCAAGAGCAGTTTGAAGAGCAAGTTAAACATCGCATAGAAAAAACACAAGAGGCTATGGAGTATTTTACTACCCCTAAAGATATCCTTCTAATAGAAGAGAGTGTTGTTAAGACATCTAAAAACAATACTGTATCAATCACAGAGGCTGTTAAAAATTATGTTAAATAACATAAAAGAGAAGATAGGGACTATTCTAAAGAGTGAACTATTTTACTCTCTTTTGCTTGTTGTCTTTTGTGTACCAGCTCTATATGCCCACTTGCCTATAAGGGTAGATATTACACAGCAAGACTCGTTAGAGCATAAGCTATGGCTAACCTATAGTGATCTAGCTAAGGAGACAAAGTATGTTCTATTTCAGCCACCCAAGACAAGATTTACACAAAACCCTGAAATTAAATACTTAAAGATGATAGGCTGCAAAGAGGGTGAGTATCTAAAAACAGTAAATAGCGAGTACTACTGTGAAGATAGGTATCTTGGTACTGCTCTAAATGTAGATATGCAAGGAAACCTAATAGGTGAGCATTTTATTTATAATGGGATAGTTCCAGAGCATAAGCTATTTGTTATCGGAACACATAAGTATAGCTGGGATAGCAAGTACTTTGGTTTTATAGACCAAAAGCAAATTCTAAGAAAAGCAGAACCGTTGCTATAAAAAGGATGAAAATAATGAAATTAAAACTACTGCCTATATTGCTTCTGCCTATTTATGCCGCTTTTGCTTCTGCTCCTATCTATGATATAGAGGAGCAAGATCTACTTGTAGAGATAGAGAACAAAAAGCCTGAGGTGGAAAAAGAAATCGAAAGACAAAAAAAAGTGGCTATAAAGAAGCTTGACGACCTTGCTGGAGAGAAACTAACTCCTGCACCTGCGAATAGGACGAAGTATGTTGATCCAACCTATGTCTTACAGCAAGATATACCAAAATACGATCGCTTCGGTAAAAAGGTAGGAGTTTTATACAAAAAAGGGTACAAGTTTAACCCTATAGACTATCTCCATGCAACTCCTGCAGATTTTATTATTTTCAACCCTTGCAACAGTGCTGAAGCACTTAAAGTTACAGAGATAATGAGTGAATATGAAAAAGAGAGTAGGGATTATATGCTCGTTAATTCTGGATGTAAAAACAAAGATCTAAAGAAAAATAGCTTTAATGGAAAAGTCTATTTTTTAACAGCAGAGATGAAAGATAAGTTTAAAGTAGAGCATACAATCTCTATTATCTATGTAGATAAAGAGAAAAAAAGAATAGCAGTAAAGGAGATTGCAACAAATGAAAAAACTTCTAACTAATGCGTTTTTAACAATATTTTTTTCAGTCACTCTCTTTGGAGATGGTGGTCAGGCTGGAACCCCTGCTGCATCAGCGGCATGTAAGGCTGCTACAAAGGGCTCTAGTAGTGCAACTCAAATACTAACAAATACATACTCTAGTGTATTGAATATTCTACCTATAAGAATAGGAGGAGTACAAACTGTACCTGGCATGGGAACTGAGGACTATGTTAACTACCCCATATCTTATTGTGTCTGTCCTAAACCGTGGCCAATGCCAGGAGTACCACTGGAGTATTGGCAACCAAACTCAATTATAGATGTGTCAAACATTCCCAACTGTATTCCAACTTTTGGGATGAGTATGCCTATAGCAGTTGTTGCTGGTAGCTCTTTTCAAGAGATAAACAAAAGTAACACTCAAAACAAAGAGTCATATCAGATTACCAATATCAAATACCCACTACTTTCAATATTTGGTATGTTTGCTGATTCAATGTGTCAAACATCTGACACTAGTATTGATTTTGGATACTTCTCTACCATAGATCACCTCTGGCAAAATGATATGTGGAGTATCTTGGTAAATCCCGATGCTTTCTTGTTTGCTAATCCTATAGCACAGTTTGCCTGTATAGCAGATGCTATTACATCTATGTTTGGATTTTCACTGGACCCACTGTATTGGTGTTTTGGGAGCTGGAACCAAACTTTTCCTTTAACCAAGGCAACAACAGGTGTCACTTCCCCAGAGTCAGCTATGGCGATAGCAGCTAGAACACTATTTAAGCTACACAGACAATTTATGCTAATGGGAAGTATTGGTCCTACAGGAATATGTGGTAGTTATCCGATGCCGATTATGGCAAAGAGTCAATACAATATGTATCCCATATATCCACTAATGACATGGCCTTACAGGATACCGATAGGTAGGACTGGCTTCATTTGGTCAGCAGGACAAGATGCCCCAGTTGTTAATTCACATGTTTGGTCAATTATAACTTACAAAAAAAGGACTTGTTGTGCATTTTAATAACAACCTCAAAAAATCCCAATCGTCTTTAGCGATTGGGCGGTTCACTTACAAAAAAATATTCCTAAGTCTTGCCTTGTTGGCGACAACAGTAACTTTTGCAGATAAGTTTGATGATATTAAGGTTCTTGAGGCAGATGTAGCTAATATGCAACAAAATATAGACCTAAGTGGTGTGCAAAAAAATCTACAACAAAACGATTTTCAAAAAGAGATAGAGAATATATACTCTACTGCCCTTAAAAATGTAGATGTTGAGATTAAGAAGATGAGGGGTGATAATGTATTTCTTGAAGATATGAAAGTTGACAAAGCAACTCTTACACAAGAGGAGCTAGACCTTCAAAAGTTCATTAAAAACAACAAGATATATGTCTTTATGAGCGAGAGTGTCCCTATCGATATCTGGCATACATACGGCAAGGCCATCTATGATAAAAAGCTAACAAATGCAAGTATGGTAATCAGAGGTTGTATGGGAGGCTCTTGTACTAAGCTAAAGCCAACGGCACAGTTTATCTACAAGGTTAAAGATTATGAAAAGGGGCACACTATTGATCCTACGATGATGATAGACCCGCTTCTTTTTAGAAAATACAACATCACTAAAGTTCCTTGTGTTGTTTTTGCAGAGAACGCTCAGGTTAAAGACACTGGACTAAGTGAGGGTATCGATGAGAATTTTAATGCCGATAAAATATATAAATCTTGCGGAGCTTGGAGCCTAAACTGGCACTTAAAAGAGATACAAAAAGAGGCTCAAAATAAAGACCTTGAACACATAATTGAATATCTTGAACCAAAAGGAAAACTATAACAAATGAAGCGAATAATTGTCTTATTTTTACTCTTAACTAGCTATCTAGCAGCAGCAGAGACTGTATATGCTTGGGGCTATGGTGACTTAATGCTAGAGACCTTTAAGGTAGTAAAGTATATCTTCTCAATCAATGAGTTTCAAGATGTGTGGAAGGTTGCGGTAATTGTGGGTATGCTAAGTGGAACCATAATGATGCTAACTCCTAATCCAGATTACCTTAGACTACCTAAGATAATCATCTTTAGTGTTGGTATATATACTATATTTATAACTGCTAAGATTGATATACAAGTAGAAGATAAAGCAGATCCAACAAACTCTGGCTTTGTGGCAAATGTACCATGGGCGGTTGGGTGGCCTTTTGCATTTTTCTCAACTCTAGAGTATAGAATGGGGACAATGTACGAAACAGCTACAACCATCCCTGATGGTATGAAGTATAGCGATAGTGGGTTTTTTACTCCTGTATCTATCTTCTCTGCTGCTACTAAGCATAAGATAGTTTCACCTTACATATTTAGTAATCTTAACACATACATACAAGAGTGTGTTATGCAAGACCTTGAGAATGGATATAAAGATTACCAGTCTCTAGTTAATAGCGACAATGTATGGGCATATATGGGTAACACCTCTCCTGCGACTTTTGTGATGCAAGAGGATGCGAGTGGAAATAAGAGCCTTATGGGTTGTGATACAGCTTATTCAGCCCTTAATACCGCTTTACAAAACTATACATCCCCAACAGGTGCTGGAATGGATAGTATCGCTAAGTCACTAGGTCTTGTTGGTAGTGTTGCCGTCTCTAGTCAGCTGGGTGTAGCAAACCAATACCTGATGAACAGCTCACAAACCGCTTCTAGCTTCTTACTCCAAAATACAGCCATCAACACATTTAGCACATCTTTTAGAAGTTATGTGCTAGCAAATGGTGGTGATCCAGATAGTGCTGGATTTTATGCCTCTTCGGCTGAGGCTGCTTCAAGTGCACAAATGTTGATATCGGGTCTTTTAGGGGCTAAGTATATCCCATTAATGAAAGGGATACTAACAGTTATTGTTCTCGGCCTTACTCCGCTACTTGCTCTTCTTATGATCACACCTTTAGGGTTTAAAACCCTTATGGGTTATATTATGATGCTCGCTTGGTTGGCAAGCTGGCATCTTGGTGATGTTATACTAAATCATATAATAACCACTAAGGTACAAACCGCCTTATCGGGATACTATCCACTCACGATGGCTATGAAGGGTGTAATTGACTCAACCACAGTGGACTATATTAATATGGCTAGTAGTATGTACTGGTCTATACCTACGATAGCCCTTATTGTTGTTACAGGATTTAGCCTATCCGCTCTTGCAAGTCTTAACAATGCTATGTCTAGTAAGCTAGATAGAACTGCTACCTCTACTGGTGGTGAAATGGGCCGTGGAAGCATAAACTTTGGTACTGTAGGGCATAACAACTATTCTGCTAATAGTGTTAATTCTGTTTTAAGCAATGCTATGGGTAACTCTTTCTCAATTTTTGATAATGCGGGAGATTACAATGCACAAAGTAGTGCTAAGGGTGGCTCTAGCAGGTCCGAAATCAATAGCAATGTAGCTCAAGGAATGGGTCTTGGAGCTGGTAATATTGGGGGCAATGCAGCTTTTGGGTCTGCTATGGCTGGATTGGATAAATCGCTAAGCGGTATAAATCTTACGGGTAACGAAACATCTCTAGGAAATGGAAGAACTAACTTGACAGGTAGTGGTACGGCTGATAATGGAACTGTTATCGACAATGCTGATGTAATAAAAGGCAAAGACGGCAATATAGTGTCTGGTACTGTTAACTATACAGATGGAGACGGAAACAAAGTAGAGCAGACCTTTGCTAATGGAAAAGTTGTACAAACTACCGCTACAGATACATCAGGTCGCTCTGTTGAGCTAAGGAAAGATGATGATGGAAACATAAGCTTCAAGGCGACAAGTGGAACCGATGATGGTGGTAAATCTTTCGTGGCTGGAACGATGAGTAGATCAGGTAGAGCGGAAGATGTAACGGCTTATGATATTAATGGGGTTAAATACACAAAAGGTGCGGGAACGGATACAACTCTGTCTGAGTCGCAATCGAGTGCGGTTAATCAGGCACTTAGAGAAGCTGCTGGAGATACCACTAGCACGAGCAATACCGTTAATAGTGGAACAGGTAAAAGCGAAACTACTGCTATCAGTACAGGCTTGAAGGGAGATGCACAAGTGGGGCTTAAAGCTTTTGGAACTGGAATCACTGCTGGTGCAAGTGTAAGTTTGACAGGCTCAGATCAGTTCGGCTCTACTTATTCCGTAACAAATAGCGATGGACAAACAAAAACATTTACTCTGACACAGGAACAGGCTAACACATTTAACCAAGCTTATCAAAAAGCTACTGGTAGTAGCTTAACCGAGTCTGCTCAAAGAGATGCCCTAAACAAAGATATCAAGGATAACCTAAATAGCTCTATCGACAAAGGAAGCACTCTCGTGGAAGGTCTGTCAAACATAACTAGCAGTAAAGATGCTATGTTTAATAAAAAATCAGAGAATATGCAAATACCAGACTATTCAGGAGATCAAGAAAATATCGTAAATACGCATGGAGCAAAAACGGAGGCAGAGAAGTCCAATATAGAGCGTATGTATAAATCCCTAGAGGGCTCAAATCAATTAACCTACAGTCAGATGCGAAACATTGGTAGAGCTATCGAAAGCGGAGAGATTTTCAATACAGCTGCTCTTGAGAACCCAAGTGCATACACACCAGCAGAGCAAGCAAAAGCACAAAAAAATTTTGATATGCAAAGGGAATTAATCGAGGCGTATGAAAGTAAAGTTAAGGGCAAGACTGGTGATCAGATGACGGATCCTCTATTGTTTGTACAAAATAAAGAGCAAGAGGTAAGAAAGATGGCAGTTTATGCAGAAAATCTTATAGATAACGCCAGTAATCTTTACAAGGACTTAACAGGAAGTAAGGAGCCCCAGCAACCAGCTCAGGCGAATCAGGCTGTAACTCCACCAGCTCAACCAGTACTACAAACACAAAAAACTCAGGTATCTGACGGTAATGTTGGAGATATAAATAGCGGAGTCAAAGGGGTCAAGGAAACTTTTGAGACTAAGTTTGGTTCAAGTGGGGGCAACAATAATGCTCAACCAGTAGAAGAGGTTAAGGATAAAAAATAGAGAAGCTAAAAGTTTAATTAGATAGGTTTACTTTAATCTTGCATGCTTATCTATACTAATACTAACGAGCTCCCGCAGCAAACAATATGACAAGAAAAAAAATATAAACAACTAAAAGGAGTGCT
>JACDJA010001857.1_pt1 | contig 16487 bp, 16 predicted proteins | sample 7449241 | NCBI WGS metagenome assembly JACDJA01 (sample SAMN14253289, study PRJNA609438) | sludge metagenome | isolation source: initial anaerobic sludge | collected 2018-12-20 | reverse complement strand
TCTCCTTGATTATTTATAGTTTCAAGTAAATTTTGAGCTTTTTCTTTGTTAGTATTGTAGTGAATATATACAAAAAAACCATTTTTTGCATACTCTTTTACAATCTCCTCTCCAATATTTCCTGTTGCACCTGTAACCAATACTTTTTTCATTATATGAATTTTTTCTCTTCTAAAAGTTTATAGATTTTTTCAATATCAAAATCCATTCTTCTATCTTCATATAAGGGTTTTACATCTTTTCTGATATTTTCATAAATATTTGCAAGATGTGGTGAAACTAAATTTGTTCCTCTAATATCGACTGCTTGAGCCATTCCTATAAAAGCAATTGAAAGCATATTATATAAATCAGGAATCATTTTTGAAAAATCATTTGCAGCTGTTGTTCCCATAGAAACTTTATCTTGGTTTAGAGATTCTGTTGGTCTTGAGAATATTGAAGCAGCAGTTGTATTTTTCATAACATCTGCACTAAGTGAACTAAGAGTTATTTGCATTGCTTTAAAACCATGATAAAAAGGCTCATGTGATAGTTTTAAATTTTCACCTAAACCACGATTGAATTTATGATCAACTAAAAGTGCAAACTCTTTATCTAGTAAATCAGCTAAATTTCCAGCACAAATTTTTAGTGTATCCATTGCATGTGCTACATAACCACCATAGAAGTTTCCAGAAGTATATATTTTTTTATTTACTCCATCAATCAATGGATTGTCATTTACAGAGTTTATCTCTTGTTCTACCCAGTTTTTAGAAATTTCAAGATTGTCTCTAATTACTCCTAAAACCTGAGGGGCACATCTCATTGAGTAGTTATCTTGAATATTTAAATCATTATCAGCAAAAAATTTATCATATCTATCATCTCTTCCATGAGTTAATTTTGAGCCTTCTATTTTTCTTTTTATATTTTTTGCACTTTGTATTTGTCCACTAAAAGGCTTTGAGAGATGTACAAAATCAGCAACAGGAGTATCATCTCCTAATAAAACTTCAAACATTCCTGCAACAAATGATTCCATTGAGTCTAAAATAGTTTCAAACTCCTCTATACTTGCAAGTGCAATTGCACTCATGATAGTTGTTCCATTCATAATAGCAAGTGCTTCTTTGGGTTTGAAAATATAAGGAGTAATATTTAGCTCTTTATAAACTTCCATTACATCTTTTATTTCACCTTTATAGTAAACTTCTCTCTCTCCAGCAACAACACTAGCAATATACGAAAGTGGTGTTAAATCTCCACTTGCTCCAACAGAACCTTGAGATGGAATAACTGGAATAATATCTTTGTTTATCAGCATCTCAAGTCTTTTAAGAAGTTCTATACTAACACCAGATTTTGCTTTACTTAAAGAGATAGTTCTAGCAATTAGTGCATATTTACAAACTTTATAAGATAGTTTTTTTCCTACTCCACATCCATGAAATCTAAAAAGATTTGTTTGTAAAATCTTACTATCTTCATAACTTACATAGTTTTTACCACTAGCTCCATATCCTGTTGTAATACCATATATTGGTTTTCCATCTTTTATCTCATTTATTAAAAAATTATGAGTTTCATCTATATGCTCTATAAACTTTTTATCATTTGAAATCTCTATTTTATCGCTATTTATAATCTCATTTAGAGTTATATATCTTTCATCTATTATCAATCTATTCCTTTTTCCCAAAAATTATATAAGTTAAACCACTGGTTTGGATATTTTTTTACAATATCTTCAAAACTTTTTACATACTCTTTTAAAGAGTTTGTAATGGCAGTTTTCTCATCTAAATCAAAATTCATATCTATTTTTTTTGATTTAATATAATAACTTTGTAAACCACTATTTATTACAAAAACCAAAGTTAGGGGAGCTTTTGTCTTATAAGCTATCTTAAAAGGGTTTGTATTAAAACTAGCTAACTCTCCTAAAAACTCTACTTTTTCTTCAAATCTATTATCAACTGCTCTATCTGCCATAAAAGCTATACACTCTTTGTTTGATATTGCATTTGCAATTTTTATTGAGACCTCTATTGGGTTTTGTGATTGATCTATTACTCTTATATTTTCAAGTGGTTTTTTTATTGAGTTTTCAATTTTTTTAATGCTCTCTAAGATAACCTCTTTCATAACAACATTTATAATATTGTTTGATAGAGTTTTGCAATTTGTAACAGACCAACCACCAAAATGAGAGAGTAATAAAATAGAGCCATCATCAACTCTTCGTTTTATAAAATCTCTATTTTCATAGCTAAAATCATATGAGTTGCAATCAGCTTTTGAGATAAATCTATCAACCATACACATAGCAAACATAAAAAGGTGATTAAAATATCTTCTGTTTGTAAACTCAATATCTAGCTTTTTGTAGTATATTCTTAGAGCTTTTTTTACATTTGAAGCAAATATAAAATAGAAAAATGTTACAGGAAACATTAAAAAATATGTAAATTTATATCCAAAAATTTTATAAAGAGTAAAAACAAGTTTTATACTCCAACCGCTTCCTCTTTGAATAGTAGCCATTACTTATTTTTTCTTCTAAATAGATTTAAAAACATATTTGTCCATTTTATTGGAAGCATTTGAACATGTACCCAAACAATTGCCATAGTATCTTCAAACTTTCTAAAATGACTAACTCTCTCTTGGGCTTTTGGATAGTAGCACTCTATAACTGCTTCAACTATCTCATTCCCAGCCCAAGCATGTCTTACTAAAACTTCCATCTCCCAATCAAACTTTGAAGCTTTGTATGAAAGATTTAGTATAGAAGTGGGGTAAATTCTAAACCCTGATAATGAGTCAGTTATTTTGTATCCCGTATCCCAACAAGCCCAAAAATTACTAAACCATCTTCCAAATTTTGAACCATTTGGAACATTTGCAATGTCGAAGTTTCTAGCTCCAATTACAATTTGATTATCTTTTGAAATTGTATTTTGAAGCTTTTTTATTTCACTTGCTTTGTGTTGAGCATCTCCATCTAATGTTACAAAATACTCAAATCCTAGCTCTTTTGCTTTTTTTGCTCCGCTTAAAATAGCTTCGCCTTTGCCTTTGTTTGTCTTATGTCTTATGATGAAAACATCACTATGTTTTTGTAGTATGTTCTCTAGCGGATTTGCATATCCATCATCAACCACAATCACTTTATACCCATAAGACAATATATCATCAACAACGCCTTGTATGGTTTTATCATTGTTTAGAGTTGGCACAACAGCAATAACATCATACTTCATAACTAAACTCACTAACCTTTTTTTCTTTTTTATTTTTTATGACAACTCTAAAAGTAGAGCTATTTTTTTGTTCTACAAAATATTTTATACTGTTATTTGGGTATATTGGTTCTAAAAATTTAGCTCTTTTAATCTTTTTTGCTTTTTGTTTTAAAATATCTAAGAGTATGTCTATCTGCAAAAAACCAGCTAAAATTTCATTATCTTTAAAATGAGCTTTAAAAAACGGATGCTCTTTAGATGCCAAAGAGATCGCAACCTCTAGAGTCTCTAACTCACTTTTAAACTCTAAAATTTCATATAAATCTTCCACAAACACCCAATTTGAAATTTTTAATTGTGATTATATAGTAAATTTTCTTAATACTATTGCTGTTTAAATATTAAGTCAAAAAAAGATAAAATATACTCCTAAAAACTTAATAGATAAGGTGTTATATAAATGGCAATTTTGGCTGATGATTTTAAAAGAGTTTTAATAGAGGGTTTAAAACTAGAAGATCTAGGGGTAGATGATATAAAAAACGATATGCCACTCTTTGGAGATGATGGGCTTGGGCTTGACTCTGTTGATTCGATTGAATTGGTCTTGATTATAGAAAAAGAGTATGGTGTAAAAATAAGCAATACTATTGATTATAAAACAATATTTTCCTCTGTTGAGAACCTTCTAAACCATATAAATGCAAACTTAAGCTAACTGCATAATGAAACAAAAAGTTTACATAAACTACTTTGATACGATCTCGTGTGCAGGAGACAATCCTAAAGAACTATTTGATGCTATCTGCTCTAAAAAAGAGTCTATCTCACTAAATAGTAGCTATATAAAAGATAGAGTTGTAGCCATAGGAGTCATAAAAAGAGATCTTAGCTTAAATGAGCTCTTACTTCAAAGGCTAAAACAGCTACTTTTAAAACTAGAACTTAGTGACTTTAGCGATACAATTTTGGTTATAGGAAGCAGTGTTGGAGGAATGAGTTTAAGTGAGCAAAACTACTTTAGAGATCAAAACTACAAAAACATAGATTATAAAAAGCATACGATAGACTCAATAGCTCACTTTTTAAAACAGCATTTTAATTTTTATGATGACATCTCATTCTCAACAGCTTGTACATCTAGTGCAAATGCATTAGGATATGCAAAAGAAGCCATATCTAAAGGTGTTTATAAAAACGCACTTGTTGTTGGTTTAGACGAAATATCACACACTACAGTTTGCGGTTTTTCTGCACTTAGTGTTTTATCCTCTAGCCCCTGCAAACCTTTTGATAAAAATAGAGATGGCATGAATGTAGCTGAGGGTTTTGGAGTGCTATATCTGCAAAATAAAAAAACTAAAGATAGTGTAGAGATCTTAGGTGTAGGATACAGCTCAGATGCTCACCATATGACTCAACCTCAACCGCAAGGTTCTGGAGCCATCGCTTCTATGCAAAATGCTCTCATTGATGCTGGGTTAAAACCTGAAGATATTGACTATATAAATGCCCATGGAACAGGAACTCAAGCCAATGATCTAAGTGAGATAAGTGCCATAAAAACACTTTTTCCAAAAGAGATCAAACTTAGCTCCACAAAATCAGCCACAGGACACACACTAGGAGCAGCGGGAGCCATAGAGGCGATACTTTGTGCTATGTCCATACAAAACTCCACACTACTGCCAAATAAAGATCTACAAGAGATACAAATAGGTGGGGTGGAGTATATTTTAGAATCTAAAAAGAGTGACATCAGGTATGCTCTTAGCAACTCACTAGCATTTGGCGGAAATAACACAACTCTTATATTTGGAAAAGTAGATGAAGATTAATCTTGAAATAATCGATGTTTTCTATCTTTTTGATCTCAAAAGCATAGAGCCCTTAAACACCAAAGATCTTGCACCTCAAATGATATTTAGACGAAGATTGACAAAAGCCGCCAAACTAGTCATAGAAGCACTAGCGACACTTAAGGCGATAGATCATAGAGTAGTTTATGGGAGCTCTTTTGGAGAACTTCTAAGTTCGGCAAATATTTTACACTCTATCTTAAAAGAACAAGTACCATCTCCAACAGATTTTCAAAACTCAGTTTACAATACAGCCATATCTTATGCTTCAATACTTTTTGAAAACAAAAAAGAGCTAACAACAATATCTAGTGGTGATGAGACATCGCTAAAAGTGCTAAAAGCTGGAGCCATAAAAGCACTAGATGGAGATGAGCTTGTTTTAATCTGCACAGAAACCATAAATATACCAAACATAGAAGAGATAAACTCTTGCATAGACTTTTTAGAGAGTGTTGTGGCTTTAAAAGTAAAAATGACCAAAGAAGATAACACTATCAATCTTGAAAATATAACCTTAAAAGGTTTTCCTAACTCCATAAAACATCTTATGTTTATTGCTCAAAATTTTGATAAAACTAAGAAAAATATCATAAGAGTTGATATATGAAAAATTTGCCTCACCAAAAGCCAATAAGATTTGTAAAAGATATTGTAAAAAAAGAAGGAGATTTTATTTTTATATCTTGTTCTTTTCCTTTTTATCCAACATTGGCTATGGTTTGTGAAGCAGCAGCTCAAAGTAGTGTAGCTTTTTCAAAAGAAGAAGATAGCAAAATAGGTTTTTTGCTAAGTCTTAGAGATGTTGAACTTTTAAAGGATTGCGACACTTTAGAGTTTGAAATAAAAATAAAAAAAGAGACAAGTTTTGATAGTTTAAATGAGTTTAGCTTTGCACTTATGAATCAGAATGATATTTATGCAAAAGGAAGCTTTGTTGTTAAACTTCAAGACTAAACCTCTTTTTATAGCTATTTTTTTACACATTTTTTTATATGCAGATGAGCATTATATACAAGAGCCTATTTTAAACTCTCAAGTTTATATAAATGTTGATGGAAACATTGAAAACGAACCCATAGTTTTTGTACATGGTTTAGGAGATGAAGCTTCAACTATTTGGCGAGATAGTATTCTTAAGTTAAAAGGGAACTACTATGTAATAACTTTTGATTTACCAGGATTTGGAAAATCATCAAAAGAAAATGTCGAATATACTCCAGAAAAATATGCACAGATTTTAGATTTTTTAGTTTCAAAATTTTTAGAAAATAGAGATTTCTACTTGGTTGGGCACTCTATGGGTGGAGCTATTAGCTTAAAATATGCAATGCTACATCAATGGAGGTTAAAAAAGCTTTTTATTATTGATTCTGCTGGGATTTTACATAAAGATGCATATGGAGAGTTTATGATAAAAACTCAAGTTAATAAAATTGTAGATAGCGATAAAAAAGGTAAGCTAAATAGTCAAATTTCTAAATTGGCAACAGATATAGCAAGTAGTTTAAGCTCAATTTTACCAAAAGATTTAAGCAGTGTTGTAAGAGATGAGAGATATAGAGATAAGCTTTTAAACTCTCCTACATCAATTGCTGCTTTAGGGCTTATAACAGAAAATTGGTTTGATATATATAAGATTAAAACTCCTACACTTATTTTATGGGGAGAAAAAGATGAGGTAACACCGCTTAGAAGTGGATATGTTTTGAATTCTCTTTTAGATAATTCAAAACTATATACCATAAAATATGCTGGACATGTGCCAATATTAAACAATAAAAATGAATATTTTTCATATTTAGATGAGTTTTTGAAAAAAGAGATAAAAAAAGAGAAAAAAGAGTATAAAAGTAGTGAGTTAATTAGAGAAATTAGCAACAAAAGGGGTGAATTAAAAGATTGTAGCTATAAAAGTTTAAAGATAAAAAATTCAAACAACATCACACTTTTTAATTGCAATATAGAAAAACTAATAGTTGAAAACTCAAATGTTAATATCATAAACTCAAATATTATCTCAAAAGATAGAGCTTTAATAGTTAGTAATTCAAATATTGAGATAACCTCAAGCAGTATAAAAGCTCAAACGGCAATAGAGAGCTTAAACTCTAAGCTTGATATTGCAGGAACAAAAATTGAAGGCTATAAAAGTGCAATAACTAGCTTAGGAGAAAATGAGATAATATTCTCATTAACTACAATCTTAAGCCCAAACACAAAGCGGATATTTCACAAAAAAGAGATTATGAAAAATAATCAAAAATATTAGGAGAGAAGATGGATAGTAGTTTTTTTAAAGATGCACAAAAGCTAACAACACTAGAAGCACTATATGAAGCTTCTAAAATAGCATTTGCCCCCATAACTTTTCAAGTAGCTAGGGTGCTTAGAGATCTGGATGTATTGGACATTTTAGTCAAAAATAGAGATGGCTTAAGCATAGATGAGTTAGCAAATAAATCAGAACTTTCTATTTATGCCATAAAAGTTTTAAGCGAGAGTGCTATAAGCTCAAACATACTTTATGAAAAAGATGGCAAACTATTTATATCCAAAGTTGGTATGTTTATAAATAGCGATGAGATGACAAAAGTAAATATGAACTATAACCACTATGTAAATTATTTGGGACTTTATAATTTAGAAGAGTCCATAAAAAACAAAAAACCAGAAGGCTTAAAAAGCTTTGGAGAGTGGGAGACTATCTACCCTGCACTTTCAAGTTTACCAAAAAAGGTACAAGATAGTTGGTTTGAGTTTGATCACTTCTACTCTGATTCTGGCTTTAGCAAAGCCATAGAGTACATAAAAAATTTAGATTCAAAAAATGTGCTAGATATTGGTGGGAATACTGGAAAATTTGCTATGGAGTTATCAAAAAAATATCCAAAAATAGATATAACAATAATGGATTTACCACAACAAATCAAACTGGCTAAAAAAAATATATATGAAAAAAATTTAACAAATATCTCTTTTGTAGAGGCTAATGTTTTACTTGATAAACTAGAAGATATAAGCGAGTTTGACACTATTTGGATGAGTCAATTTTTAGACTGTTTTGAAGATGAGCAAATAGAGATGATTTTACAAAAGATTAAAAAATCAAAAAACAAAGATGCTCACATCTGTATTATGGAGCCTTTTTGGGATAGACAAAACAATGAAATAGCATCTTTTTGTGTGATAAATACAAGCCCCTATTTTACAGCTATGGCTAATGGTTATAGCAAGATGTTTAGATATAACGACTTTGAAAAGATTTTAAAAAAACTTGATTTTGAGATCGTTGAAATTGTTGATAATATTGGTTTATGTCAAAGCATTATTAGATTATGCTAATTAATTAAAGTTATTTTTGCTAATATAACATAAATTATTTAAGGAGATGAAATGAAAACAGCATTAAATCTATTGTTTGCCTCGTTAGTGGGGCTTTTTGTACTTACAGGTTGTAGAACAGCAACAGTATATAATGTTCAAGAAGGAGCAGTTGAGACCAAAGCTGGTGTAACTGATGAGCAGGTATATAAAGCTATAAAAACAGCGGGTACTAACTTGGGGTGGGTCATCACAAAAACTAAACCAGGACTTGCTCAAGGTCAATTAAACCTTAGAGGAAATATGGCTCAAGTTGAAATACCTTATAGTACAAAAACTTACTCAATCCTCTATAAAAACAGTAATGGTTTAAAATATAATGCTAGCAATCAAACCATTCATCAAAACTACAATGGTTGGATTCAAAATCTTGATAATGCCATTAGAATTCAGCTAAATACTCTAGCTGATTAGATATACAAATAGCACTCTTGTGCTATTTTGATCTATAAAATATTTCAAAAAGAAAAGTTTTGCAAAAAAAAATCTTGATCGTGTATTACTCACAAACTGGACAATTAAGTAGTTTAGTTGAAAATTTTACAAAACCGTTAGTAGATGATGAAAATTTTGAACTAATATTTAAAAATATAAAACCAAAAAAAGCTTACCCATTTCCTTGGGATATTTTTAGTTTTATGCAGATTTTTCCCGAATCTGCACATATGATACCTTGTGAAATTGAAGATATAAAAGATGATGAAAATGAGTATGATTTAATAATTTTGGCATATACAGTTTGGTTTTTATCACCATCTATCCCTATTAGCTCTTTTTTACAAAGCTCTTATGCAAAAAAGAAGTTTAAAAACAAACCAGTAATTACACTAATAGCTTGTAGAAATATGTGGATAATGGCTCAAGAGAAAGTAAAAACTATTTTAAATGAGCTAGATGCAAAACTTATAGATAATGTTGTTTTTATAGATAAAGGAAACTCGCTAGAGACTTTTATAACAACTCCTAGATGGATGTTAAGTGGGAAAAAAGATAGTTTTTTAGGACTTAGTAGTGCTGGAGTTGATGAAACTGAGATTAAAAATTCAGCAAGATTTGGAAGAGCTTTAAGGGTTGCTTTAAAAAACGATGAAGAGAAAGAGCAAAAGAGCCTTTTATATGGACTAAGGGCTTTAAATGTAGATGTAAAACTGATAAAAAGTGAAAAAATAGGAAACAAAAGCTTTTTGATCTGGGGAAAACTCATCAAAAAAACAAAACTAGACTCCATCGGTAGAAAGATTTTAGTGATGATCTATTTGGTTTTTCTTTTACTTATGATCATAAGTGTTGTACCAATAAATATGATAGTTCAAACAGTAGTTAGAAGATTAAATAAAAACTCTATTTTAAAGCAAAAAGAGTTTTATGAACTACCTAGCGGAAGTGATGATTATAGAGTGAAGGAATTTTTATAGTGAATGATGTTTTTATAAATAAAATAGAAAAATTTATGCCAAATGAGCCAGTGTTTAATGATGAAATAGAGGATTATTTGGGATATATTGGTGGTAAAAAATCAAAAGCAAGAAAGATAGTTTTAAAAAGTAATGGAATTAAAAGAAGATTTTATGTATTAGAAAAAGATACTCAAAAACAGCTCTTTTTAAACTCACAGCTTTGTGCAAATGCTATTAAAAAACTAGAAGATAAAGATTTTAAACTAGAGCATTTGGAAGCTCTAGCTTGTGGCACAACTTCACCCGATCAGCTCATGCCAGGGCATAGCTTAATGGTTCAAGGTGAATTGAAATTAAAACCCATAGAGACAATCTCAGCTTCTGGCATATGTTTAAGTGGAGTAAATGCACTAAAATATATCTATCTTGGCATAAAATCTGGTGAGTTTAAGAATGGTATTTCAACAGGTTCTGAAGCCTCTTCTCCAATTTTAAGTGCAAAAAACTTTCAAGAAGAGTCAAAAAATCTTGAAGAGCTTGAATTAAATCCAAATATCGCATTTGAAAAAGATTTTTTAAGATGGATGCTATCAGATGGTGCTGGAGCTATGCTTTTACAAAATACTCCAAATAAGGACAATATCTCTTTAAAAATTGAGTTTATAGATATTTTATCTTATGCGGGAGAGATGGAAGTTTGTATGTATAGTGGGCTTGAAGTTAGAGATGATAAAAGCATAAGATCTTGGAGAGATTTTGAACAAAAAGAGCTTATGGAAAAATCAATTCTAAGTGTACAGCAAAATGTAAAGCTACTAAATGAAAATATAGTTAAATATACCGTTGTAAAGCCTTTAAGAGAGATTATAAAAAAGAGAGATTTAAAAGCTAGTATGTATAACTATTTTTTACCACACTACTCTTCGCTATATTTTAGAGATAAACTTTATGAGGGATTAAAAGAGGCAGACTTTGAAATACCCTATGAAAAATGGTTCACAAACCTTGAGTACTTTGGAAATACAGGAAGTGCCTCTATTTACATAATCTTAGAAGAGCTTTTTAATAGTAAAAAGCTAAAAAAAGGTGAAAAAATTTTATGCTATGTACCTGAAAGTGGAAGATTTTCAACTGCATTTTTCTCTTTAGAGGTTGTATAGTGGCTAGTTTTGTACCAAATGAGCCAAACTCAACACTAGGTGGAGAACAAAAAGTTATGTATGCAAAAAATGGTAGTGGGGAATTTAATAGAGTAAATTATGGAAGCAGTGCTGAAGAGTTTGCTACACTAAATGCAGTAAATGAGTTTAAACTCCTAGAAGAAGAAGCACTTTTAGAACTCAAAGATGGTATATCTTCGCCTATAAAATATTTTATGTACAAAAACCGTATGGATCTACCCACTCTTTGTGGCTTTGTTGGAATGTTTAGATTTAGAGTAAAAAAGCATCTTCAACTAAAACATTTTTTAAAGCTAAATGATAAGATCTTGCAAAAATATGCTGATGCTTTTGGCATAACCATAAAACAGCTAAAGAGTTTAGAAAATGAATAAAAATTTCAACCACTCTCAATATGCCCACTGCGAAAGTGGAGTTATATCATCAATGTTAACTCATGCAGGATTAGCCATAAGTGAACCTATGGCATTTGGGCTAACTAGCTCTCTTACTTTTGCTTTTTTACCAATAATAAAAATAAATGGTATGCCACTAATCGCTTATAGAGCGATGCCTAAAAATATCATAAATAGAATCCAGAAAGTTTTAGATGTAAAAATATATAAAAAAAGCTTTAAAAATATGCTCCAAGCAAACCTTGAACTAGATAAAGCTTTAGAAAATGCTAAGCTAGTAGGTCTTCAAACATCTGTTTTTTATCTTCCATATATGCCACAAGATATGAGGTTTCACTTCAATGCTCATAACCTCATAGTCTATGGTAAAGATGCAAATACCTACAATATATCAGACCCTGTTTTTCCAAATGTTGTTAAATCAAACCAAAAAGAGCTAAACAAAGCTAGATTTGCAAAAGGTGCCTTTGCTCCAAATGGTTTTATGTATTTTATAGAAGAGACCCCAAAAGAGATAGACTTTAGCTCCATCTTGCAAAAAGCTATAAGAAAAAATGCAAAAGCCATGTTGACACCTTTTTCTTATGCAGGAGTTAAGGGAATGAAAAAACTAGCTTCTGCCATAGAAAAGCTCCCAAAAAAAGATGAGAGATATATAAAAAACTACCTAACGCATATAGTTAGAATGCAAGAGGAAATAGGAACAGGTGGTGGTGGTTTTAGATACCTCTATGCCGCTTTTTTAAAAGAGTGCATAACATATAACCTTGATGAGAAAAAGCTATTAAGAGCTAGTGAACTGATGGAACTTAGCGGGGACACTTTAAGAGAGTTTGCACTAAAGTGCGTTGAGAGTGCAAAAAAAATTGAACGATTTAACTCACAAGATGTAGCAGAAATATTAAAAAAAGCTTCTGTGTACGAACAAGAAGCCTTTTTGATACTCAAAAAAATATAGATTATTGCTATAATACCCCAAAGGGGAGATTATGAACTACATCAAAGTGCTAGGAAGTGGTGGAAGTAAGTCAAAATTGAGTGGCACCACATCTTTTAAGTTTTCAAAAAATGTGTTATCGATGCTGGGAATATCATAAATGCTCTAGCCCAAAACTCTCATGAGATTGAGCATATCTTCTTAACTCATTCGCATCTTGACCACATAGTCGATATAGCTTTTATGTTAGATAGCAACTTTTTATCTAGACAAAACCCGCTAAATATTTATGGCTCAAAACAGACACTAAGTAGCCTAAGGGAGCATATATTTAACAACGAAATTTGGCCTGATTTTTCTAAAATAGACCTGTTAAACAAAAAAGCAAAGTCACTCATCTACAACGAATTGAAAGAAGATGAGATCATAAACATACAAAACCACTCCATAAAAGCTATAAAAGCCAACCACATAGATGGTGCTTTGGGTTTTGTGGTGAAAAAAGATGATGAAGCATTTTTACTTAGTGGCGACACTCACTCAAATAATAAAATAGCAGAGATTTTAAATACAGACCTGAGCATAAAAGTACTTTTGATAGAGTGCTCATTTCCAAATGAGCTAGAAAACATAGCAACTCTAAGCAGACATTTAACCCCAAATTTACTTCATAAAATGTTACAAAACCTAAAAAGAGATGATCTAAAAATCTATCTCTACCACCTAAAATGCAGCTACAAAGAGCAGATAAAAGAGCAAGTAGAAGAGCTTAATATTTTAAAAAATGGTGGAAAAATCTTAGAAGATTATGACTTCATAGACATAAAAAACCAAAAAGTTACAAAAAGCATAAATGACTTTGAGATTTTTGATCGCATTATGCAGATAAACTTAAAACTCTCATCACAACAAGATAGAGTAGAGCTTTACGATATGACACTAACTCTCTTAAGAGAGCTGACAAAAAGCGATGCAGGAACACTTTATTTGCTTAGTGAAGATAAAAAATACCTTGATTTTAAAGTTGTGCAAAATGAGCAGTTAGATATATATTTAGGTAAAAATGAGCCGCTAAATTGGACTAGTGTGCCACTTTACCTAGAAGATGGATCGCACAACAAACATATGGTCGCAGCAGTTTGTGCACTTGATAATAAGATCATAAACATAGCAGATGTTTACAACTCGCAAGAGTATGATTTTAGCGGTACCAAAAAGTTTGATGCTAACACTGGTTACCGCTCAAAGTCTATGCTAGTTATTCCGCTTATAAACCACGAAAATGATGTCATGGGTGTGATTCAGCTTATAAACAAAGATATCTCAAACCCAAATGCTGCCTATGATACTCAAGATGAAAAAATCTTAAAAGCACTCTCTTTTCAAGCCGCAATGGCACTAACAAACACAAAACTCATAGCATCTTTGGAGGACTTTTTTGAGAGCTTTGTAAACTCCATCGCAAATGCTATCGATGCTAAGTCGATGCACACTTCAACACACATAAAAAATATGTCAAAATTAGTCCCGCTCATAGCAAAATCACTACATAATGATGATGGTTTTTACAAAGACATAGCCTACTCAGCCAACGACATAAGAGAGATAGAATTAGCCGCTAAACTCCACGATATAGGCAAAATCTCCATACCAGAATGGGTGATAGACAAATCAACAAAACTTCAAAAACTCCTAGATGGATTTGAGCTAGTAAAACTAAGATTTGAGGTGTTAAAACGAGATCTGCATATTGAGCTTCTTGAGGGCAAAATAACAAAACAAACTTATGAGCAAAACCTTCAAAAACTCCTAAATGATGAGGCTTTTTTAAACAAAGCAAATCAAGGTTCGGAGTTTATGGCTGATGAATATATAGAAAAAATCAAAGATATATCTAAGTATAGCTACAACCTAAACTCTCAAAAAACAGCTCTGCTAGATGATGATGAGATCTACAACTTAAGTATCAAAAAAGGGACTCTAACCAATGAAGAGCGGGAGATTATGAACTCACATGCAAAACTATCTTACGATATGTTAAAAGAGCTAACATTTCCTAAAAAGTTCTCAAATGTTATGCACATAGCGGTAAATCATCATGAAAAGCTAAATGCAAAAGGCTATCCACGGGGGCTTGGAGCAGATGAGCTTGTTTTGGAAGATAGGATCTTAATATTAGCTGATATTTTTGAAGCATTAAGCTCTAGCGATAGACCATACAAAAAAGCAAAACCACTTAGCGAGATCTTTAAAATCCTTGATTTTATGGCAAAAGATGGCGAGATAGACAAAGATTTACTAGAGTTTTTTAAACATAGCGATGCTCTAAAAATATATGCGAAAGAGCGTTTAAGAGAAGAACAATTTGATGTTTAACATAAACTTTAAAAGGTTTTTAACATATCTTTTAACAGCGATTTTCACATCATCTTTTTTGACTTTTTTATACATCTTTTTCCCAAACCTGCTAGACTCCATTGACAACCGCATAAGAGACTCTTATTTTATCTATAGAGGTGAGGTCCAAACAACACAAAGTGTTATCATTGTAGATATAGACGACAAATCACTAAAAGAGCTAGGACAATGGCCATGGAGTCGCGATAAAATCGCACACATCATAGATAATCTCACAAAAGCTGATGTTGGCATAATAGGAATGGATATGGTTTTTTCAGAAGAAGATAGAACTTCACCATCTTTTTTAAATCATAACAAAAACTTAACAAACTATGATGAAATTTTTGCAAAAACCATAGATAGTTCACCCATCATACTAGGGTATAGTTTTGATCTAGTTGATAGCAATAGCTCAAGTGCAACTCCAAAAATCCCAGCTATATTTGTAGAAAAAAATAGACCAGATGGATCAGATTTTCTCATAAAAGCAAAAGGAACACTGCTAAATATTCCAGTTTTACAAGATAGTGCTTACTCTAGTGGTTTTTTCAACATTTTGCCCGATGAGAGCGGTGTTATTAGGAGTATTCCACTCATCATTTCTTATGATGATTCTATCTACCCATCGCTATCGCTTGAACTGCTTAGGATCTTAAATGACACTAAAAAAGTGGTGGTTGATTATGATGATAATGGCATAAAAAGCATAGCACTAGATGAGCTAATAATCCCAACAGATAGATATGGACGAATGCTAATTAATTACAGAGGTTACTCAAAAAGTTTTAACTACATTAGTGCCATAGATATCTATAAAAATGAGTTTAAAAAAGATGACATTGAGGGTAAAATCGCTCTTTTTGGTACAAGTGCTACGGGTTTGTATGATTTAAGAAGCACACCTTTTGAGTCAGTATTTGCGGGAGTTGAGATACATGCAAATGCCATAGATAACATCTTAGCTGGTGATTTTATAGAAAAATCATCATATCTTGATGGTGCAAATATCGCCATCATTATACTCTTGGGCATACTATCTGTTTTTGCCATAACTTTTGCAAACTTCTACCTAAAACCCATTTTACTACTACTTTTTGCATCGCTTTATATCATCATAAGTTATAAAATCATGTTTGAGCATGGAGTGGTTTTAAACATCGTATTTGCCCTACTAGCGATTGTTTTGGGTGGTGGGGCTTCCATTGTGCTTGATTATTTTTACAATATAAAAAATGAACAAGCCATAAAACAGAAGTTTGCTTCAAAAGTCTCAAAAAGTGTTATGGATGATATTTTGAAAAACCTTCACAAAGATGGATTTAGTGTAAAAACAAAAGTTGTCACTATATTTTTTAGCGATATAAGAGGTTTTACAAAGATCTCTGAAAAGCTTGGTGCAGCAGAGCTCATAGCATTTTTAAATCGCTATATGGAGCCTATGAGCAAGATCATCATAGAACATCAAGGAACCATAGATAAGTTTATTGGCGATGCTATCATGGCTTATTGGAATGCCCCGCTAGATCTTAAAAACCATGCCGATATGGCTCTAAAAGCCTCCATTGTCCAGCTAAAAGAGCTAGAAAAACTAAATGAAATTTTACAAAAAGAGAACCTTCCACTCATAAAAATAGGCATAGGTTTAAATAGCGGTGAAGTTGTTGTTGGCGAGATGGGAAGTTCGCTTAGAAGCGACTACACGGT
>JACDJA010001856.1_pt1 | contig 16489 bp, 11 predicted proteins | sample 7449241 | NCBI WGS metagenome assembly JACDJA01 (sample SAMN14253289, study PRJNA609438) | sludge metagenome | isolation source: initial anaerobic sludge | collected 2018-12-20 | reverse complement strand
GGCATTGCCGGCGTGAAGTCGTTCTTCGGGAAGTCGAATCCCCGAAGAATGCAACTGCGCTTTCTCGAGGAGATTCGAAGGGTCTTGAAACCGGAGGGCCAACTCTTCATTGCCATCGAGAACCGCCTGAGTTACAGCTACTTCGGAAAACGTCCGGATCACCATTCCGGTTTGTGGTACGGATCCCTGTTGCCGCGGTTCGTCGCGAACCTGTATTCGATCCTGGCGAGGCGACAACCGTATCGCACCTACACATACTCGTTTCGCGGATATGCGAGACTGTTGAAGGAAGCGGGGTTTCCCGTGCAGGAGTTTATAGGGTTGGCCCCCGGCTATTCGCATCTCGCTGAACTCATCCCCCTTCGAACAAACGGCGGTGTGTGGAAGGCAGAACGATCCGCAGGTCGCGATGCGATCAGGCGCAACCGGAATTTCGTGCCGGCCTTCGGCATAATCTGTTCACAGGCAGAGTCCGATCGTGAGTCGCTGGCTGAACAACTCGCGCGCGAGATTTCGCAAGCCCTCGAACCAGGCGGTCGACAGTGTGTCCTGTCGTCTTTTCATGTTACCGGAAAGCACAAGGGGATAATCAGAGGTTCGTCGGGAAACGCCGCCTTCGTAGTCAAGATGCCTTTTACGGAGACGATGAAAGCCGGGTGCGAAGCGAATTTTGCATTTCTCGAAACGGCGAAGTGGGCGCCGCAGTTGTCCCGGTTCACCGCCGAACCCTTGATCAAGGGAGAACTCGATCGACTCTCCTATTATGTAGAGCGGAAACTCAGGGGCAGGCCGCTGCGCAGCGCCCTCACTGCGGCGAACTCGGCGCATTTCTTCGATGCGATGTCGACGGTGCTGGACGCGATCAACCCGCGACCGGACAAACGCGAGCGCTTCTCGGTCGGTGGCGAGTTGTTTCGATTGCAGGTATCGCGGCCGCTGGACCAGGTTCGCCAGACGCTCGAAGGTGCGCCGCTGGCTGACCGGATCCAGCGCTATCTCGAGGCGCATCTGGACGGCATGCCGATTGTCGCCGGCGTCGCACATGGTGACTTCAGCGCGAGCAATGTCCTCGTCGAAGGCGCGGAGGTGACCGGGATCGTCGACTGGGACGGAGTCGACCATTGCGGATTGCCCGTTCTGGATGGGTTGAGCTATGTCGACAGCGTGAGAAGACACCTCGACCCGGGGCGAACGGCAGTATCGAATGTTTCCCGCCTCGCCGACTGGGCGCAACTGAACGAAAGCGAGCGAGCGTTTCTGACGTCGTGTTACGAGCGATCGGAGGTGCCGGTACGACTGCATGCCGCTCTGGTGTGTCTCTATTGGTTGCGGCACGTCGCGCAGCAACTTTTTCACGGGCTCCAGTACGACAGACCCGCGATCGGACGGCGCATCGAGGACGTATTCGAGTCTCTCGTCCGGTGACGTGACGTAGTCGCCCCGGAAGGGTTCAGCCATGAGATACATCGCCGCAGCGACGCTATTCCTGGCCAGTCCGATGATCGTGGCGCAAGACGCGAATAGCGAGACTTCGGATTTCGCCGCCCGATGCAAGGGCGAAGGAGTGATCCTGTGCCAGGGTTTCGACGATGGCTCTGCGGTAGCCGGGCGCTGGGGTGATTGGATGGGCGTGACGGTCGGCAAGTCGAACAACGCCGAGCAGGGATATCCTGAGTATCCGACCATCGACTACGAGATCAAGGTCAGCGGCGCAGGAAGTCTCAGACTGGACGTACCGCCGCACTCGAGCTCACAGCCGTCCGGCAACTGGTTTACCAATTTCTCGAAAGATCGCACGCTGCGCTTCGGCGAGAACAGCAGTTTCTTCGTTCAGTTTCGCCAGCGGATCAGCGAGGACTACCTGGTCGACCCTTCGCACAAGGTCGCGATCATCGCGGAGGGCGACCTGCCGAGCTGCGGAGCGCCCGGGAAGGGCACGCTAACGCGCAAGAGCGGTGGCGGATGCGGGGAGGCCTGCAGTCCAAACGAAATCGTGCTGATAGCTGGAGCCCTGGGCTATCCCGTGATGTACGGCGCCTGTTCGAGTTCGCCCAGCCACGGGCCATATGACGGATTCGAGGCTGATTCGACGACTTCATTCGGCCATTACGTCGGCCGCCACTACTACCTGCCCAATAATGCAATGCCCGCTCCATATTGCTACAAGCGGGGGAGGCATCCGGACTATGGCAGCCGGGATGGCGAGAACTTCATGCTTCCTCCGACGGGAAATTGCTGGCCCATCGAGGCCGGGAAGTGGATCACCTGGCAGATCGAAATCAGGACGGGGCCGTACAGCAACCATGAGTGGCATGACAGTCATATAAGGCTCTGGGCGGCATACGAGGACGAACCGTCCCGGCTCGTAATCGACTGGGGACCTTATAACCTGACAGCAGCTTCTGGGTCGGGCCGCATCACGGATTTCGGCAAGATATGGTTGATGACGTTTCAAACCGGGCGAAAAATCGAAGACAGGTACCCGGCCATGACGACCTGGTACGACGAATTGATCGTATCCACTCGAGTCATCCCCGATCCGGGCACAGGAAAACCGCCGCCGATCCCTGAAGAAGTCCTCGCGGCCCCGAAATCCGACGAGTGAGGGCGCATCCGGTAGTCGGCGCACCGGCGTTTCACCACTTCGCTGCTTTTTTCCGGTTCCTTCGACATCGATGCTTGGATTGCTTGCGACGCGCCGCTACGATCGCGGATGTGTCACCGCACCCGACGGATAGCGGGTCAACGGGGAAGAGCGGACAAGGCGACGGGAGGCGGGCGATGACTGACGTGCGGTGCAGCGGGTGGTCGGGTGCGAGGGCCCGCCTTCGGCTGGTGGTTGTAGCGGCCGTTATTTGCACGGTGGCTGCATGCGGTGGTTCGGGTGGCGACGGCGGGGTGCCTGCGCCGCTGGAGAAGTCGACCAACCAGATCCTCCACAACGATGCTCGATCCGTCGAGCGCAAGGGAACTTTCCACGTCTTTGCGGGCTACCTGTCCGAGAGTCCGACCAGCCTTCGCGCCATGGCAGGCGACGCTGCGAGCGCCCGCTTCGACCTTGGCGCTCCGGAGGCGGGGTTCTATGAACTCTTTGCCTGGTGGCCCCAAACCGGCGGTGAAGGGAGCGCCGCACGGGTGCGGATCGAGCATGCCGAAGGCGTGCACGCATTTCCGATCGATCAGAGTTCGCTGGGCGGACAGTGGAACTCGCTCGGAGTGTATCGGTTGGGCCGCGGCCCGAGCGCGATCACCTTCGAGCAGGTCGACGGCAAGCCGATGCTGCTCGATTCGGTGCGTTCGTTCTATCTCGGCCAGGAACGCCCGGAACTGTCGCTGGATCCGGATCAACTCGCAGTTGCCCAGGTCGACCAGGAGTATGTCGGGCAACTCCGTCCGCGAAACGGCGTTCCTCCGTACACCTTCCGCCTGGTGGATGCGAAATCGTTGCCCCCCGGGCTCGCTCTGGACTCCGCGACCGGCGCAGTGACCGGCCGTCCGGCCTTCGTCGGACGCTACGCACTCTCGGTGGAAGTCAGTGACGCCTTCGGTCTGCGTGCCGCCTCCGACGTCACGATCGTGGTCATCGAGGCGTCGGAGCCACCGTCGTCGTTCGCACCCTTCGTGCCCAAGGCCCCGAGCGACAGGCCCTCGACGATCGCAGGCAAGAGCGAATCCACCATGTCGCTCGCCGCAATCGTTTCGGCGATGCCGGAGGGCAGCTGGAAGCAGGTCAATCGAAACGAGTATTCGAACGTCTGGGTGCCGGGCGAGCTTCGTCCGATGATGGCGAAGACGCTCCCGTCGCCCTCCAGGGTCATCGGCGCGTGGAGTTCATTTGCCTGGGACAGCAACCGCGGGAACCTGCTGCTCTACGGGGGTGGACACGCGAATTATCGCGGAAACGAGGTGTATCTGTGGCGTGGCGCGACGCAGCTTTGGGAGCGGGCGTCGTTGCCGAGCGAATCCAGGCAGGACAGCCTCGGCAACTGGAATGCGATCGATGGCGCCGATAACGCACCCGCGTCGGCCCACACCTACGACAACACGATCTTCCTGCCGATTCTCGATCGGATGCTCGTTCTCGGCGGAGCCGCCGACTCCAACGGCGGGCACTATTTCCGGGCGAACGAGACGGGGACTGCGAAACGCATTACCGGTCCCTACCTCTTCGATCCGAATCTCGCCCATCCCGATCGTGTCGGCGGCACCACCGGATCCCACGTCCAGCGCACCGGTCCCCACACGGAAATCGTGGGCGGGAACATGTGGGTCAACCGCGAGAACTGGCTCAATGCTTCGCAACCCAGGTCGAAAGTCTTCACGGACGGCTGTACGGCGTATGCGCAGGAGGGCGGCAAGGACGTCGTCTACATGTACGTCAAGACGTCGGTCGTCTATCGCTACCGGATACAGGAGCTCACGAATCCCTCGCTCGACACCTGGGAAGTCGTCGGCCGCTACTGGGGCGGGCCGGGATCGCAGACCGCCTGTGGCTACGATCCGGTCGGCAAGTCCTTCGTCCGTGTGGCAACGAATACGACACCGTTCGTATTCTGGGACCTGAACCGGGCTGGCGCGAAGAACAACGATATTCGGCTGATTCCCGACGACCCGACTGGGGAGTTCTCCGCTCTGTTGACTTCCAGCGGATTCGAAATGCGCGACTGCGGGCTCGATTTCGACCTGAAGCGCGGGAAGTACGCGCTATGGTGCGGCGGCGGAACCGTCTGGATGCTCGAACCGCCCGCGTCACTGTCCGCAGCTGGTTGGTCGATCCGGAAGGCGGTCCAGCCGCAAGGCCCGGTGCCCAACGGTGCGGTCGGAACCGGGATCCTGGGCAAGTGGAAATACGCGCGCGATCTCGATGCGTTCGTCGCATTGCAGGACTCGGTTGCGGGCAACGTCTGGATTTACAAGCCGGTCGGGTGGCAGGATTCTGGCGGCGGCGATGACGGCGGTGGGGGCGGGGGCGGGGATGGCGGCGGGGGGGGCGACGATGGTGGAGCGCCTGCGAATGTCGCGCCGGGGGTCGCGCTCGTTGCTCCTCTTTCCGGAGCCGAGTATCTGGCCGGTGCTCCGATTTCGCTGAGCGCGTCGGCGTCCGATGCGGATGGGTACGTTGCAGAGGTCGAGTTCTTCGCGAACGGAGCCAGCCTCGGAAGATCGAACGTTTTGCCTTACGCGATCGTCTGGGCAACCGCGCCCGTGGGGACGCACGTCCTTGAGGCGGTCGCGACCGATGACGTTGGAGCCAAAACGACTTCGGCGACCGTCACGATAACGGTTCGGGCGACCGGAGGCGGGGGGGGCGGTGCGAGCACCGAGGTCGTGCTGCAAAAGGGGTTGGACGGCTACGCGCTCGTGTCCGAAACGTACCTGTCTTCCTGGCATCCGTCGCTGGCGTTTGGCGCGAGCAATCGACTCCAGGATCAAAGGAGTCAATACACCAGCCTCATCCGGTTCGGAATCTTCCAGTCGGAAGGCGGGCCGGTGCCGAACGGCGCGATTATCGAGTCCGCCACGTTGTCGCTGTACAAGTACAGCGCATACGACATGACGTACGCCCTGCATCGCGTGCTGAAACCCTGGCAGGAGACGACGGCGAACTGGACGCAGACCGGCGACTCCGGTTCATGGGCCGTGGTCGGCGCGAACGGGTCAGGTTCGGATTACGACGCCGCACCCGACGCGACGGGATCAGTCGGTTTCTCGAGCGGTCAATGGCTCGAGTTCGACCTGACCGACGGTGTACAGCGACTCAGCAACGGAGCCGGCAATTTCGGCTGGCGACTCATGCCGGTGAGCGGGTACGTTTCGGCCCTGAAGCGCTTCTACACGAGTCAGTACGACACCGACCCGCGCTTTCGGCCCAAGTTGAGCGTTCGCTATCGATAATCCGCGAGCGAGGTGTCGTTCATGAGTGCCGATCGAGCGAATCTTTCGCCGAGGAAACAGCTCGAACATGCGATTGCACGCGGCGTCGCATCGTGCTTCGTGGCGTTCGCGATCGGGCACTCGTCGGCCGCCCCGACGGGGGTGCAACCGCCCAGCGGCGTCGTCGAAGCGTACAACGGCAACGCTTTGGCGACGATTCCGAAGCGGGCGCAAACACGCTCCGAGTGGCCGGCCTGGCGTCGGTCCGTCGAGCCGTTCCATTGGCATAACATCCCGGGAACGTCGCTCGCCGAGGCACTCCCCGAGATACCCGTTCCCGGAAATCCGGGAACGCGGATCGGCGCGTGGAACGGCATGGCCGCAGACCGTGCCACGAATCGGATGTACACGGCGGCAAACGGCGGACACGCAGATTATTCTGGCAACGAGGTCTGCGAAATCGATCTGTCGAAGGACGAACCAAGGTGGAAGATCCTGCGCCAGCCGACCGCCGCCGAATATATCGTCAAGTCACTGAGCGGCGACATCCACGACTATTACCTGGACGGTCGTCCGGCGTCCACGCACACTTATTACGCACTGCAGTTTCTCGCCACGCGCAACGCCGTGTTCAAGTTCGCTGCCGGCTCGTTGTGGGGTAGCGGTGGCCAAGCCAACTGGAAGACCGATGCGTTTTCATTGAAGAATCACGATTGGCATCCGGCCGGAACCTGGCCCGATGTCGTTCCGGGGTCGCACAAGAGCGTGACGGCGCGGGCAATCTGTCTCGATCCTTCCACTGACCAGGTTTATGTCGCCGCCCCGAGGGAGCTCCGGCGGTTCGATCCTCGCAGCGGTGAGTACGAGTTGTTGTCGAAGTGGCCGAACAACTCCTATTCGGTCTTTGCGAGGGGATGTGCAGTCGATATCGATCGAAAGACCGTCGTGTTCTTCGGTGACGCCTACCGTAAACCCGACGGCGGCTTGCTCTACGATATTGGCGCAGACGAACTCCGCGAGATTCGCTTCAGCGGTCAGGATGCCGCCGAAATCGTGAAGCCGGACTACAACTTCGCCTGGTACGATGTTCCCAGTCGTCGTTTTCTGTTGAAAACGAGAGATCGCGGAAAGGTTCACGCGATCGACCCCGAGACCTTCGAGGTAAGCATCGTGGAAACGAAGGGTGGGGCCGGCATACCGGACGCATTCAACGGAGTGCAGACGCGCTGGCAATGGCTGCCTGCACTCGGTGGGTACGCCTTCTATCCCACGTATCGCTCCGGAATCTGGTTTCTCGCTACAGAGTGACGGCCTCGCATCGGTCGTCGGACCGCGATGGGCGTTTCCGCTGCGTTGAACGTTCGAGTGCGCTCTCGAGGATTTCGGCGAAGCGTCCCGTAAGGGTGCGACGCGAATATCGGGCGACCGCGCTCGAAGATGCGATCGGCAGGCGGCCGTTGCGCAGTGCGTCGAGGAACAGCGGCAGATTCGTCATGATCTGCTCCACCGATTCGAGCTTTGTCACGAGCGGATAGCCCAGCGCGGAGAGCGTCGTCCCCGTGTCACCGCTCGGGTCGCTCAGAGGGAGAATCGGCCTCTGCGCTCGCAGGTATTCATACAGTTTCGCAGGTATCTGCTCGTTGCAGTTCGTGCCCTGCATCACGACGAGCGCATCGGCCTGGAGCATCTCGCGCAAGGCTTCCTCGTACGGAATCCGCGGGCAGATTTCGACGAAAGAAGTCACTCCATGCTGCGCCGCGAGCGCTCGCAGGAGTCCGGAATGCACCGGGGCGCGAAAGCGCAGGAGGAAGTCGCCCGTCCGGATCGTCCCGCTTCTTGCGAGTCGCCCCAGCGCGGTAAACAGTGCCTCCGGGTCTCGTTCCTGCGGGTAGACGATGCCGCTGTGCAGCAGCAGCGACGTTGCATTCCGGGGACGGACCGCGCCCACCACGCGTTCGAAGGCGCCTTCGTCGTATCCATTCTCGAGCAGGAGAAAGTGCTCCGACGGTTTCTCGCGAAAGCGCTCGCGGTAAAGCCTCTGAGTCGAAGGTGTCACGAAGACGAGTCGCGCCGCATGCCTGGCGACGAGCGTCTCGATCCGTTCGAAAGATCGTTTCTGGCGCGGCTCTGGCGGATAGTCGTCCTGCGCCATGGGGTCGCGGAAGTCGGCGACCCACGGCACTCCGGAGCTGCGTGCGATCTTCGCCCCGATGAGGTGCGCCGTCGCGATCGGATACGTGCTCCACAGCGCGTCGACCCGGCGTTCGTGAGCCAGGCGCTTCCCGATCGGTACGGCTGCAAGTTGCCAGCTGGCCCATCGATCGGGCAGCGCGAGAAAACGTGGGTAGTGTCCTCGCACGGCCAGGTGACGCGCCACGTCTAGGCACGGAGCGCGCACCACTTCGCATTCGAGCGAACGCCCGACGTCGCCCGACAACGTGCGCCGGATCATCGGTGCACCGATGGTCAGGACGATCGGTTTCCACCCGAACTCGGGCAGGTACTGCGCGAAACGAAGCGTTCGCTGCAGTCCGCTGCTGCCCTGGAGCGGAGGGAAGTGGAATGCGATCAGTAGGACGGTGCGCACGGGCGGCGAAAGCTCATCCGCAGTCGGAACTCGCGGCAGCGCCGGCGTCGCGGCTGAGGCCGACTCGCGCTTTCGGACCGGACCCCGCGATCGGCGCCCGCACCGGGACGTAGATCCGTCTGTGCGGGCCGGCGAAGCGCAGGAACGGGCGGCTCGATGCAAGCACTATCTTGAACCCGAAAACGTCGAGCAGGATCAGCCAGCCTGTCTGGGTGGCTCCCATTCGTTCGTGCGAGCGGCGAGAGGCGCGATTCGCGCAATGGATCCAGCTCGCCGTGTGTGCGATGCCGCGCTCGCGAAGCACGCGGAACGTCTCGTCCCAGAGGCGTACAAACGTCCGTCCGAGTCGATATTGCGGCGCGATTTCGAGGTCGTAGTCCCAGCACGTGCGGCCTGCGGGCAGTCCTTCGAAGTCGCACGCGAACATCCGTTCCTGCAAGCGACCGAAATGCAGCCACAGGGAGCCGGCGAGACCCTTGTCGGTCCGCCCGGCGACGCAGAGGCTACCCTGCTCGAACCGGGAATCGATGGCGGCTTTCGGCCTCTTGAGTTCGCTTGCGGAAATCGCGCCCGCCGAGACGATGCCAACGCGTAAATTCGTCGGCCGCTGGGGCGCGAGCAAGGGCCGGGAAGGAACCGGTTGAAGGTACAAGCACAGGACCCACAGGCGCATGCGGCCTCGCGATGCCTTCGAGAAGAGCCGATCGAGCTTGTAGCCGCACCAACCGGCGACGCCCATTTCCCGCAGGTTTCGGCGCCACTCCGAGACCGCATTCGGGCCGATGGTTCTCACTTCCAGACGCCGGCACGGACCAGTTGCTCGCGCAGCGCCGGAAACTGTACGCCGCCGGCATAGGCGCGCTTCGCGAACTCGAGCGCCTTCTCGTTCTCGCCGAGGCTTACCCAGGCGAGAGCGAGGTTGTATTCGATCTGCGGATTGAGCTCGAGAGCGGCGGCCGCATCCAGTTGCTTGCGTGCGTCTTCCTTGCGGCCGATCCGGATGAGGTAATCGGCATACAGCGCGTAGACCTGCGCGTCGTCCGGCGCGAAGCGAAGCGCTCGATCGAAGTAGCACTCGACCGGGTATCTCGCGCCGGGAACCCTGGAGACGCCGCCGAGAAGCTGGCTGTACCGCGTCATTGCGTAGAGCGCGCGCGGATGATTCGGAAAGGCGCGCAGCGTGTAGCTGATGTCCCCACCGAGCTTGACGGTGCTCTCTCCGCCCGTTAACGCTTCCACCTTGGGCGTGAAATGGAATTGCTCGACGAGCGGCGCCTTTTCCGGATGCTTTCGATAGTCGTACGGCCCGTATTGTCCGGCCCGGCCATTCAAATCGCCGCAGGTTCCCACCCCGAGAAGCGGCTTTTCCGGCAGCGCGTACGCCTGCGGTTGAGCCGCAGCTGCGAGGAGCGCCAAAGCGGCGAGGTGGGCGGCGCGTCGTGCGAGCATCTTCGTTGCCTCAGCCCGCCGCTTCGATCTGCTCCCGCACGAATGATTCCAGCGCTGCGAACGTGGCGAATGCATCGGCGGATACCTCATCATCGGGAATCGAGATACCGGTCTCGTCTTCGATGGCTGCCAGGATGCCCACCACCGCCATCGAATCGAGTTCAGGGATCTGGCCCAGGAGTGCCGAGTCGGCCCGGAATGATTCCGGGGGGTAGGCAGGCCCCAGCTGTGCGCTGAGGATGCGGGAGATGGTCTGGGAGAGATCCATGGCAGCGTGGGTCGGAACCGGTTGGCAGCAGGCAGTGTAGCAAGCCGCTCGCGGCCGCACTGTGCCAAACCTTACGCAGAGGCGAGTTCGATGACGATAGACTCGCGATCTCGAATCGAGCCGGGAGAATGAATGTCGAACCTCGTGGGAGACCTCGCGTTCGGGGTGCGCGCCGCGCCCGAATCCGCCACCGCGCTGGTCGCCGGCACACGCCGTATCGACTACGACGGTCTGCGTGCGCAGATCGAGGACTTCGCGCTGGCACTCGCGTCGCTCGGGGTATCGGCCGACGCCCGCGTGGGGATCTGGCTCGAGAAGCACGTCGAGACCGCAGTCGCGATCTTCGGCACGGCGCGCGCCGGACGGGTTTTCGTCCCGGTCAACCCGCTCCTGAAGGCTGCCCAGGCAGCCTACATCGCGCGCGACTGCAACGTCGAGGTCCTGATCACCAGCGCTGCCCGGTGGGCGTCGCTGCGATCGCTCACGCCCGAATGCCCCGATCTTCGGCACGTGATCCTGGTCGAAAGCGGCCGCGTCGAGCGCGACGAAGGCGCTGTAGCGCAGCTTTCCTGGGGCGAGCTGATCGCGGGTCGCAGTAATGGGGCAAGGCTTCGAAAGCCGATCGACGTCGACATGGCAGCGATTCTCTATACCTCGGGCAGCACCGGCAGGCCCAAGGGCGTCGTCCTCTCGCATCGCAACATCGTCGAGGGCGCACGCAGCGTCTCGGCGTATCTGGAGAACGAACCGTCGGACCGCATCCTGGCGGTGTTGCCGCTGTCGTTCGACTACGGGCTGTCGCAGTTGACGACGTCGTTTCTCGTGGGCGCCACAGTGGTGCTGCACAACTACCTGCTGCCGCAGGATGTCGTGCGGACTCTCGAGCGCGAGCAGATCACCGGGCTGGCTGCGGTTCCGCCGCTGTGGATCCAGTTGGCGGCGCTGGAATGGCCGAAGGGCGCCTCGGCGCACCTGCGCTATTTCACCAACTCGGGCGGGGCGATGCCCACCGCCACCCTGGCCGAATTGCGCAAGCGCGCACCGAAGGCGAAGCCGTTACTCATGTACGGCCTCACCGAGGCGTTCCGCTCCACCTACCTGCCGCCGGAGGAGGTGGACAGGCGGCCGACATCGATGGGCAAGGCGATCCCCAACGCGGAGATCCTCGTCGTGCGCGAGGACGGCAGCGAGTGCGCGCCCGGCGAGCCGGGCGAACTCGTTCATCGAGGTGCGCTCGTGTCGCTCGGATACTGGAACGATCCGGAGAAAACGGCGGAGCGCTTCCGAGCGCTTCCGGGTCAACGCAAGGAACTCGTCCTAACGGAACTTGCAGTTTGGTCCGGCGATACCGTTCGAAAAGACGAGGAAGGGTTTCTCTACTTCATCGGCCGGCGCGACGAGATGATCAAGACCTCCGGCTACCGGGTGAGTCCCACCGAAATCGAAGAGGTCGTTTACCGCTCGGGTCTTGCCGCCGAGGTCGCTGCCTTCGGCGTCGAACACCCGACGCTGGGGCAGGCGATCGTGCTGGTGGCAAAGCCGGCGAACGGCAGGCAGCCCGACTCGAAGGCGCTGCTCGATGCCTGCAAGGCTGAATTGCCCACTTTCATGCTGCCGCAGCGCGTGGATTGGGTCGATGCCGCACTGCCGCGCAATGCCAATGGCAAGATCGATCGCAAGGCGCTCGCGTCGGAGCGCCTCGACCTGTTCGCGTCGTCTGGCCAACAAGCCTGAGGGTGTTGCGCCGCGGCTTCCTGCTCCCAGAATCTTCCGAGGTGAACGGTTTGTCGATGCAAGTGACCGAAATCGGGTTCGCACATCACGCTTCGATGCGAGCGTTTCCCGTCATCGGCGGCGAGATTGCGCCAGGCGGGGTGAAGATCACGCGGCTCGCCGAGCGCGTCGGGCGCACGCCGTTCTATGTGTACGATCGATCCGCCATTTCGGCGCGCGTAGGCTCACTGCGCGACGCTTTGCCGGCGGCGCTGCACCTGCACTACGCGGTCAAGGCGAATCCGATGCCGGCGGTCGTGCAGCATCTCGCGGCCCTCACCGACGGACTCGACGTGGCGTCCGCGCAGGAGATGATGGTCGCGCTCGACGCCGGGGTGCCGCCCGATCGGATCAGCTTCGCGGGCCCGGGAAAGACCGATGGCGAGATCCGTCGAGCCGTTGCGGCCGGCATTACGATGACCGCGGAATCGGAGAATCAGCTCGAGGCGGCCGCTCGCGCAGGCGAGCAGTTGGCGATCGCGCCGCGGGTCGCATTGCGCATCAACCCCGCATTCGAACTGAAGGCGTCGGGGATGAAGATGGGCGGCGGGCCGAAAGCCTTCGGCGTCGACGAAGCGAAGGCGCCCGCGCTGCTCGAACGAATGCGCTGCCTCGGCGTCGACCTCGTCGGCCTGCACATCTTCGGGGGATCGCAGAATCTCAGGGCCGATGCGATCGTCGAGGCGCAATCCCGAACCTACGAACTGGGTTTGCGTCTCCTCGAACCATGGGGTCGCCGGGTGCAGTGGCTGAACCTGGGCGGAGGGTTCGGTGTCCCCTATTTTCCCGGCGAGGTGCCGCTCGATCTCGCACCCATCGCCGAGAATCTCCGCGGCTTGTGCAGCCGGGCGGAACGCGACCTAGAGGCGCCGCTCGTGCTGGAACTGGGGCGCTACCTGGTGGCGGAAGCGGGCCTCTACGTATGCCGCGTGCTGGAGCGCAAGGATTCGTGCGGCCAGACCTTCCTGGTAACCGACGGAGGCCTGCACCATCACCTCGCTGCGTCGGGCAATTTCGGGCAGGTGCTACGGAAGAACTACCCGGTGGCGGTGGCGAATCGAGTGGGGCAGGCGGCCGAAGAGGTGCAGACGGTGGTGGGGCCGTTGTGCACACCGCTGGACGTACTCGCCGATCGGATGAAGCTCGCGCACGCGGAACCAGGCGACCTCATCGCGGTGTTCCAGTCGGGCGCGTACGGGTTGACGGCCAGCCCGACCGCCTTTCTCAGTCATCCGGTCCCCGCGGAATTGCTTGTCTAGTCGCCCTTGTTCACAGGGCTAGGCCGGCAAGCAGTTCAGCCTTCAGGCCGCGTTGGTGGGCGACCTGCAAGACCGACATGTCGTAACCCGAGTTCGCCTCGATCAGCACAACCCCCGATTCCGTGGGTGCAATATCCCAACCGACGGACTTGAATCGGGGGACGCTGGCTTGAGCGCGAAGTGCCAGTTCGGCGATCGAATCCCATAGCGGCAGCCGACTGCCAGTGATCAAATGACCTGTATCTGGATGCGTCTCTCTGGTGACCATGACCGGCCAATCTTTTCGAAGCGACCCGCGAGCCGCAGTCAGGACGCCGGTTTCTATGTCTACGCCCGCCAGGAGATTTCCACCGGCGCCGTCCGAAAAATTGTCGCTGATACTCGTGCCGACGGGAATTTTCAGGCATGCAAAAAGAATGCGTGGGCCATCCTTTGCGGATACGGTGACCACGCGGACGCTGGGCAACGCGTTTGCCGATGCGAACGGCTTCATCCGTTCATGCGGTCGCTCCTGCCGTTGCACGATGAACCCTGAATGGTCGTTCTGTTGATCGTGCAGATAATGGTAAAGACCTTCGAGAGTCTGTTCCCGTTCGCGCGGCAGGAATTCACAGCGACCGTCGGCATGAAGCGCGAGGAACGCCCCTTCTGCATGCGCGCCGTCGATGGGTTTGATAAAAAGCCGCTCCGGCGCCGCTTGAAGGATCGCCCCGAACTGCTCGACCGAGTTGACGTGGGGAACAACGGTGCCAAGGGGGTCAGGCGATCCGCCCACGCGACAGATGATTGTTATGGCAGGAAGGCCTTGGCGAAGGCAGTGTTCGAAAAAAAGGACCTTGTTGTACGCTAGTCGATGCATCTCCGGGGGGCTCATTCGTTGCAGGTCGCGCTTGAACTCATTATTGTCGAGAACATATTCAAGCCAGCGACCTTCAGGAATCGCGGAAAGCTGCAGAACGGAGAAGGGAATCGGGCCAATTCCATACTTAAATCTTGCTCGTGCCGCGCGATACGCGATCGGGACAAGACGATCGAACCGGCCTTCCGCGCCGTGGTAGATCGACGAACTATACTGACGAAGGACTCGCCGGAGGTCGTGTAGTTGCAGGTTCATGAGACGGGACGATGGGTCTTGCGCAGCACGAGTGGCGCGTGTGCCGAATCTTCGTGGAAGCGCAGCGCGAGAGCGCTCATGCGAGCCGAGAGAAGGCTGTTCGAATGCTAATGCGAACCAAGAGAGCGGTAAAGTTTTTTCGCAATGCCGTCAGAGATCCACTGCCGCGACGACGGACTCTCGAGTTCGTCGCTGCCGACATCGAGTCCGGTGCAGTCGTGTTTCGATACACGGCCAAGGGTTGCGCATTCGCAGTTCGAATGACGGTTCCCGATCACCTCATGGAGGAGATGTCGGCAGTCCGCGGGCAGGCGTGTCTCGAGCAAGCGCTTCTGGCAATAGGTCTGACATTTGCAGCCCGGTTTTTCAAACTCTCGAATTTCTCGTCCGTTCGTGTCGGATTCGGTTCGCTCGACCCCGAGAGTGTCCGCTTCTTCGAGGATTTCTTCGTAGGCGGGCTCGGTGAATTCCGGTTTCTTCAAGGGCTCGACCCAAGGCGCAAAGTCTCTGTCATCTCGGCACCGAAGGCGGCTTTCGATATGGCCGAATTTCAACTGCACGAGCATGCGCTGATGCTTAACGGCGGCGGCAAGGACACCATCGTCGCCGCGGAAATGCTGCGTCGTGCCGGACAGCCGTTCACCTGGCTGACTGTCGAACCGAACGAAACCCGGAGACGAGTCATTCGTTGCGCGGGTGGCGGCGATTCTGCAATCGAGGTTGACTTTCGAATCGAGGGAGATTTCGAGCGGAACCAGGCCTACGGCTGGGGACATACGCCGTACGCCGCAATTGTCATGGCAATTGGTGCGTTGTTGGCGTTGCTGACTCGCAGTCGATACGTAATTTCCGGAAACGAATTTTCAGCCGATTCCGGGAACGTCGTCTATCGCGGACACCTGGTCAACCACCAGTACAGCAAGTCGTCCTTTCATGAAATTGGGTTCTGGAAATTCGTCCGGAGAAACATTCATCCATCCATGGAGGTGCTGAGTATCTTGCGTCCGTTCCATGATGTACAGTTGGCGATGCTGTTTTCAGCGCTGGACAGGTATTTTGGCACGTTCGTAAGCTGCAATAGCGGTATCGCGGAAGGTCGATGGTGCAAGCAATGTCCGAAATGCGCATTTACTGCGCTTGCGATTGGAGCGTTCACGGGAGTATCGGGACTGAGAAGGATATTCGGTGAAGACGTATTGTGCAGCCCCGTGATTCGACGTCGGATCGGCGAACTCGTCGAGGGAAGAGTAAGACCATGGGAGTGCGTGGGGAGCAGGGATGAATGTCTTCTTGCTTTGGCGCTCTTGCTGGAAAAGGAGCCAAGACTGGACTTCGATGAGACCCCGACTCGAGCCGATTGGTTGCGTATGACGGCGAACGTGAACCTCGACCTCCTTCGGGACCAGTTGCTCGTGCAGACCTCGGATCGGCATCTGCTCCCAGAGGAACTTCGGATTCCGGTGGATGAGACCTTGGTGGGTTGGGGATGGCGCGACGTTCGACTATCGCCGTCGACGCTTCGGTGAGCGTCTGCGCGCTACCCGCCGGCAGACCGAGCAAGTAGTCGATTGCTCATCCTCGGCTACACGCGCAACCTGTCGGCGTCACGGATGGGCGCGACGTTAACAGGTAGACTGCAGCACGAACATGGCGGTCTCTTCTCTTCTTCCGATTTCCTTTGGCGGTAGTTTCGTGTCCGCAGAGCCTGCGCGGTTGACTGCGCAGTTCGACACGGCCATACGAGGGGAGGTCTTTCGCGATTCCGGTTCGGGCTCGTTCGTCCACGGGCGCATCAGGTTCACGGATGGCGAAGGGGACTCCAGCCGGGCTTCGGCAGAACAGATCTATCTCCGCTGGCGCAAACGGGGCGACGCGGTGCTCCGGGAGGTCGCCGGCGAGTATTTGCTTGCTCTCTGGGATGGCGAACGCGGCACGGCACTGCTAGCGACCGATCGCTTCTCGACCTTGCCCCTCTTTTGGGCTCATGACGGCACTCGCGTGGGTTTCGGGGCCACGCCGGAGCAGGCGGCGCGGCACGCCGGACTCTCGCTCGAGGCCGACTGGCAGGCGCTTCACGCCTACGTCTACTTTCACATGATCCCGGCGCCGATGAGCATCTATCGCGGCGTCCAGCGCCTCGATGTCGGCGAGGCGCTACGCGTCGG
>JACDJA010001855.1_pt1 | contig 16490 bp, 17 predicted proteins | sample 7449241 | NCBI WGS metagenome assembly JACDJA01 (sample SAMN14253289, study PRJNA609438) | sludge metagenome | isolation source: initial anaerobic sludge | collected 2018-12-20 | reverse complement strand
TTGAAGATTATTCTTGTGTTAGATGCCCCGAGGGCTCTTGAGGCCTCTATGTAGGTCTCTTCCTTTATCTGGAGTCCCATGCTCCTGACAGTCTTCACCGGTCCAACCCAGTAGAATACACACATGATTAGGATGATCATCCAAATATTCGGCTTGAAGACTGCGCTCATTACGATGAGAACGGGAAGCATTGGAACACTTATGAATATCTCGAATATCCTCTGCATTAGGGAGTCTTTCCATCCGCCGAGGTAGGCGCTAATTACGCCGTAAACAACGCCTATGGACACAGAGATGAGAGCAGTGAGAAGTCCGATAAGCATTGCCCATTTCACTCCAGCGATTACCCCGCTCCAGATATCTCTCTTGGAGTTATCCGTTCCAAGAATTCCATGCACCCTACCGGCGACTTTCATCTCGGTAGATTCTATTACGTCGGTCTCCTTCTGCAGGATCAAAGAAACCATTATTTTGTATTCGCCCTTAAGGGCTTGAGGAGTGAAAACCATTGAGTCTTCGACCTTCGAGAAGAGTATGTCGGTTGTTTTTAGAGTTTGCTTTGATAAACCCGTCACAGCGTCCAGACCTTTCAAGAAATTGTAAGCCTCGTTCAAAGAAGTCTTATCGATGGCGATTCGTAAATCCTTTCCTTCAGTGACTTCCAAAGGCTTCCTCAGCAGATCAATCCTTCTTCCATCGGGTCTTTCAATGGAAATCATTACGGTTGGGTTTGCCTTGCCCGAAGCCCTGAACACTATATCTGAGGGAGCAGCATCAAACTGATAGTCGTAGATGAAAGTCTCTTCTATTATTCTGATTGTGCCCGCATTTTTGACTTCTTTTTTCTCCACTTCAAGTGGCATCGAGACTGCACTCTTCTTGGAGGAGAAGAAGTTTGTCCATTGGGGAGCAGCACTTGCGGGATTGTCTTCCCAGTAAGTAATGTCTTTCCATCTCGAGTTTGCCTGTTCGAAGGGAAGAAGAAGCGGTTCAAAAAACAGAATCATCAGGAACAGTCCAAGAAATACAAGGCCAATCATTCCTGATTTTACCTTCCTGAATTCCCCCCAGAATTCATCGAATGATGATTTCATTTCGCCGATTCTCATGCTTTTCCACCCACTTTGATTCTGGGGTCTAGCAAACCGTAAACGAGATCCAGGAGAACCAGACCGCAAATGTATAGCCCTGTGGTTATCGCAAGGTTTCCCATTAGGACCGGAACATCATTCTGCTGAAGGGCAAACCAGAAGAGATTGCCCATCCCCGGCCAGTTGAATATTCCTTCAAATACAATGTTTCCCGATACGGAAGCAAGCAATGCAAGTAGCGACATAGTCACAATTGGTGGAGCCGAGGTTCTCATCGTGTGACCGTACAAGACTTTCCTTTCGGGAATTCCCCTAGCCCTTGCCGCCATTATGTAGTCGTCTTGAAGCACTCCCAAGACAATATTTCGAGTAAGAAAGGCCCGCCCCCAGAAACCGATTACGACAAGAGTCATTACGGGAAGTGCAAGGTGATAGAGGGCATCTAAGAAGAACGCTATCCCTTCTGGTGGAGGTGTTGCATGCAGACCTCCTGAAGGGAAGACTTTTATCGTGTATGCAAAGAACATGATAAGAATCATTCCTAACCACCATGACGGCATCCCAAAAACCACCATGGTTCCAACCGAAGTGCTTTTGTCCAAAACCCCGCCGGCTTTTTGAGCCTTTTTCAGGCCGAGCCAGATTCCTATAATGATGTCAATCAACATCGCAGAACTAAAGAGAATCAACGTTCTCGGTATTTTTTCTGAGACTATGGCCCATACGTTTCGATCGCCTGCGGCAGATCGAATGGAACTGGATTTTCCTAAGTTCAGTGTCAGGGTTGACCAGGTTCTCCAGACTATTCTTTCGAAGATAGGCTTGTCAAGTTTGTATAGAGCGAATTTTTCGGCACGTCTCATTTCGATAAAGTTTTGGATTTGCTGAGAACCTACATTGTCGAGAGCCATCAACTCAGCCCTTATCTCTTCATCGATCTGCCCTCTCAGAGTCTGTTCCATAACAGTATTGAAAAGTGCCGAAAAGACGAAGATAAGGATAATGTATATGAAAATCCCGTAGAAGACTCGTTTCAACATGTATTTCCAGAACATATTTCCACCTCAATAATGAAGGCGGTACCCGTGGGGTACCGCCTTGCCGTTATCAGTAAACTATGGTGGAAGTGACGGACGACGCCGGCACTGCACCCTCTAGAGAAGCGATTGCGAGAACGTTGTATGATCCGGGTTCTAGAGATTCAATGGCCTCTGCAGGGATCATGGCCTCGAAAATCCCCGGCTCAATCAAAACGGTGTCAAAGCTGATCTCTCCATCTGGAGTGATTAGCGTCACGACAACGCTTCCTCTGGATGCCTTGGATACCTCTTCAGAAGGATACTCGATCTCAGCTACCACAACCTGGACTGAAGTGTCCATACCCTTCGCGATTATTGCAGGTACTTCAATAGAGTCGATCGAGAGCCTTACTGTCTTCAGCGCCTCTTTCCAGAAGTACGGTTCGTAAGGATAAGAAGGATCTCTGAAAGCTCTACATTCCGCGTAGTTAGCGGTGGGATCGTATTTAGACAGATAGTATGGTCCGTTACTTATGTAAGCATGTCCGTACTTGTCGATGAAGTCGATTGCTGCCTGGTATCTTGTCTGAGCCTCTTCTACAGTGATTAGTCCCTTCAAGGAGTTGGGGATGTGGCCGTTTTCCTTAAGTTCTACAAGCTTTGCCCTTATGTCTTTCACATGATTAGGTACCAAGACATCTATCTGAGTAATAGCCGGATCGTTTCGGAAAGCGTAAACCGTTCCCGACTTGCTTCCGTTGGCAACGATCTCTGAGAGGGCCTCATAGATCTCCCAAGAAACTATTACGAAAGGCTGCCTGTGCACACCGAGGAAGGGTGCTCCCCAGTTGGCCGTTCTGTCGACACTTGCAGGGAAGTTGTAATCGAAGTAGCTGGTGATCGTTCCGTCATCGTTGACAACATATCCCTTTATTGTATCCTGAGAGCTTCTCATGTAGTTCTCATAGGAAGCTTCATAGTACTTGTCGTTTTCTCCATCCCTCGATATCCATTCATCTCTGAATGCGTAGGCATAGAGATAATCATTTACAGTTATCGGTTGACCCTGATGCATGTTTCCGCCAAGGAGAGTGTAAGTACCCATAGACATTGACTTGATTCCGGGACCTACTTCTTTCCACTGCTTGGTTTCGCTGTCGAATCTTATTGCATTTTCTGGAACATCAATCATGCCGACGACGTCACCTTCATCGTTCCTCTCGACCTTCGTGACTATGTCATCTTGTGTCCAGGAAACTCTGTAAGGAGTATTGATTGCAGATGCTGGACTTTCAAAGGAACTTGAATCGGAGAGAATTCCGACAACATTTGCACTGTATGTGTCAGAAATTCCATCGGGTCCGACCGGATCCCAGTTAGACATGAACAGGGCTCCGACAGAGGAGTACTGTGTTACGAATAGGACCTTGTCATCTGTAACAGCAGTCTTTAGAGACCACTCGTTGAGACCATCTCCAAGACCGTAAGCAAATCTGTCGACAAGTCTTGCAGAGTTGGCCGTGTAGAAGCCGTCCTGATAACACAAGTATAGTCTAACGGCATCCTTAAGTCCCATCTCCAGAGCTGTCAAAGCGAGATCCCAGTACTCCTCTTCCGTCAAGAAGTTTCCGGTGTACGCCTTTTCTATAAGCTCGTCTAGTTCCTTGTTTCTGAAGTTCCAGAACCCTTCGGTTCCTCGGCCGGGCATGTAAGAACCACCGGTGGAGTACATCTGACGAACGATGTGTTCCCAGAAGGCCCTGGTTGCTCCTGCACTCCAGGCTTCCGTGTACAGGTTCCAGATCATGTCAGCGGGATCGCTTCCGTAAGCTGTGTTGCTGGCCTTTGATCTTTCCCAAACCAGTCTATCCACTGTTACTCCGGTTTTTTCCAGTTGAAGCGAAACATATTCGCCGATCTTGACCCTTACGTTGGGGTCGTCCGCCCTTATGACGAACCTTACGGTGACGGGTTCGTTGTCGAAGTACCATTTGCCAGCTCTTTCGACGAGCCTCCCCTCGTTCTCAGGAATCCTGGAGGCTTCTTCAAGAGCTTTTCTCATGGCTTCGATAGCTCTTGTCTCGTTACCTTCAAAGCTAAGGCCGAGTTTGTTCGCTACCAGACCGTATCTGTAGGTACCGGGCTGACCTGGAGTTGCCATAGAGAGCATCGGTCCGCCAGCTCCCCCGAGGATCTCGTCAACTACGTACTGCCTGTTGATCAGATCGTTGAGTGCGTACCTGAACTCGTTTATCGCCATTACGTTGAAGAAATCTTTTCCGCCGACCTCTGCAAAGTAAGGAGCTTGGTTCGGATACGGATTGATGAAAAGAGAATAGGTGAGTGCCGGTACTGAGTAGATATCCATTTTGTCTCTCGTTGCCTGGTCCATTCCCATAAGAGTAGGACCGGAAACGCCTTCCATGAAAATATCCGTTAGTCCTTCAGCTACGTCCCTAAGGCCGAGTTCTTGAGACATCTTCACGTTGAAGTAGATGATGTCGGATATTGGTCCCTTCTCAGTCGCGAAAATACTGCCACTGAAAACTAGTGCCGTTACGAGAAGAAGCATGGTAAGTCTCTTACGCAATTTCTTTCGCCCCCTTTTTCATTTAGTTCTGTGACATTGCACAGAACGTCTAATTAGTATATATAGTGTAGAATAATTTTCTTATATATGCAGTATTATCATCTTAATGGCATTCATAATAAAAAAATAAAGCAATTCACAATAAGATTTTGCTGTAACTGGAACATATATCAAAGCATTACGAAGTCTATCATAATAATTACAACAGTGTCAAGCTATTATTTTCATTGATTACTGAATTATATAAGCAAATATCTGATAATATCAGTATTGTTCAAACTGATAAGGCACTTAGGTCAGTAATTTGATCTCTAATGAAGTAAATAGTTGATAGATTCGGAAAGTGAATGAATATTTTCAGATGAAAGTTGAAAAATGGTAGATCATGTTTTCAATAAGATCCATACTATCCAATGTATGGATTCTTTCAAAGAAGGTTGCTGTTCTGAAGGAATCTTTCGACCTCTTTCTCGTAGGCAACTGGATCGGAAGTAAGGGCCATAGCGTGGGCCGCTCCGGGAACTACTAGAAGATGGTTTTTCGAATTGCCTTCCCTGTGCATCTTTTCACTCATATAGGTTGGGACATAATGGTCTTCAGCTCCGTGCGCGAACATCACTGGAATTAACGACTCTCTTACGGATTCTATTGGGCTTACTTCTTTTAGATTTGCGCCAGTTAGGAGTTTTGCGAAGAATCGAGCTAGCCAAATGAATGGAATCGAGGGAAGGTGAAAGTCTTCTCTCAGTCTTACCGAAAGTAGCTCTTCGAGGTCTGAAAAGCCACAGTCCGCGACGCAAAAATCAATGTCTCGATCGAGAGAAAGGTACTGAAGAACTATTGCCGCACCCATCGATTCACCGTGGAGGCCGATGCGAGCATCTTTTCCCAGGCTTTGGATGACCCAGCTCTTAACGGAAGCAAGGTCATGCTTCTCGTAGTATCCGAGAGTAGTATTGCTTCCGCCGCTCTTGCCATGGTTTCTGTGGTCATAAGCGATAACGTTGAAGCCCAGTTTGTGAAAGATCCTTGCGTATTTGATCGAGCCAAACAATGAATAGGTGATTCCATGGCAAATTATTACGGCTTTACTGGAATTATTGCAGGGAATGAACAGTCCGTGAAGCCTATATCCATATGGAGAGTCGATCCAGATCTCTTCCTTTTCAATCTCTTCGAACCACTCAGGATCCATTCTACCTTTTTCAACCTCTATGCGGTATGTCTCATCGTAAGGAATCTGCTTTGGCCTTGTCACTTTATATGCGAAAACCAGACCCGCTGTCATTAGGAAACTCACAATAACTACCAGAATTATGATTAAGATCAATTCTCTCCTCCAAAACCTCGAATTATCTCTTCTCGAACGATCCAAAACCCCGCTCGCAGGATGGTCGCTCTACCATCTTGAGAATCTTGCCTCCTGAAAGTCTCACTGCAAGAGATACTTTCTCGATGTTCTTCAAAAATACTGAAAGCTTTTCTTCACTACCTTGAGCGACTACTCTCACTGACCCATTATCAACATTCTCGACATACCCTTTGATCTTGTGCTTAATCGCGAGGCGCCTTATGTAGTTTCTCATTCCAACCTTCTGAACTTTTCCTTCGAGAATCACTTCGACTGTTATCAAGCTTGGCTTGCTCCCCAAATGGTTTAGAATATCTTTATATAGAACGATTCTATCAGCTGATAATGATTAAAACGTCAATTAGAAGCTGTAGTAGTTTTCTGTGTTTTCGGGAGGTGAAGCCATAATACTCGACTCCAGGTTTCGACAGAATCTTTCGAAGTACATATTCCAAACGGTAACAACCGTTTTGTCCGTCTTTGCAGTGCCGCTCTTTCTCGGTTTGATCTCGGAGGAGGTTTTCGTCCCTTCATTTGGGGTTTCGACATTCATCTTGTTTACAAAGTCAAATCCAACAATCTCTAGCACCTGATCCCTTCTGGGCGGTAGTGTGCTCGGCCTTTTTGTGGTTCTTCTTATTCGCAAGGAGACCTTTTGGCTAACAGAGCCGATTTTGAATTGTCTGAGAACATTCCATTACTTTGATGGATTTTACGGCAATCGGATTCAGCATGTTCGTTATTTTTATTACCGATCCAGAGCACCCTTCGGCAGCTTTTGAAGAAACACCTGATGGATCGAGTCTTGAAAGGAGGTTCTTGATTGATAAGACTTAAGAAGATGAAACACGAAGAGTTTGAGGACTATTTCGAAAAACTGGTGAGGTATTATGCAATTGAAAACGTAAAGTCTGGAAGATGGGAGGAAAGCAGCGCTCTGGAGAAAGCAAGGATGGAAATCGATGCACTTTTGTCTGAGGGATTAGAGACAAAGAACCATGAACTGCTGAGCATAATTGAAACAGATAATAATCAGACGATAGGCTATCTGTGGCTCCATATCTTTCCCAGGATGGAGAAGAAGGGATTCATATACGATTTTGTGATTCAAAAAGAGTACAGGGGCATGGGATATGGGAAGGCAAGTCTGGGAGCCCTTGAAGACTATGCTATAGAATTAGGTGTGGAGAACCTTTCGCTTCATGTTTTCGCTCACAACTCTGTCGCGGTTGCTCTCTATAAGAAGATGGGATATGAAGTTACAAGTATGAATATGGCAAAGCAGATCTCCAACAAATAAAAAGAGAGGATATATCCTCTCTTTTCTGGCAGGCGAGGAGGGCCTCGAACCCCCGACCTACGATTTTGGAGACCGTCGCTCTGCCAATTGAGCTACTCGCCTACAAAGACGATTATAGCGGAATCGATACTCCTTTTCAAGAGGAGAAAAGAATAGCCAAACCGATAGTTATAAGAAAGAGGATTAGGTACGAAGAAAGAGCCGAATCAATTCTTTCAAGATAGATCGGAAGTGGCTTCAGGAATCTTCGCAGGATCAGATAGGCTGCAATTCCCGCCACTACTGCGAGAAGAGATTCAAACATGTATATCTCAAAGCCGATTACTCCGTGGGTGATTATCACCCCTGAGAGAATGACATATGCGGCAACAACATTTGCGGCCGGCCAAGTGGTTGTTTTGACCGGTTTCAGGAAAATAAACTTCGAGAAGCTCATTGCCGTTCCTACAGAAGCAATTAATAGAAGTATTCTCAATGATGGGCAACATGCCCCATGTATTATGACTTCTTTTGTAACACACCCGGAGGTCATAGGGAAGCCCGCTATGGCGAGTGAGCCGATTAATAGAAAGGTGTATTCAACTGTGCTGATTTTCCCCGACCATTTTGAATAGTCCTTTGTTCCGAGTCTTGCCGAAATATTTCCGACCGCCAGAAAGAGAAGCGTCTTGAAAACCGCGTGGCTGAAACCATGCCAGGCAGAGGACTTATCACAATTCACAAGCATGAACCCCACCTGAGAGATCGTGTGATATGCTAGAACCCGCTTCGCGTTCTTTGAATTGACGGCAAAGATTACGCCAATGATTGCGCTGAGTATGCCTATGAAGATATAGGTATCTCTCATCCAGCTAAAAGAGGAATAAGTGATGAATCTTATAGACAGGTACACGTCGAGCTTGACAATTAGACCGGAGAGTATTGGAGAGACTTCGGTGGGTGCGTTGGAGTGAGCATCAGGCAGCCACATTGAGAAGAAGAAGAGGCCGGATTTGACGGCAAGCCCTCCAAAGATCAGTACAGAGGCTATCGTTGAAGCTTTCTCAAGACTCTCCATGGCAAATGAACCCGTCTCCATGTAGACAATTCCTATACCAAGAAGGTAGAAGTTCAGACCGAGAGAAGAGAGAAGAAGGTATTTTAGACTCGCCCACGCCTGCCGCGGCTTCTTTTCGTAAGAAATGAGAATGAACGAGATTATCGATGCCAGCTCAACAGTCACGAAGATATTGAACAGATCTCTCGAAAGAAATATCGAATTCAAGGTTCCATAGAGTATCAGAATCAAAGCATAGAAGAATCCGTCGTAACTCTTATTGATCGAATTCAGAATAATTGCCAGCATTACTATGAAAGTAGATAACAGAAATGGAGTAGTAAGTTCATCGATTGCCAGGCCGATTCCAAGAACTCCCCACTTCCCCAGAATAATCGAAGCATCTTCAAAGATAACGAAAGGAAGAACGCTCCCACTTGCAATAGCAGTCACAATCGCTACTATCGAACTAACTGACTTTCTGTCTTTCAACACCAGACAGATAATTCCTCCCAGCACGGGTAGAAAGACGAGCGCGATCACCGTTCCTCCCTCTCGAAGATCATTTCGATTGCCTCGACATTCATTGTGTGGTATCTGTTGTATATTATGATCGCAAATACGAGTGAAAGGCAAAGAAGGGCAAACGATATCACAATCCCTGTGATTATTACTGCTTGAGGTATGGGATCTGCGTAGAAAGCGTTTGAAAAATCACCGCTGACTATGGGAGGTATTATCCCGCTTCTTGCCGAGATTCCTGTGTACATGAGGTTTATTGAGGTCTCCACGATACCGAAAGAGAGAATCTTCTTTATGAGGTCCTTTGATAGAATCATACCGATCGTTCCCACGAGCATTCCCGAAATTGAGAAATAGATTACGATAGTTCCAGTCATAGTGTCCCCCGCCTATTTATGAACTCACTGGACATCTTCCATGCACCGGCATACACTTTGATTCCGATGAGAATGTTCAGGATCGGGATTAGCCCACCGCTGAAAGTTGAACCAAAGCCAGCCGCAGAAAGTAATCGCGAGTGGGTCTCTGGGAAAAGGATAATCAGAGTTGAGAATGCGAAAATCATCACGAGACCTAGGTTCTCAAATATTCCGATCTTCAACTTATCATAATGAATACTTGCCTTCTTGAAACTGGAAGTGAGACCATAAGTGATTACGCCTGTTGCAAGCACAACTCCGCCAACAAAGCCTCCACCAGGGGTTATGTGGCCGTTTATTACGACATATAAGAAAAGGGTTATCGACAAGGCGGCAAGGCCACCGCTATAGACTGTAACTGTCCCAAAAACGTGCTGATCTTCGTCGCGATTAACCGGCAGCGATGCAAAGAGAGAAGCTACTCCCAGAGCCGTTATGCTGAAAACGATTATCTCGAATATCGTGTCATAGAGTCTTGTCTCGAGATAAACGCTTGTAACTGCATTGGGCACATTTACTCGATCCACTATTTGCTCTATCGGACTGGGAATACTTCCCGAAGGGTCAAATGAAAGCAAAACAATGACAAAGATCATTGTAACTGCAATTATTCCTGCTATCTTCAAAGGTACCGCCCCACTATCTTTTCGATATTCCCTGAAGAGCTGATTTCGTTCAATCCTTCATAAATGTCTCTTTCCAGATCCGGCGAATTCATGGAAATGACAAAAACATAGCTACTCTTCTTCAGGAATTTTGGTGTGGGAGAAATAGCGTTTCTGCTCAGGTGTTTCAGTCTCACAAAATCGATTTCCTCCCCGTTGCAGATAAATATTGAAGTCTCTAGATAAGGGATGCCCTTTGTTCTGCCTGAAACGTCGTCCTCTGTAAATGCTCCGCAAATCAGATCGACTTCATGGTTCTCAACGGCTTTCAATGCTTCTTCCTTCGAAGAGAACTTCACTGGTTCAACGTGATAACCTTCCTTTTCGTCAACAAGCTGAATAATCTCCCACTCTAGCCCTCTGAGACCGGAAGGCGATTCCTCTATCATCGAAGGCACAGCGAGAAATCCGAGACGAACACGGCGCTGTTTCTTAAGTGCCATTATGTATACGATTAGAACCAATGCAACTCCAACAGAAAATTGTGTCATCGCGACGTCCGGTGCTCCTATTATCATCATAATGACGGCCGAAACCGAACCCATAATTCCAAACCAGATAACACTCTGGAAGTTAGTCTTAGATGAAAGGACGATCATCGCGCTAATCAGATAAAGAGAACTGATTCCGATTAAGACGAAACTCATTTCTCTTTTCCCCCCGAGTTAATGAAGGCCCTGGCGATTACGTGAGTTACAAGCGGTCCAGTGACCATCAGAGCGACAATAAACGCAAGCATCTCAATTATCGTCAACAGGCCAAAGAAAGAAGCGGAGATGACGATGAATATCAGCCCGACAGTGTCGGCAACCGTTAAGAAATGGAGGGTTCCAATGATTGTGTGTGCCAGGATGGCCCTGAATGTGCCTGCGAAAACGAAAAACAGACCGGGAATCAGAAATAGGTACCCTAAGATTCTCGTCATCTTCTGACCCCAAGATAATAAGCAGCAATAATCGTACCACTTGTATTTAGTATAAGAAAAAGCAGCGCTACGCTTGAAACGAAATCAACTCCCGTAACCATTTCAATAAATATGACGCCTATGAGAAGTCTTGTCGAAATGGAGGAGTAGGCTATCAGCAACCTCCAGGGATCACTACTTGCGGCAAACCAGACCAGCATCATAATAGAAGAAATTATCGCCGCCATTGTGATATAGAAGGTCACTTTTTCACCTCATGGATCAACAGCCCTTCCCTGTCCTTCGAAATGACAACTTCCTCAGGGGTCATTGTAATAGAGATTATCTTCCCAAATTCAACGATTCTGTTCTCCGGTGCCTTTTCGCTTCTTACCGTAAATACGGGTTTCGAGAAGATAATTCTGAATGATTGGAAGACTGCAACAGGTAAAGCGAGCATAATTCGAAATACGGTGCCGAGAGCCGGACCGGGACGGATAAGCCTTGCAGATACATACTGCACCAGGACAGACACAAGTAAACCCGATATTACTGAGGCTATAGTGAACCTTCCAAAAAAAGTGATCCACAGAAAAAACGAGATTACGAAAATCATCTAGTCCCACCTCAAAGGTTTGGCCCTGAAATTCTCCTTACATTCAAAATGCTGCATCCATCCAGTAAGACCAAATCTATCAATCACATCAAGTGCATAAACGTATTCCTCTTCCGAGATTTTTCTCGATAGTTCGTAGTGCTCTCTAGCCCTGTAAACTGGTCGATACTGTGACATAAGCGATATGGGAACGGACGAGGACAATTCAAAAGCCACAAACTCCGCCATCTCTTCTGTACCCGCTATTCCTTCAGGTAGAACAAGGTGCCTGACTATAACTCCTCGCATGGTTTCTTCTCTGAAGGAGCCAGTTTGTCTAAACATCTCCTTCACTGAATTCTTTGTGACGGTCCAGTAATCTGGGACAAGGGAGTATTTCTCTCCAACCGCATCGTCGGTGTATCTTATGTCTGTGAGATAGATGTCGACTATTCCATCGAGAAGCTGCAGCGTACTTACTTCTTCATAACCGCTAGTGTTGAACACCACTGGAAGGAAAAAGCCCTCCTCAAGTGCAAGTTCGTAGGCTTTAAGGAAGCCATACAGATTGGGAGTCGGAGTGACGAGATCGATGCAAGCGGCTCCTTCCTCCTGAATCTTTATGAAGTGTTTTGATAGCTCTTCAAATGAAAAGACCTTACCTGCGTTCTTCTGACTGAAAGCGAAGTTTTGACAGTAGAGACAGCTCATTGTGCAGCCACTGAAAAAGACTGCACCTGCACCGCCTTCCTTCACCAAAGGTGGTTCTTCCCCAAAGTGCAGTACTGTTGCTGAAACTCTTGGTTCGATCCTCTGCATGCAGAAACCAGGAGTCTCATACCTGTTTACACGACATTTCTTTGGGCACAGGTCACAAGAGCGCAGTCTTTCTCCCGTTATTTCTATTGCTTTCTGTACTCTGTCGAGTCTTTCTGCGTTTGAATCCATTCAATCAATTCCTTCTCTTCACTCTAAAGATTGTCGGAAGGCAATCAGCTGAGATTAGTCACGCAAATTCGAGTCTAGGGAAACTAAGATTGCGCTTGGGTTATACGAGGGAAAAGGAACACTTCTGGCAGGTTCGCCTAACTAGCAACCCTTAACGTACAACCAATCTAACATCGTGCTGATAGTCTTACATCCCGTCATGCAGCTGAAATGGTCTACCAACTTTTGAAAAATAACGTTCCATTTGACCTTTCACTCTCATAATTTTCCTAATTCTATACTTGACAACTTAGAGTATCTGAACCTGTTTCAGCATCCAGTTCCTTTCTCTTCGCTAGCGGAAAACCGCTCAAAGACCCTTAGTTCTCTAGATCTTCCGATCTCCTACCACCATCTTTGAACCTCGTCTGGCTTTATTCATGCAACTCATCCTTCGCACTCTCCAGCGTTAAGCGTATCTTAGCAAGCGGTTAGCGGCTCTTTTCGGAGGACGGTGAACCACTCAACGGTCGACCAGTTTTCTTTCTCTTCCGACCTCCAACCACCAACCCCTAACCTCGTTTTTGTGTTTTTCTTGCTTGCAACTCACAACTTGGAACTGATCTTCTGCTCTTCCGAACCCCCAACCTCCGACCCGAACCACGGTTTTCCCTTCATTCTTCGTCGGGATAAAACGTTATCTTTGCTCCGAGTGTTCTCAGTTTCTCTTGAAATCTCTCGTAACCTCTGAATAGGTGAGTGACGTTGTTGATAATTGTCTCTCCATCGGCGGCAAGTCCGGCCATGACAAGAGCTGCTCCGGCCCTGATATCTGGGGCAATTACTTCTGCTCCACTCAGCTTGCTTACCCCGCGGATATTTGCATGACTGCTTGAAACCTTAATCTGGGCCCCCATACGGTTTAGCTCATCTACGTATCCAAAACGATTTTCGAAGACGTTTTCCTCAAGCACCGAAGTACCCTCTACCGTAGCCAAGACGGCCGTTATTATTGGTTGAAGATCTGTGGGAAATCCAGGATATGGTTCAGATGATACTCTAACAGGGTTCAAGGGGCCTTTCCAGAAAGCTCGCAAGTATTCATGGCTCTTTTCGATGCCTGCACCCATCTCTTCGAGAATGCTCAACAATGCGATCAAATGGTCTGCAATTGCTCCATGGATTTTAATATCACCTTTGGTGGCGATCGCTCCGAGCAAATACGTTCCGATTTCTACTCTATCTGGAATAACTGAATACTCTGCTCCACTAAGCTTTCCAACTCCCGTCACTTTGATGGTTGGAGTTGAGGCACCACTGATTTTCGCACCACACTTGTTAAGAAAGTTCTGAAGATCAGAAATTTCGGGTTCGCGAGCGGCGTTTTCAATCGTTACTTTGCTCCCTTCCATAAGCGCTGCAGTAGTCATTAGCTGCTCGGTAGCTCCTACACTGGGAAACGGAAGAGCATAGATTATCTCTCTCTCAAAACTCTGCGGAATTACGGCCATAACGTCGCCGTGCTCTTCGGTTATCTTAAATCCAAAAGCCTCCAAACCCTTGAGATGAAAATCAACAGGCCGCTGGCCAATATTGCAACCACCAGGCTTTCCAACCTTGGCCCAACCACAGATCATGGCGAGAGGACCAATGATATTGAATGAGGCTCTCATTTTTCTTACGAGTTCATATGGAACGTTTCCTACCAGAATCTCTCCAGGCATTATTGTGACGGTTTCGTTTTCGAAAGAGACTGTCTTTCCAATCTGCTGAAGTATAGATATCATCGTCTGGACATCTCGCAATTCCGGCACATTCTTTATGACGACTGGCTCTTCAATCATTACTGTAGCCGCCAGAATCGGTAGCACTGAATTCTTGGAGCCACTTGCCCTTATCTCGCCTTTAAGACGTGTGTTTCCCATAACAACGAGCTGGCTCATAATAACCCTCCAATCTTTTCATCGAGTTAGAAGATACGACCGCACTATTATTCTATCAGAGGTAGAGTCTGCAAGAATGTCCAGAGAATTCAGAGAATTTCATTGCTCAATGACCTCTTGTATATGCGAAGCCCTATTCTAAGTTCTGCAACTTCACTCGAAGGATCGGGCATGAACTCTCCCGCGTTTGACAGATAAGGTTCACTATGATTTATCAGGAGTCCTTCCTCGGATATCGACACTTCTTGAGGAAGAGATGGTGGGGCCGGTTCCGAGTCTTCTTCGGGGAATCCTCCGCGAGGTATCTCTCTTATGAAGAGCTTGCCGTCTTTCTTGAAGATATCCAGATCGGACATTTCCCCTATATACATCCCTAGAATCTTCTCTGCCCGCTCTAGCGCATCGTTGGCCGGAGTCAAAGTAGTGGGGCTTAGTCCCAGAATGCTCTCGATTACGATTCTGGTGAAGATAGAGGTTGCTTTGCTGCCTTCACTGCTATTGGTAAGGATAGCCGCCGAAAAATTAAGATCAGGTACTATTATCAACAAGGAAATCTGACCGTTGGTGCCGCCTCCATGCTGCAGGACCTTGGCGCCTTCAATTTCCTCGACGAACCATCCCAGAGCAACTTTGGAGGCGGGAGAAGCGTCTATTTTCCCCGTGGTTAGAGCTTCAAATGAGTCTTCGCTTATGATTCCAGATCTTCTAGGTGCCGATTCAGCAAAGTAGAATGCAGAATACTTGAGCAAATCCTTGACGTTGGTAATAATACCGCCTGCCGGGTGCATCGCTCTACCTATATGCCAAGGACGAGCAATGGATATGTGCTCCTTCTCTATCTGATGGCCGACGGCAAAGCGTTCGGTAATGATCTCTTCGGGAAAGAAACGAATCTTATCGAGCTCGAGGGGTTTTGAAACCATTTCATTGATGGCTTCTTCGAAGGGCTTTCCGGTGAACACTTCGATGGCTCTGCCCGCGACATAGAAACCGGAATTGCAGTACGAGAGAATCTTTCCCGGAGGGTTGATCTGAGGAATAGCAGACATGCTCTTCACCATTTTCTCCAGGGCATCCTTACCATAACCAAAATCTTTGAAGTAATCTCCCTTCATGCCAGATGTATGGGTTAGAAGATGTTTCACCGTGATCTTTTCTTCAGCTCCTTTATCTGAAAGAGCGAAATCTTCGAGGAGTTCCTTGATGGGTCTTTCCAGATCGATCCTGCCGGCATCGACCAATCTCATAACCGCAAGAGCAACGAAAGTCTTGGTTATCGAGCCGATCTGGAAGAAAGCCTCATCATTTACGTTCAAGGGATGGTTTGTGTTTGTGACCCCAAAAGAGGCTGTTTCAACTGTGTCGCCAAAACGAACCCCGCAGGAGATTCCGGGAATCTCACCCTCTGCAACTATCCTTTCCAATTCAGACGAAATTTCCGCGAAGCGCTTTCTAAAACTTTCCGGGTTCATATAACACCTCCTTTAAGCATTATAGCTGAACATACGCAATGAGAAAAAATCTCTGTGGATTTCGAAGGAAGCCTAATATACAATTGGATAGAGGTGACTAAAATGGGTAGATTGAATCTGTCCGAACTTCTTATTCCGGCAAAGGAAAGGATCAATTTCGAAGATAAAATTGGACTCGTGCTCTCTGGAGGCGGTGCCCGAGGCGCTTATCAGATAGGAGTCTGGAAGGCTCTAAAGGATTGTGGAATCGAGATTGGGGGAGTCTATGGGACTTCGGTAGGAGCCTTAAACTCAATGGCAGTTGCTATGGACAAGTTCGAAGACGCTCGTGAATTATGGCTGAAAATCGATTTCGATAAAATCGTAATAGATGGAACTGACGGCAGCTTGATCGAAAAAGCGATTGGCGCACTGAAGAGTGGGGGGTTCGATCCTGCTCCGCTTAGAAAAAACTTTGGTCGTCTCCTTAAGGAAGAGGACGTTCGAAAAGCCGTAGTTGATATTGGTATAGTCACTTATTCTCTCAGCAATATGGAGCCTAGGGAACTCTTCATCGAGGATATTCCTAAAGGAGAGTTAGAAGACTACATACTTGCCAGCGCAAATCATCCCGTCTTCAAGAGAGAAGAAATCGGTTCAGAGAAATTCATCGACGG
>JACDJA010001853.1_pt1 | contig 16493 bp, 21 predicted proteins | sample 7449241 | NCBI WGS metagenome assembly JACDJA01 (sample SAMN14253289, study PRJNA609438) | sludge metagenome | isolation source: initial anaerobic sludge | collected 2018-12-20 | reverse complement strand
CTGACAAGGCTTATAGTGATGCTCTAACTGTTATTGAAGAAGAAGGCATTAAGCTTCAAGAAGATGCAATGCTAGAAAATGAAGAAGAGAATAAGAAAGCTGCCAAAGATCTTGAAAAACAAATGGCTAAAGAATTAGCTAAAGTCAAAAAGGCGAAGTAATATGAACGAAAGCTACGTTATACAAGGTCTAGCAGCTGCAGGTAGCTTTTTAATAACACTATTTGCTATTTTTAAGTATGTAATAAATAAGACTACTAAGATAACAGAAGATAGCCACAGAACTATACAGGCCCTATCGGAACGGCACACTGCTAGTATGAGTAATATTGTTAAAGAGGGCCATAAATCTCAAGAAAAAGTTGCTGTATCACAGGAGAGGGTAGCTGGTGCAATAGATTCACTTAATGTAACATTGCAGACTCAGATATCTAATACACCAACTAAAGCAGATGTTGAACTTTTAAAAGCCCATTTTGATAATAGGCATGACAAGATTGAATCTAAAATAGATACAATTATTGGCAATAGCGCCACTACTAAATAATTGTTATAATATCAACATGAAAGATGTTGATATATCTGACTTGATTAGCATTATTAAAAACCAGAATAGACTCATAAAATATTATTTAATTTTATGGTTCTTGAGCGGTATGATGATTGGTATAATCGGTTTAGGTATACTAGCTTTTATATTTGGGAACAAATAAATACAAACTAGGAGGGTAGTGTGGAAAATCAAAATGGTGACCAGTCGGATATCAGGTGCAAGTTCATCAATGCCAAAACTGGCCAAACATGCAATGCATACTTAGGCTCAGTAGGCCCATGTGCAATAGTAAAGTTCAGGAGATGCATAAAGTGCCACAACATTACAGAGTATAGGCGTATTGATACTGATGCTGATAAACTTCTACAATTTAAGTTTGTTGACATGATTAACAAAAAAGATATATAATACCAATAAGAACAATTAGATAAATAGTAAATCAATAGGTTCGAAGTAAATTTAATAAGGAGTTTTTGCAATGTCAAAAACAGAAGAATTACTTCGTGCTAATTTTGATGGCGATGTAAAACAAATAGAATCTTCAGAAAAGCTAGGTATAAAAGCCGTAGTATCTTCACTATCTATTGACCGTGAAGGTGAAGTTGTAGACATAAGCACTGCTGAGTTCAGGAGAACAAAAACTGGTGAATTAGATGTCCCGGTTTTGCTAGACCATAACTATGGTACTCGTGAAATTATAGGTAAGGTTACTGCATACGATTATTCACTAGATGGTGAGCTGATATTTGACATGGAGTTCGCTTCATTTAAAAAAGATGCTGTTGAAACTTATATGTTACTAGCTGGAGGTTACTTAAAGAATGCATTCTCAATTGGCTTTTTTAGCAATAGAGATGGCAGTGTTCTAAGGAACCCACTAATCCATGAGGTATCTGTAGTTGTTTTACCTGCTAATCAGGACGCTAGAGTTATAGATGTCCTTAAAGAACTTAGCACGGTTAGTGAAGTTGTAGAGGCTACTAAGTCTCTCAGAAAGGACATTATAGTGGCTGACGTTACTAAAGATGTTGCCGATGAGGCAAAAGAAGAGATCGCTGCTAGTGAAGTTGTAACAGAAGATGCTGCAACTGAGCAAGTGGTAGAACAAACAGTTGAAGCTGATATTAAAGAAGTTGAAACTGTAGAAGAAGTGGCTGAGGAAGCTGAAATTAAAGAAACTAAAGAGGAGAAATCAATGAGTGATTTTACAAAAGAAGATGTTAAAGCTATGCTTAGCGAAGCTCTTGCTGACCAAGCTAAAGCTTTAGAAGTTGCTAACATTAAATCAGCACGTGCTGATGATGAAGCTGAAGTTGAAAAAGTAGAAGTTAAAGAAAAGTTTGACTATAAGCTACACACTATTAAAACAGTTCTAGCCTTAAAAAATGGTCAGAAATCTGAATTAACCAACTTAAACAAAGTTTCTGCTACAACCTGGTCTGAAGCTGACCACGCTGTAAAAGATGTTATCACCGGTGTTGACATGGGTAACGATGCCCTAATCTGTTACGATGTATATCGTGATATCCAAGCCTGTGAAGCTGAAGTTGGTGCATTAGCTAACCTAGTTACTAGAGTGCAGTTAACTCGTGGCGATGGCATGAAATTCCCATCTAAGAGTGGCATTCTTAACCTAACAGCTATTGAAAACTGTGCTAGAAAACCTGAGGCTGGTAAAGTTACTATCACTGCTGAGCAAGTTAGACTATCTAAGTTTGCTGGTGTTAGTATCTGGTGTGATATTGACGCTGAAGACAATGTTGTTGGTTACTACCAATTACTATTAAATGAGCTTGTTAGAGCTGATTTAAGGAACATTGACGAAGTTGTATTAAGCTACGATGGTGATCGTGGTACTGGTGCTAACCCAGAATACGCAAGTGGTATTCTAGTTAACCCTGATGTTAACACTGTTGCTGTAAACTACGCTGACATCGCTACTGGCGTTCTTGACGCTGAATGTGGCACTGACTGCCCACTAGATAGAGCTATCCTAGTTATGAATAAGTGTACTTACAGTGAATTACTAAAGATCTGGAACACTAGCTGTAACAGTTCTTGCGCTAGCACTGCTAACCAAACTGACTTTGGTGGTGTTAAATTCCGTGAGATCTTCGGCTACCCAGTAGTAATTGTTAACTCTAAAGACAGAAATGGTGACTACTTTGTGCCAACTGGAACTGTTATAATGGGTGACTTCTCACAGTACGTATTGATGGAAAAGGGTTCATTTAATATTGACCAGAGCAACCACACTGTTGAACTTGATAACGGTGACATCGTTTACACATGGCAATATGATATGACCGCTGTCCGTGCTTATGTAAGGCGTGGTGGTTATCTATTAAACCCACAAGCATTTACTATTTTTCAATGTAGCTAATTAAAAAGAACTGGAGCGCACTCATGATAGAAATTACACAAGAGAACATCGAGAAACTGCTATGTACTCAGCTACCTGAGTGCGCTACTGGTAACTTTGAATTTTACTTTGATATAGTAAAAGCACAACTGACGAGTATGTTAGGCTATGATATATTCGCCTTACAAGAAAGCGGTGGCTCTATTCAATTAGAATATGAACCTGAATCTGAGATACTCAGATTGCCACCATTTTCTAGTATCAACTCAATAGAACAGGTATCTTGCGACCATACTGAAGACATAAATAACGGTTGTACGTTTATTCCAGTTACAAGCCATATGGTTTACACTGCTGAATGTTACGAGAGGTTACAACATTGTCCAGATGGGTGCGGTTGCAAAATTAACTTCTGTGGTTGCAAGAGCTGTTTGAGGATAGAGATCAATGCTGAGTGGTGTATACCAACAGACTTTCTTATTGCTATAACTGAGCTTATGCGTGGCAACTGTGGGGCCAACGTTCGCTCTAAGAGCATAGAAGGGATGAGTGTTACTTACTTTGAACAAAAATCTATTGAGTCTACATTAGCTAATTTCATTAGTAGATATTCAATAGGTGGTATACATGTTATTTGATGCCTGGTGCTGTAAACATGATATTACATTTATTGAAGCTGAGCGTTGTGCTACTGGTGATGAGATTGAAAAACAACGCTGGGACTTTAAAGGTCTATTTAAATATAGTAGTGGGTTACTAACAACTCAGAACTTTGAAGAGGCAACATCTGATGCAATTGTATATATACCAGCTAGCGCTGATTTTATAGCTACATTTGGCACTAGATTTGTTGGCCACTATATTGAATATAATGGCGAGGGTTTTAGAGTTGAGAGAATGGTTGTTGGTGAAGACCTAGATTGTTGTAGAATTGAGTTTTATAAACTATTTCTACGTAGGGGGTGCTTAGTATGTTAATTAGCGTCAAGATAAACAATAATCTTCCTAAGTGGAGCGGTGATACTAATAGACAGCTTGGCATATCACTTACTAGAGTTCTAACAGATATAGATAGAATCAGTAAGGATTTATCGCCAAAAGATACTAGAGCGCTTGCTAACTCAACTAGAATAGATTTAAAGTCTACATCTAGCGGAGAGGTTAGCGTAAACGTACCCTATGCAAAACGTAGGCATTACGAGAACCGTAAGAACCCACAAACACTAGGTTACTTAAAAAAGGCCGGTGACTATGCTGGCAAGAATGGTGCGAGGTACTTTAGATGATAGCTTACCATGTTATGCAATACTTACATGATAATGGTTTTGCAACACTAGGCCAGAATTTATGGTACGGTGAAAGCCCATTAATTGACCAGTCTGGGGCTGAAGGTATAGTGGTGGTAGAACGTGGCGGTGGTGAATATAATAACTGTAAAAACCTTACAGAGTTTATAGACATTAAAGCTAGATTTTGCTCACCAGATGATGCTCATGATATTTTGTATCGCATAGGCGAACATCTGCAGAATACAAAATGCATAGCATTACCAGACGTTACAGACGGTTGTTGCCGAACACCAGACTTATTTAACCAGTATAGCTTTGAACAAGTCCGCTTTATAACAGATAGCACCTACCAATCTTTAGGTAAAGACTCAGAGGGTAAGTGGCTAGCGTTATGGGGTTTTGAAATTAAATATAATAAGGAGGAGAGATAATGAGTCCTAAAATATTGCCAGACGGCCAATATAAAATTTGCTACTTAGGAACTGAGTGGGCTGAATGTTTCTTTAAGGGCGGCTCAATTGAATTTGATGCTGATGATAAAGAAGTTACAGCTAACTGTGGTGTAGTAAAAGCATATCAGAAGTTAAAGAAGGTTACTTTTAAAGTTACTTTCATGAGCTGGGATTGTGAAGATATTAAATTAATACTTCCACATCTAGCTAACCCTGCACTAAGCGAAGGTATCGTATTTACAAGTTCTACCTGTTCTCAGGCTGAAACTGTTGGTGAATTAGTTATTGAGCTAACATGTGCTGATGGCCCTTGCCAATATATTGTTATCCCACGTGCAAACGTTGAGATGGATCTTGGTGAGAGCATTGAGCTTGGTGAAGATGCCGATCAGGTATCAGTATCACTATTGTTCACTGGTTACGTATCAGACGCTGTTTCAAGCATCCCTGGTGCATTCATTAGTCTTGGAGCGCCTGCTGGCATGACAAGCTACGATTGTGCTACACAAACTTGGAGCTAATATAGGTTCATGGTTATCCACATGCTAATAACTTGTGGATAACCTAACTTATTGTTACAATAATCTAGGAGGGTATCATGAAGAAAACTTTTAATTTCGAAGACAGTAAAAACCAAAATGAAATAGAGATTGTAAAAGGTGAAAAAGTACATAGATTTGTTATAAAAGACATGTATTTAAAAGACCAGCTGCAGTTTGCATCTATAAAGAAAATGGAAGAAGACGAGCAATTGGAATTTATTATTGGCTTCCTAGATGACAAACTTAATGGCGATTCTAAGTTCAGTGAACTTGACATAAAAGCAGATGAAGCCATGAAGATTTTAGATTATGTAATAATGATTGTTAGCGGCAAATCAGAAGAAGAATATGAGCAAGCTAAGAAATTAGCATCACAGCTCCAAACGGCTAGACCTGTTCAGTCTACTAGTATGTTAGAACGTGCTAAGGCGACTCAAAATGAGCAATCTAAGTGATAAACTAGAACGCGAATTATATGAGTTATACGGTAGATTAGCGTTCCATTTCAGTATAGATGTTCTTAAATATGTTAGGGAGGATGAGTCTCAATATCTAACTCCTAAACAAATAACATATATGCTAGATGGTGCTAGACTTGAAAGAGCCATTGAGAAGGTTCACATAGCTGAAGGAGTTGGGGTTGTTAATAGCAAGAACCCTAAATCAGAATTTAAGAAGTTAGTGAGGTCTTTAGATGGCAACAGAAGTAGGTAGTATTGTTTATAGAGTTGACCTTGATAAAAAGGGGTTTGAGAGTGGTGTCAATTCTGTAAATAATTCATTGAAATCAATATCTGCTAATACTAAAACTGCTGGCTCTGATATTGCATCAGCTGGCAAAGGCATATCTGGCACTTTTGGTAACATCGCTGCGGTTGTTGGGGCTACTGGTTTAACTGCAGCAATTAGCACTTTTGTTAAAAATGGTGTTAGTGGTTTTGCGAATCTTCAAGCATCTCTTGGGCAACTACAGGGTATAACTGGTGCTAGCACAGCGCAGATAAAGCAAGTTAGTGATGCTGCTGTACAGCTTGGAAATGATCTAACATTACCAGGCGTATCAGCTGTTGATGCTTCTGCTGCAATTATAGAACTTACTAAGGCTGGTCTAAGCCTAGATGATGCACTTGCAGCTGCTAAACCAACATTGCAGGCAGCTAAAGTAGCTGGCATAGATTTTGGTGAGGCTGCTAAAATAGCTGCACTTAACGTCAATGCATTCGGTTTACAAGGTGCTGATGCTACTAAGATAGTTGATACATTAACTAATACATTTGCTAAGAGCGGTTCAACCATACCAGAATTACAAAATGCACTTTCACAGTCTGCAGCAGTGGCTAAAAACGCTGGCCTAGATTTTAATGAAACTGCCGCTGCTCTCGGTGTATTAGCAAAAGCTGGGTTAAGAGGATCAGATGCTGGTACATCATTAAAAACTACATTGCTAAGGTTACAAGCGCCATCTGCTGAAGCTGCGCGTACTCTTGAGCAGTACGGTATATCAGTACGTGATGCTGCTGGCAATATGTTGCCATTGCCTAATATTATAGATAATTTTAACTCATCATTAAGTAGTGTAGGCCCGGCCGCAAAAGATGCTGCACTAACTGATATATTTGGTCAAGATGCCATAAGATCAGCTCAGATATTTTTATCAAGTGGTGGCGATGGTTTGAGGAATTTCCAGGGTGAAATCAGTAAAACTGGAACTGCATCAGATATTCTTAAACAGCAAACAGCTGGTTTATCTGGTGCATGGGATGCTCTAACAAGCCAGGTAGAAACTATAGGTATACAGTTGGGAGCTGCGCTTGCACCAGCTTTGCAGAAAGTTGTTCAGGGCATATCTACAGCAATACAGTTTGCTACTGAGTATAAGGATGTTCTTATACCAATTGGTATAGCACTGGGTGTGTTTGCAACAGCACTAGGTGCATACTCAATAGCCCAGTTTATAGCAACTGGCGCTGTCGCAGCATTCAATGCTGTATTGGCATTAAACCCTGTTGTCCTAGTAGTAGCTGGCATAATAGCTCTAGGGGCTGCACTTCTCTATGTGTATAATAGGTTTGAGGCAGTTAGAAATATAGTTGATAGCTTTATAAACATATTCAAGCTACTAATAACTGGTGACTTTAAGGGTGGAATATTTGGCCTAGAAGAAGATAGTGGCCCAGTTAAAGCATTCTTAAAGATACGTGAAGTTGCAATAGCACTAGGTGAATTTATTGGCAAACAATTTAAACAAGCTTGGGATAGTTTAGTAGCTACATTCAATACTATAAAAGATTCGTTTGCTAAGTTAGCAGTTGCCATGAAGCCTTTGCTAGATGCCCTTAAAGCTATCTGGGAGCGTATACAAGGCCCAGTTCTAACTGTTATTAAAATACTAGGTGGGCTAATACTTGTTGCCATTGTAGCGCCTATAGCACTAGCAGTTGCAGCATTTATTGTAGCAATTGTAGTTATAGCTAAGGTTGTTCAAGTTATTGCGTTCTTAATACGTAAGTTTATTGAAATACAGACTGCGGTATCTTCATTTGTAGCTAGCGTTGTAACTGGTTTCATATCATTTGTATCGGCTATACAGAATGCTGTTGGTAGTATTTTTGGCGTAATAGTATCAGTATTTGCGGCTATATTTAACTTTATATTCACAATATTCACAAACGTATTCAACTTTATAGTGAGCGTATTCACTGCTTACTATACATTTATATTTAATACCTTAACTACAATTTGGAATACAATAGTTAACATACTGACTGCAGTGTGGAACTTTATTGTAAGTGTATTTAATAATGTTAAAGATTTCATTGTAAATGTATTCAATAGCATAAAAGACTGGATTATAGCTAGGTTTAATGAGATCTGGGCATTTATATCTAACATTGTACAGTCAATATATAATACGATTGTTAACACATTCAATACCATAGTAGATAGCGTTAGATCTATATTCACGAACGTTGTTAATGCCATAAAGAGTGCATTTGATGGTGCTACTAATTTTCTATTTGATGCTGGTAAAAACATTATAGAAGGCCTAATAAATGGTATAAAGAGCGTTGCAGACAAGGTTAAGAACATAGCTACTGATATAGCAAATAATATTAAAGACAAATTCACCAGTGCGCTTGGCATAAATTCACCATCTAAGGTATTTATTGGCTATGGTCAAAACATTGTTCAAGGTTTAGCAAACGGTGTCAAAAACCTATCTAGCGTTGTTGATTATGAAGTTGCTAAAATAAACCCAAGTGTTGATGTAACTGGTGCTGTAACCGCACCATCGTCTAGCAGCACATTTAGTAACCAGCAGCCTGGCGGTGTTGGTGGAAAGGTTAATAATATATTTATAGTATCTAACACATTGAAGGCTAGCGAATCTGAACTATCTGATTTGGCAGAACAGATACTATATTCTAATCCTAAAACAAGGGGGCTTGTAGCATGACAACAATAGAGTTTTACGCTGAAGGTTATAATATACCAGTTGATAGTGATGGCGATGTAGTAGAAAAAGAAGCGAGCTGCACGATAACAATAACTAACTGCCAACCGGGGCTTGGTTTTGATACATTAACAAAAGGCTTTGTTAAGAGGGGTTCTAAACACCGCACAATAGAGGGTAAGGTTAAAGAAGATATTGTTAATAGATATAGAACTTGGGATATAGGCTGGGATAATATACCTGGCAATTTATATTATGAAATAACTAAATTCTTTACTGATATTTGTGATGAAAACTATTGTTTGAAAATGAATATATTCCACGAGTGTGCTGATAATACTGACTGTGATGATAAGAATGTTGAAGGCGTACCAGTTGTTGTAGATGTTGGCGAGGCTGAGCTTAATGATGCCTATGGTTTATATGAAAACTTTAACCTTACAGTTGAAGAATCTGCTACCGAAGACTGTAATTGTGGAGCTGAATAATGTTGATGTCGAGCCAGGCCTTAGAGTACATGGCCACCCACTGCCAGCGTAGGCCAATAGGCTGTGCATTATCTACTAACTTTTTTAACAAACTGAGCATCTGGGATCAAGAGGCTGTTGATGCTATAACTGGAATTAGCACTGGCAATACATGGGCTTACTATAGAGATCAGCTTTATGATACCAACCCGTGCTTAGTAACACCTTGTGATGATGATACGTTCTACTCGATGCTGAACTTTAATGAGCTTTACTTTTATATAAGTGGGTTTGAGGGGCTTATTATAGATCCAGATCTACCAGATGGCAAGTTTTATGCTGTTATAGAGCCTGTGTCTAGGCCAGAATGTGAAATTGTATCTATTGAAATTATACATAGTAACTGTGGTGCTTATGGTGTTGCTACTAATGATGCTTATATAACATTTTCTAATACTAATAATGACTTCGGTTCTTATTTAACTGTTAACCAATATCCAACTTTAAACTGTGATGGCCAGCCAGTCGGTTATAAAAGATATGAAGATACAGCTGCTGGCAAGCACTTTGATTTGGGCATAGGTTTTAAGTGGTTAAAAGATGGTGTGTGGCACCGGGAATGCGTGAATATATTTGAAGGTATAACAACTGCTAGAGCATATACAACATATGAAAACTCTGGCCGATCTCTAGTTAAGTTCCACCTTGAGGATGCATGGTCAACTATAAAGAACGCTACAGTGCCTACTACATATTCAACTACTACTACTTTGAGCAACCATGTCGCTAACATGATGAATTATTACAATATACCATTTTTAATTAGGGTTGGTAATTACAACCCAAGCTTCAAAATTACATCTGATGGTTTAACGCTTGAAGAGTATATGCAGAGGCTTTGTGAAGTTGGTTTGGCTAGGTTTTATTGGGATATAACTACTCATAAGTTTATATTTGAAACTATGGAATGGGCTGAAATAAATAGGGCTGAGCCAGTTATGGAAATTGACACTTGTGATTATATAATTGATCTAAATGACCCTGCTATTGAAGAAGGTTACTCAGCAGTCAGAGTTGAGCAGTTTAGTAGAAGTGGCGGTATACAATCTTTCAAGGGTGATTTAACAACCGGTGTTCAGGTTATAACTAATGAGTATATACAGAATCAGAACATGGCTGATTATATAGCTAATAAGATGTACAGCATATTAAAGTTTGGCGCTCAGAATAGGGAGATACAGATTATTGGCCAGCCTTATTTAGAGATTGGTGATGTTATAACTGTGAAAGAACGTATTGATAGGGATTCAAGAGATGGCAGTTGTGAGAACATTTATAATTCATCTAACTGGCGCATCTGCAAAATAGTTAACCAGTTAGATGAAAATGGTTATACCCAAAAGCTAACGCTAGACAAGATTGGTTTAAGGGTATTTGGTTCAACATACTACTCAGGTGTGGCAGCACCAACATTCACATTATACGGCTGGACTAATGACCCATCTAACACAGTTGTGGTAACAGTTGATGGTAATTCATACAATGCAGTTATAGCTTTAGATGGTTCTTTTTATGTTAATATTACTAACCCAGTTGCTGATGGAACGTATACTGTTACAACTGTTACAACTGATGTCAGTGGCGCTCAGATAACCACTACATCAACAGTTATAGTTGATACTATACCTCCAGCTACACCGTATGTTAACGCGCTGCTAACTAATAATAATACGCCTACAATAACTGGCACGCTATACCCCGATGCTGAATATGCAATAGTTAATATTGATGGTAATGATTATGAAGTTTTTGATTATAACTTTAGTTTTGTTTTACCATTCACCGCTGATGGAACTTATACAATGACAATTACAGCTTATGATAATGTTGGCAATACAAGCTCTAGTACCAACCCGCTAACTATTGATACAACGCCACCGCCGCCGCCAGTTATAAATAATATACCTAATCAACCTAGTGCTACATTTACAGTAACTGGAACTGGAGTTAATGGTAATTATATATATCTTATTATAGATGGTATATTACAAACAGCACCTGCTTTAATAGGAACTGTATCTGGTAGTGTATGGTCGATAACTGTCCCCGGATTACCAACAGGAAGCCACACTTTTTCAGCTTTACAGCAAGATCCAGCTGGTAATAATAGCTTGCCAGCAGCTAATAAGATTGGTATAGTTACATAGGAGGAAATATGAAAATTTCTAGAATAATAAATGGCAAAACACAGAGCCTAGTGAAGCTAATTGATAATCAATATATAGTTACAATAGGTGATAAAGAACAGGTGTTTAATAACTTTTTTGATGCTAAATACATATTTGATAATGGTTTTGATAAAGAGGAGGTAGAAAATGGCAACCAAAAAGAAATCACAGAAGAAAAGCGAAGTAAAAAGCAAGGTAAAAAAAGTAGAAGAGCAAAAGGGAGCGGAGGAGTTCCAGCAACCGATGGAGGAAGTTCAATCTCAGCCTCAGACTTTTCAGAAGAAAGCTGAATCGGTAGCTAAAGCTAAACAGAGTAGTGTAATAAATAAGGTAGTAACAAAAAATAAATCAGCTGATGCATACCGCAAGTTTGTAGAAGAACGTAGGGAGTGGCTTGGTGGACGCAAAAAGTAAAACATTCACTGACGTTATAATACTATGCGACTGCGACTGTGGTGGGCGTGGGGCTTCATCAAAAAGAAAAGTAAAGCAGTTTTCTGGTATTGATTTTAGGCATGTAACAATGACCGGGAATGTTATTAATAGGATAGCTTGGTACAACTTTATATTAGGCCCTGAAAATGATCTTGAAATAGAGTCAATTGAAAGGTATGCTCGTAAGCAACCGCTATCCCAAAAACAGCGTGATATAGTTAAACCACTCCAGCAATACATGGTTGGATGTTGGCTACTAAACCCGCACAATAAAAGAATGTATAAGGTATATAACAATAGGGTTACCGCAAGTGATGCTAAGGGTATAGCTTGGGTTTTAGAGGGATACAGTGGCAAAGCTAGCTAGTGATGCGTTTGTTGAGCCTGAAGAGCCACAAAGTAATGCATCTCGTGAATGGTTTTTTGATTTAGTGAATTCAATAGCCAACCTACTAGCAATAGTAAACCACTTAACTGAAGCTGTTTATGGTGCTGAAAAAGATATAACCGATAAAATAGATGGTGCCGAAAAAGATAAAAAAGATTATCTTGGTATATTAGAATTATCATTACAACTACGTAGAGAGCAGATGGCGTTATTAAAAGAACAGGCTGACTACCATGACCGCAGAATGTGGTGTCCACTAAAACATGCAATTGAATCTTATATGGAGAGTATGGAGGTATGGCAAGCCGATAATAATGATATAACCTATAGACAGATGATGTTAGCTTATAAAATAATGTTGATGTGTTTAAGCAAGTTCTTAGGTAGAGAGATAACCCTATGTGGCAGGTGCGATACTGATCACCAAAGTGTATAGAATTTAATAGCATTATATGCTATCTTTATTTTAGAAAAGGGGGGATTATGAATCTAAGCATTGGCGATAAAATAACAATAAAAAAAGTTAGTTATACTATATATGATATTGATGGCAATTATTTGTGTTTAAAATGCAACCATGCCTATTTAGTTAATAGAGAATGTGCTAACTGTGGTGCTAAAAAACGTACTCAAAATTTTACTAATGGTAATATAGATAAAGAGTATAAAGATACTACCGTTAAGAAAGTGCTTGCAATGTTAGATGCTTGAATCTCTTTTATTATTGTAGTCATTAATCCATCTAGCCTTATAAATATCATCTTTTAGCTTATGTGGATCTATGGCAATATGAGCGCGTATAAACGCTCTAATAGCTTCAGTTGAGTTTGTATCCACGTTTGGTATATAAATCTCCTCAACGCTTAATATATAGGTTTCTTGGGCTTTGTTTTCAGGCTCAAGTTCACCGTCTAGTATCTTTTTAATCTTTTTAGCCTGTTCAAACGTGATAGTTTTTATATTACCGCCTATTAGTTTTATGTATGGTTGCATTACTCCTCCTCCCCAATACTAAGCCCGGGTTAAATTAAAAGTTTAAAATAAAGAATTAATAACGTAACTAGTGTTTATAACCGTCTTCACGGATTCATTTTATAGGGCCAGCGTACCCTCCCCCACTAGATAAATTATTAAGGTTTTTGCCCACGGTTTATAGGATTACTCCTACATTGGGTATGGAATTTGCTGTATAGGGCTTTTTAGTTTTGAGATTTTAGGGTCAACATCTAATATAAACACCCTCTCTTTATTTGATGGCCTAGCAAGCTAGACATTAATTACCCCTTAATTTTTCAATAAAAAAATAGACTAGGAACTTGCAATCTCCCTAGTCTATATGCTATGATATACTATGACTAGAGAGGTTGGGTATGAACCTCTCTTTTTATTTACTTATTTTTAAGGTTATTTTTAGTATATATTATTTTGACAAAAATTAAAACCCTGAAATATAAAAACCGCCAGGACGGCTAACTCGTTACCCTGACGGCTGGTGCTATATTTTCAGCATACTGTTTTCTTGCACCATATCTACAGTAAACCATAGCCAGAAGCTATAAGTTTGGCTATAACGCTGGCGAATTAAGTAGCTAATGCTACATAAAAAGTATAGCATAGTGGTATAATATTTATATGTCACTACAAACAAAATTCGATGAATGGCTAGCACAATCTAGAGGCAAAGCACTTAGTATTGATAACAACAATAGCCTTGACTGTGTAGACGTACCTAAATCTTGGGCCACTTTTCTTTTTAATGTCAGCTGGGTTGAAACTATAGGCTATGGCAATGCTAAAGATTTATACAACGGAGCAAGCTCTAATTACTTTGATAAAATACCAAACTCGCCAACTGGAGTTCCTAACCCCGGTGATATTATTGTATGGGGTTCTGGCATAGGAACATACGGCCACATAGCAGTTGTAATCTGGGCCAATGTAAATACTTTTATGGTATTAGAGCAAGATAGTTATAAACAAGTGGCTGCTTATGAGCGTCAGTGGCCTAATTATGCGAATGTAATAGGCTGGTTACGGCCAAAATATAATGATAATGGAGGTACTATGGATCCACAAATAATACAAAATGCTGACAACTGGTTTGGAAGGTGCAACAAAACAATAATGTTCACACGTGGCCGCACAATGTCGAGAGAAGAATTTGCGCCACAAGTTGGCCGCAAATTTATTAACTTTGTTGAAGATGCTGAAAGTGGGCCAGAAGCTGAGGCCAACTTAAGAACAATTGAAATCGGTAAGGCTAATAAAATTCAAGACACTACTTATTGGTATCAAGTAACCGATAAACTAATGCTATCAGCACGTGGTAGAAAATGGGCAACAAATAATGAGTTCAAAATACAAGTCGGCAGATCTTTTGTAGATACTGTTAATGATATTTTTAGCGGCCCTGAATACGAAGCCCACCAGAGAAGAGTTATTGATGCTCTAAATACTAATGCCACACTACAAACTCAAGTTACTACTTTACAAAATCAACTATTAGTTTGCCAACAAAACAGCGGCACTATCCCACAAACAACTGTAGATACAATTAATGAAACTAATTCAATAGTGAAAGCTATTAAAATAACAGTTGATTTTGTAAAAACATTCTTAACTTCAATATTTAGGGGGCAGTAATGGAACTTAACTCAATTCAAATATTCCAAACAATAATTGGAACTGGCGTAGTAACAACAATCGCTACTAACATTCTTAACTCACCACTTGTAAAGATCCCATTTCAGCGTAATAAAAGATTAACAGCTTTTGGCGTTAGTGTTATTGCTACTTTTGTAGCTCTATATCAGCAAGGCGTCCGGGACTTCTCAGCCGACTGGCAGTGTAATGTAGCTATTCTACTAGGCGTGTTTATAACAAGCGCTATTACGTACAATAATATCTCTAAGTAGTATTGCAAAACCAAACAACATAATATAAACTAAAATTAGTTTCTAGTGTGGGTGGTATCCACTAGCTAGTTCTTTTTACGGCTGGTAGCATAAGGTATTGAATTATTCATTAAATAATACTCCAAAACGTTTTTAAATTTTACACATTTTTTTCGACTAAAATAAAACAAATAAAAGTGCAAACTAAACCAGCCTAACCAAAAAAAATCAAAAGAGCTATTCTCGCAAATAGCTCTTTTTTGTTATCTAAAAATGGAGGCACGTGCTGGAATCGAACCAGCGTAGCGGGATTTGCAGTCCCGAGCTTCAGCCACTCAGCCAACGCGCCTAATCTAAAGACCGCCACCAGAGAAAGGATAAAGAACGCTGGTGGCGGTGAAAGGAGTCGCCCATAACATAACAAATTGCGAGCAGTTATGGGCTATTTATATTATACATTAATATTGTTTTTTCATTTAGCTTATGTTATATTTAAATTAGCATAAGTCGAATGCTAAAAGAAATCATAATAAGAAAGGATATAAAATAAAAGAAGAGATTGATAAACTACAAGAAGAGTTAAATAATGAATACAAATCAAATGGTGTAATTAAAATATATAAAATGCACGAGGATAGTATTGATATTAATGATATAGAGTATGTTAAAGAGATAATGGACGCAGTAGAGCCACTAGCTATCGATAAAAAGATAGTTGTAGCAAAAAATGAGTACTCTTTTAAAACTGGACGCCATTTCAAATTAATAGATGGGTATCACAGATTAAAAAGTAAATTAGAGTTAGGTGGTAATATAGAAGTCTACGTGATTGATGAATACACTATAGACCATGTTCAGGATAATTTTTATAGTTTTATAGAAAGTTGTGTTGGAAAGAAAATTAAGTTTTTAAGCAATAACAGTATCGAAGTTGGTAATGATATATATACTATAAAACCTAATGAGGGTTGTGGTGGGTGCTCTAACGGATGGTCCGAAATAGAGGTATATAAAGGCTCAATTAATAATGACATTATCTTATCATCAGTAGACAAAAAAGACATCGACACAGATATCTATACCCTGATTCTAAATAACGAGAGCGTAGCTACTGTTGATAATGGTTATGGGAATGGCTATTACGGTGGAGACTTTACGATAATTAAAGTAGGTGATAATTAAAATTTAATAAGAAAGGATATAATTATTTCAGGGACTAGAGCTGGCGGCATTAAAGCTGCTAAATCAAATATAGAAAAATATGGTAAAGATTTTTATTCTAAAATAGGAGCGCGTGGTGGCAAAGCGCAGGTTTCAAAAGGGTTTGGTGCTAATAGAGAACTAGCCGCAAGAGCAGGCCGTAAAGCTGGCACTATATCAAAAACTGGCCATAAGTTTATAGAGATTAAAGATGGTTATAGATACTATGT
>JACDJA010001849.1_pt1 | contig 16530 bp, 13 predicted proteins | sample 7449241 | NCBI WGS metagenome assembly JACDJA01 (sample SAMN14253289, study PRJNA609438) | sludge metagenome | isolation source: initial anaerobic sludge | collected 2018-12-20 | reverse complement strand
GACGTGGATAGAATCTCGCGCACCGTCTTTCGTGGATTGAGCGAAGAATACGGATTCTGGAAAATGACCTGGATCACACGGTAATAAGGAACTCGGGTAGGTTCGATTGAGTTACCCTCCCTGTCTGTTGCCACGGTGACCCTGCCTTTTGCCAACGGGGTACCTTCAAAGTACACTTCTCCTTCTGTCGGTTCATACAGCCTTGCAAGCATCCGCCCAAGCGTGGTCTTACCGCTGCCGCTTTCACCGACCAGCCCCACTGTTTCACCGCGAAAGATGCTTAAGTCAACTCCATTGACCGCGTGAACAACAGGAGCGGGCTCTCTTGTTAACAAACGTTCAAGCGGGCTGCGCGGGATAGAAAAATGTTTGACCAGTCCCCGGGTTTCCATTATTGGCGTGTTGAGATTTTCCTTACGACTGGTCATGTGTTGCCTTCACTTCTGTAAAATGTGTTTCGATCTCGATCCGGTCTGCCCATGTCCAGTCCATCTCGCGTTCGTAATCATAATGGGCAAGGCACCTGCTCAAGTGACCCGCTTCAACCTCGATCTGAGGAATGGGTCCCTCAAGGCAAATGTCCTTTGCAATCGGACAGCGCGGCGCGAAGGAACATCCATCCGGCAGGTTCGCCAGGTCGGGTACGTTTCCAGGGATTGGAGCGATCGGCTCTTTGGGAATGGTGATGCGGGGGCGGCATGCCAGCAGACCCTGTGTGTAGGGATGCTGCGGATTGCCGATAACCTGATCCACAGAACCCCGCTCAACGATACGCCCTGCGTACATTACGGCGATCTTATCGCAAAATTCCGCAGCAACACCCAGGTCATGCGTCACCAGCACAATAGCTGTTCCGTGGTCCTGGTTGATCCTGCGCATCAGATCAAGAATTTGAGCCTGGATTGTCACATCAAGCGCCGTGGTGGGTTCATCAGCCAGTAGTAACCCCGGATTACACGATAAGGCGATCGCGATTAAAGCTCGCTGCATCATCCCACCGGAAAACTGGTGCGGATAAGCCGCGTAACGCTTGTCAGGAGATGGAATGCCCACCTCTGACATTACCTGCAAAACCCGTTCGCGCTCTTTCCTGGAGGATTCGCCATTGAACGGCCATGGTTTCCTGCTGCCCTCCATGATGTGGTGCAACCTTAATGTTTCACGAATCTGTTCGCCTACCGGAAAGACCGGGTTCAGCGTCGATAACGGATCCTGAAAGATCATCCCGATCTCTTTACCCCTGATGGCGCGCAATTCATTGTTCTTCATATCGCGCAAGTCACGCCCTTTGAAAAGGATCTCACCCTCGCTTACCTCACCTGGAGAACGAATAAGCCCCAGGATCGAGAGAAGAATGGTGCTCTTACCGCTCCCAGATTCTCCCACGATTCCAAGTATCTTCCCCTCCTCGAGAACGAGGTTGATCGCATTGACAGCACGCACATGCCCCCGCCCTGTGGGATAGACAGTTGACATATTTCGCACCTGAAGCAATGGGGTTTTCATCATTCCACCTTCATTCGCGGGTCTAAAATGTCACGCAGACCCTCACCAAACAAATTGATCGCCAATACCAGGATCAGGATCGCGATACCCGGCAGGGTTGAAATCCACCATGCGACCAATAACTGGTCACGCCCGGCAGCCACCATCGAACCCCAGGCGGGTATCTTGGCAGGAAGTCCAAGACCGAGGAAACTTAGGCTGGCTTCCATAATGATCAGAAATCCCATACGCAGCGTCGCCAGAACAAATACGGAATGGAAAATATTGGGGAAAATCTCTTGAGAAATGATCGCCATCGAACCCTGACCGCTCACTTTGGCTGCCTCAACATATTCCTGGTTCTTTTCAGCCATCATGGATCCGCGTACGAGACGGAAAAATTCCACCCAGCTCTTGAACGTCAGTGCAACAATCAGGTTGGTAAAACCAGGTCCGAGAAATGCCATCATTCCAATGGCAAAGATGAGATACGGGAACGCCAATAACAGGTCGGCAAAACGGGAAATGATGTTATCAAACCAACCTCTGAAATACCCGCTCAAAGCTCCCAGGACGGTACCAACCAGCGCGGAGATTCCCACGGAAATGAAGCCAATCGCCAAGGAAACACGGCTGCCGTACAGGATGCGCGTCAACAGGTCGCGACCTTGCGCATCTGTTCCCAGAGGATACTCCCAGGACCCGCCTTCCTGCCATACCGGCGGATTCAAGCGCTCACGCAGATTTCCCTTGTTCGGGTCAACATCCGTGATGTAGGGAGTAAGTAACGCCAGCACGATATAGAGCACAAGAACAACACCGCCCGCCATCGCCAATGGATGTTTTTTAAGATCCTTGAACAGGTTTGAAAGGTTTCTGCGCCACAATCCTATCTTGAGGCGTAAGGCGAACCAGAAAGTGGCCTGATCAGTGACGCTTGCCGGCAAAGAACTCAAATTGTCACTCCTCTCACAACTGGATCTTGGGGTCGAGATACGTGTACACGATGTCCACGATCAAATTTGTCAGGACATAGATAAATGCATACACCATCACCGCGCCCTGAACCAGCGGGAAATCTCGTTCAAAGATCGCCGAAACAACCGTCCGACCCAACCCTGGCCAGCTGAAAACGGTCTCAACGATCATGTTGCCGCCCAGCAAAACACCGATCTGCAATCCAACCACCGTGATCGTGGGAATGAGCGCGTTTCGCAAGGCATGTCGCAGGACCACTTTATTTTCACTCGCTCCTTTTGCCCTGGCAAGGGTAACGTAATCAGCGCGCAGCGTCTCCAGCATGCTTGAGCGGAGCACCCGGGCCACCACAGCCGCCATCGGAACTCCTAGTGTAATTGAGGGAAGCACCAGGTGGCGGATGCTACTCGCGAGAGCTTCACGGTTGCCTGTCAACAGGCTATCAAGCACGTACAACCCGGTCACTTCCTCAAGGTACATGGAATGATCAAGCCGCCCCTGCACAGGCAGCCATTGTAGCTGCACCGAGAAGAGCAATAAGAGAACGATTCCAAGCCAGAAGCCGGGCATTGAGATACCCATGAACGCACCGCCCATCGATAAACGATCAAGCCAGGTATTCTGCTTGACCGCGGAAATGATTCCGATGGGGAAGGCGATGACCAGGCTGACGATCAGGCCGCCCAATGCCAATTCAAAGGTCGCCGGCAACCGCTGACCAATGATCTCAACAACTGGTCTTCGCTGTACATACGAATTACCCAGATCTCCCTGTACGAGGTCACCTAAAAAAATACCCAGTTGGACAATGAGGGGTTTATCGAGGTTGAATTCCTCGCGCAGTTGAGCCATTTCACCCGCTGATACAGCTCCCCCCTGCCCCATCATAATGTCAACCGGATCCCCCGGCATCAATCGCATGAACAGGAAAACGATCACCGCCACACCGATTACGATGGGGATCATGATCAGGATGCGTTCAATGATTTTGGCTAATCGCATAAGAATCCAATCAGAAGAACATCACTTGAGGTGTATGTTTGGCGTTCAAGATTGCAAATTCACATACACCTCTAGCTTTTTTTACTCACAGTCGCCTATTTATCACTCAGGCAAACATCATGCATATTGAGCCGTCCATCAGAAGCGGGTTCCCAGTTCAATACTGTCATCAATGATGCCTGGATTTCCTCAGGCAGGATCAGGAACACTGCAGGTGCTTCGTCATAAATGATTTGCTGCGCCTCATCATAAATCGATTGGCGTTCAGCTGTATCGACAGTAGTCTCTCCCAGCTTAATGAGTTCGTTCACACGCTCGTTGTTGAATCCGGAAAAATTACCGCGCCCGTAGCTGGCACCTTCTACATACCCATGCCATTTAGCCTCAAAATGCCCAACAGGATCGAATGCTGAATCACCCCAGTCATCAAGGTAAGCCTGGCGCTCGCCACCGATTAACATTGGTTTTATCACACTGAATTCCCAGAAACGGACGCTGGCATCTATTCCGGCATCATTAAGGAGATTGGCAACACCTTCAGCAAGATTGCGGTGCTCTTCCAGAGTGTCAATCGTGAATGACAGCGCTTGACCGTTCTTATCTACAATACCGTCATCGTTTGTATCGGTCCAACCTGCTTCCGCTAACAACTGTTGAGCTTTGGCAAGGTCATAAGGATAGGGTTGGAGCGACTTGTTCACGAAATTATTATAGGGAGAGAGTGGACCAGGTAAGGCCACAGCTCTTCCGCCATAGATCTCCTGGATGATCAGAGTCTTATCCAAGGCATAATTCATTGCCTGGCGTACTCGTACATCATCGAATGGGGGTTGATTAACATTCAACTCGATCCACTTAGGCTGAGTACCAGGTGCTGTCTTTACCGCTACATCGTTGTCGCCGCTCAAGCGGTTGACAAGATCACTGGGAACAGTCTCGATGATCTGAACTTCCTGGGCAAGCAGCGCAGCAACACGAGTGGAAGCCTCCGGGATGACCCGGAAGATCACTTTATCCACACATGCAGGTCCGACCGGCGTCATGTCCGGAGATCCGCCATAATAATCATCGAACCTTTCCATAATAACTTCCTCCAACCCATCGCTGGCGGATACGAATTTGAAAGGTCCGGTACCAATTGGATGTTCCACAAATCCCTGGGTTCCAACTTCTTCAATATAGGCTTTTGGAACGATCTGCTGATGGACGAGCATCTGTATGGCGACCGGGTAAGGCTCGCTAAAAATCATGCGTACTGAATAGTCGCTGGTCTTTTCAATGCCGGCTAGAGGAGCAATCAAACCTTTTCGTGGTGAAGAATGAACCTCGGGATAGTCGATCTGGTTCTCGTTGATAATTCGCTCAAATGTGAACACAACATCGTCCGCAGTCATCTCGGTCCCATTATGGAACTTGACACCCTGACGAAGGATAATATCAAGCGTCAGATCATCCGCCCATTCCATTGACTCGGCCAGCTGCATATGTACGCCTGAACGAGTATCACGCGTCACAAGACCATCAAACATGTTTCTAATGACGGTTTCAGATTCACGACTGCGGTGGTCCGCCGGATCTAGTGTAACGGGAGCAGCAGCCATTGCAATAACAATGGTTCCTTCTGCGCTGCCAGCCGGTTGATCTACTCCAGAATCCTGGGGGGCAGCCGGAGGCACTTCTGTTGTGCTTGGCGATTGGCAGGCTGCGATCATAAATAAAGTGATCATTAATGCAACGATCGTACTTAAACGACTGATTTTCATGTTTCCTCCATTTTTAATTTATTCTGATGAACTGATGATTATTCCAGATTACGTTTTGTGAACATCCTAAACGTATTCGAGCATCGGAATCTTATTCCCCACAAAGGGGATCAACGGAAATTTCGTAACTTACTCACTGGATAAAAACTTCTAATAAAAAAGTATAACCCAAATCGTTTTGGTAGTCAACCAGACCAGTTTTAAATTGCTATGCCCTGGATTGTGCTGAATTCAAGCATATAATGGGATTAAATGATAAACGTTTTGGAGGCTTCACTTGGCTGTTACCATACACGACCTGGCAAAAAAGCTTAATCTTTCCATCACTACTGTTTCTCGCGCGCTTGATGGTTACGGCGATGTAGCCGAGGAGACTCGTAAACGAGTTGAAGAAACCGCACGTGAGATCGGTTATGAACCCAGTTTCGCCGCGCGCCAACTGCGCCGCAAACGGGCTGACGCGATCGGCTACATTCTCCCGACAAGCTCACCGCGATTTACCGACCCATTCTATGTAAGTTTTCTCACCGGACTGTGTGACGAGATCGCCGCCTCGAATCTCGATCTCATCATCACATCCAGCCCACCTGATAGTGATCAGGAAAAACACCAGTATCAACAATGGGTTCAAAGCGGTCGTGTGGATGGGATTGTGATCAACCGCACCCGACTGGATGACTGGCGGATTAATTATTTAAAACAAAATCAGATCAAGTTTGTCTCACTGGGTAAAGGCAGTGGCGATGCAGATTATCCTTATATTGAGGTGCACGATACCGCAGGGATGGAAAAGCTTGTCAATCATCTGGTTGAAAAAGGACACCGGCGCATCGCGTTTATAGGCGCTTCGCCGGATCTCGTGATCCACGAAGACCGACACACTGGTTATCTGAACGGTTTGAAAAAAGCCAAGATCCGCACAGATACCTCGCTGTTTCGTAGTGGTGACCTCACGGAAGAGAGCGGCTACCAATGCTCCCATTCCTTATTGAGTCTGCCCGAACCCCCTACCGCAATAATTGGCTGCAATGACCTGATGGCATTAGGCGCATTGCGCGCTGCGAAAGAAAGAGGACTCTACATCGGTACTGAGCTGGCGATCGCAGGGTACGACGGTATCTCGGAAACCAAATTCACCGATCCTCCGTTGACCACCCTGTATCAGCCAACCTACGAGATTGCCCGCAAGCTCGGAAACATGTTGGTTTCAATGGTAAAAGGAAAAAAAACGGAAGAATCTAACCTCATCATTGAACCGGAATTGCTCGTTCGCGCTTCAACCGGGTGATTTCCATGAATTTGTAAATTACTTGTTTGATCGCTAATTATTTTTAACGTCAGCCTAAATCCAGCTGAAATCTGTTTACACTTTTGATCCAGCGATATTTTCCCGGGCTTCCAGCAGCAGCTCGACCGTCCAGGCAGCCACGTTGCCGGTAACGCCCGGGCACTTATCGACGTGTCCGCCAGCCGATTCAAATGCTGCGTATTCTTCCCGATCCCACATGTTGAAATTTCTACCAAAAATGCAACTGTGAACCCCATGGCAAAGCGGAGTGCCATATTTTTCGACAAATCTATCATACAACTTTCTGCTTAATTTAAATGATTGACGGTAAAAACGGACATTCTCCCCGTTGCTGAAGTCTTCGCGTGTTCGACCGTAAATCGAGCTGATCGCTAACATTCCACCCGCGAGCGCACCGCAAGTTCCCTCTGTCGTCAGTGCGCCCCCACCGGCCAGGGCATGCGCAGCTTTGAAGGTCGCATCATCTTCAAACCCCATCACATCCTGAACAGCAGCCAGAACGGATTGCGAACAAACCTCGTTCTTTTGCTCGTTCTCAAATCCCAGCGCGTAAGCTTTTTTGATCATTTCCTGTTTTGTAATTGCTTCCTTATCAATCATCGACACATCCTTAAACTTGGTAATCTGAGGCAAAATAACTTAGTTTTTAAGTTAATTGTATTTTGTAAAATACACCCGTTGACATACTTTGCGTATAATATTTTTACACCCTTTTATTAAACCACGATGAAGCTGTGTAGTTCATCCCGTTGTTGAATGTAAAATGACACACAAAGGTGAGATCATGAAAATTGCGCTGATACAGATGGCTGTATGCCCGGATAAAACAACGAACCTGACGCACGCGAGTGATCTGATACGCGCTGCAACAGCGAGTGGCGCGGACCTGGTGATGCTGCCGGAAATGTTCTGCTGCGAATACAACAACAATGCCTTCCTTGAAAACCGCGAACCAGCCGGCGGCGCGATCTGGCAATCGCTCTCGCACGCTGCAGCCACCAATAAGGTATGGCTCATAGGCGGTTCTTTCCCTGAGGCTGAGGGAGAACGAACGTTCAACACGTCGTTTGTGTTCGACCGAAATGGCAGACAGGCAGCGTTTCACCGCAAGATGCACCTTTTCGATATCGATGTGAAAGGCGGGCAGCATTTCCACGAGTCGCTGACCTTCAGCGCTGGAGACGGGGTCACACTCTTTGAGACCGAATTCGGGAGGATGGGATTATGTGTATGCTTCGACATCCGCTTCCCCGAGCTGTGCCGATTGATGTCGCTTGAAGGCGCACAAGTGATCTTTTGCCCCGCCGCCTTCAACATGACCACCGGTCCCGCGCATTGGGAGTTAATGTTCCGCGGCCGCGCGGTTGAAGACCAGGTTTTCACCGTCGGCTGTTCTTCCGCCCGCGATGTCAACGGATCCTATGTTTCCTACGCCAACTCGATCATCGTAACCCCATGGGGAGACACCCTCGTACGCGCCGGCGCTGAGGAAACAATCCTGTATACTGACATTGACCTAGATCTTGTTGCCAAAGTTCGCGCCGAACTTCCGCTCCTATCCGCGCGCCGGACGGACGTCTACCGGTTGGACAGAGTTTGATTCTAATATACAACCGGTTGTGTATTAACCAGATTTCTACCAGATCCATCTCTTTGCGGTCGTGGTAGGCTGATTTATAAACTATGGTCGATTTGTTTCCCTTTTCTCACATATTTTCGCTCTGCAATTTGAATTAATAATTGAGTCGATATATAATCACAAAGAATCTTGTTCACATCACATTTTTCCAAGGATGGGTTATACGAACGAACTCATGTGATTAAGCACGCCCCTGTCTACAAAAATACACAAGGATGGAAAAATCACCTAAAAAGGAAAAAGATATGAAATACGATCGCGTTTACAACTTCTCAGCAGGACCCAGCATGCTGCCCGAGCCAGTTCTTGAGGAGATCAGAGACGAACTCCTTAATTACCAGGGATCCGGGATGTGCGTGATGGAAATGAGCCACCGCAGCAAGGTTTTCGAACGCATCATCAACGAAGCGGAAGCGGATCTGCGCACGCTCATGGATATCCCGGAAAACTATAAAGTGTTGTTCATCCAGGGCGGCGCCACATTGCAATTCTCAATGATCCCAATGAACCTGATGAAAAACGGCGAGGCGGATTACCTCGTCACCGGCGGCTGGTCGGACAAAGCTTATAAAGAAGCGCTTCATTTTGGAAAGATCAACCTGGTAGCTTCGAGTAAGGATCGTAACTACAGCTACATCCCCGATGTCTCCGACCTTCCGATCTCTGATAACGCGGATTACGTGTACATCTGCGAGAACGAGACCATTCACGGCACAACGTACCAGGAATTACCCAACACGAAAGGCAAGGAGCTTGTTTCAGACCAGTCTTCGATGTTCCTTTCAAAACCCTGCAACGTGAAGGATTACGGCCTGATCTACGGCGGCGCGCAGAAGAACATCGGCCCGGCAGGTCTGGTGATCACAATCATTCGTGAAGACCTGATCCGTAAGGATCTGGATGAGCGAACCCCTGTTTATATGCGTTTTGATACCCACGCGGAGAACAACTCGCTGTACAACACCCCCAACTGCTGGGCGATCTACGTGTGCGGCAAGGTGTTCAAGTACCTGCTCAAAATGGGTGGTCTCGCCGAAATGCAGAAACGAAACGAGGAAAAGGCAGCCGTTTTGTACGATTACCTGGACGGCAGCAAAATGTTCAAAGGCACCGTTGAGAAAAAGTTCCGCTCCGTGATGAATGTGCCTTTCGTTACCGAAAGCAAGGAATTGGATGCGGAAGTCGTTGCTGCCTCAGTGGCTGCGGGCTTTGATAATCTGAAGGGACACAAGAGTGTTGGCGGGCTGCGGGCGTCAATTTACAACGCCATGCCCAAGGATGGTGTTGAAGCCCTTGTTGCCTTCCTGAAGGATTTCGAACAGAAACACAGCTGAGCTTTCGATCAACACTGAGTAACTACGCAGGAGGGTTGATCATAGATCAGGTCAACCCTCTGCTGTTGACGGTTCACGAACACCAAAGTAAGAATTTACTCAAGGATTAAAGTTAGATGACCATAATCAGCCTGTACTTGATCGTCATTGTCATTGTGTCTCTTCTCACTTTTCTCGTCTGGGGATGGGACAAAACAGCAGCAATCAATGGCAGCTGGAGAATTCCAGAGCGGACGCTGTTGACCATGGTCATTCTTGGGGGTGCCGCCGGAGGAGCGCTGGGGATGTTGACTTTCCGGCACAAGACGCGCAAAACACATTTTAAGCTGGCAATATGGTCTGCGGGAATTCTGCAGTTAGTTCTCTTGATTCTGCTTGTAACGCGCAGTAGTTAAACCGGCCGCTTAAAGCCTCGATAAATCAGAACCTCCTGTTATACATCTACTGAGTTGATTATGTTTAATACCGGTTCATCCGGTCAGTTTTTTCACTGATAATCTCTGGCGCTACTCAGGTAAAATAGATACACTGACAATCCAAATCACAATTCCAGGAATGACCATGAGCGAAATTGTAAACAAGAGCAACGTAATGAAGGGAAAAGTGGAAACGTACATTGATAAGGATGGGAACCTGGTAGCCTGGCGCCCGATGCCAGGTTTGGATTGGGATCGTCTGTCAGAAATGCCGGAGGAAAAAGCGTTGGCTGAATTGTTTGAGTTTCAAACATCGCGAGGATACGAATGGCTGATGCCGGCAGACTTTGGCGGATTTCTCTTCTCGCCCATACTTGGATGGAACGTCAAACGTGATGAAAATGGCAGGTACATTTCAGCCGAGCACATCTACCGCTTCTGCGGTTTTCGTGTGATCGATGGACTGAGAAAATTAAACACCGGACGCGGAATTGTTTTTTATAAAGTTAAGTAAGGTGCCCGGCAGCGCAACACCACGAGCCGCAACCGGAAATAAAACACCCGATTAAACTGCACCCCTCTCACCAAATATCGCCGTGCCAATACGAACCAGGTTCGCTCCCTCCTGGATCGCTACCCGGAAGCTGTTACTCATTCCCATCGAAAGCACCTTCATTTGCACATTCGGCAGGTTAATTCCTGATAACCTTTCGTATATTGCCCTGGTCGTTTGAAAATAAGGTCGGCTATCTTCAGGATCACCAAAGCGCGGTCCCATTGTCATCAGCCCTTCCAGGTAAAGATACTTCAGAGCGCTGACTTTCTGCACCAGTTCGTCCACTTCCTCCGGCAGTACCCCGGTCTTGTTTTCCTCGCGCCCGCTGTTGATCTCGATCAGCACGGGCATTGACTTCTGCTGCTGTTCGCACAATCGTTCAAGAGTAAGAGCAAGCTGCCATGAATCCAGCGTCTCAATCACATCGTAATTCTCCACAACCACCCTGGCTTTGTTTCGCTGCAAGTGACCAATCATATGCCAGGTTGCCCCGCTGCCAATTTGCTGAATGATCGGGAGTGATTCCTGCACATAGTTATAGCCAATATGGGTTAAGCCTGCTTCAATGACCGTTTCCACCTCTTCCAGCGATCTTGTCTTCGCGGCAGCTTCGAGCGTTACACCGGGAGGAATGGTTTGGAGTATAGTGTGGACTGCATCAAGGAGTCTCTTCTTATCGAATACCATGCTTATCCTTTCGCACCTTCAACTTCTGAACAATATCGTAACCCACTCTAAAATTTGAGCAGGGAATTATTGATCTCTTTTCTTCCTTAATTGTACAGTCTCTTCCCGGTCAGCGTGATGATAAGCGCTTCACCTGGTTGGTTAGTTCACCTGAAATATCCTTTAGGCATCCCGTAAGGAATCAACCAGCAGGGTCAATACTAATTGGTTCCCCCAAACTAACGACATACAAATCGACCAAACATTTGCTAAAATAATGTCATGTCTCTTTCCGAGATGGTCATTAAAAGCAAGTTAATACCCCCTCAGCCGCAGCGAGATGTTTTTCATCGCAGCAGGCTGCAGGAGAAATACAAAACTTCACTCAACCACCCGCTCACCTTTATTCACGCTGGAACCGGTTATGGCAAAACCACAACCCTGCTGGAACTGAGTGGGCTCTACAAGCAGGTGTTCTGGTACGACATCACAGAGCCTGATCGCGACCCGGCGCTTTTCCTCGCTCACATGCTGTCCGCTTTAGCTCCATCCTCAACTCACTTGCTTGAACGGCTTGAAAGCGGCGGCATGGCGGCTGTTCCAGCAATCATGACCGCGCTTCTCAACCAGCTCACGCTCGACCTGGAAGATGATGCACTGCTGGTGCTGGATGATTATCATCTCGTCAGTGATGTGAATGACATCACTCGTTGGGTTGAGCTGCTGATTGAAAACCATCCACCGCGCCTGCATGTGGCAATCGCCAGCCGCAGGGTTCCTGAGTCCGCGGCATTTATCCGTTGGCGCGTCAAGGGAACGCTGATGGTCATCGACCAGGCGGACCTCGCTTTCACTGAAGACGAAATTGCGCTGCTTTTTTCTGAGCAATTCGGTTTTCCCATCGATCCACAACAGGCGCAAACTATGTACGCTTACACTGACGGTTGGATCATCGCCCTCCAGCTGATCTGGCAGCGACTGCAGACCAGCCCTACGCGGCAGCTGGAAAAGATCCTCTCGGAGCTTCCCACATCGTTCAACGAGGTATTTTACTTTCTCGCCCAGGAAGTGCTTCTACGCCAGCCAAAAGGCATGCAGGATTTTCTTCTCTCCAGCGCAGTGCTGCGGCAATTGGATGTGGACGCGTGCAATCACCTTTTGGAGATAAGCAACAGTAGCGAGCTTTTAAAACAACTGGTTGAGCGCGGGTTATTCACATTCTCAGTAGACGAAAATACCTACCGCTACCAGCGTCTCTTTCAGGATTTTCTTCTCGACCAGGCCAGTAAGGATCCGCCAAGGGTGCTGGCGCTTCACAAAAAAGCCGCCGCCCATTTTTTACGCAACGATAACGCTGAGGAAGTCATCTTTCACCTTTTCGCGGCTGGTGATAGCGACGCTGCCGCCAGTCAGATCGATAAAACCGCGCCACGCCTTCTTGAACTTGGCCGATTGCGCACCATCGCCCGCTGGCTCGAGCAGCTTAACGAGAATCACATGAATAAGTATCCCCACCTCTGGTTGATCTCAGGTGAAGTGTACCGGCTGCGTTCCAACTTTGAGTCCGCGCTAAACGCGTACAACCACGCCGAAGAGGTCTATCGTAAGAAAAGGGACACCGTGGGGCGCAGCCTTGCCCTGCGCAGCCAGGCACAGGTCTATCTCGATACCATCCGACCGTTGAAAGCGACAAGTCTGTTAGAGGAAGCCATTTCTCTCCTCGAGCCGCAGGAACACCCTTCAGAAGTTGCCGCCCTGCTGGATCAACTGGCTGAGAACAAACTCAACCTTGGAAAACCGAATGAGGCGCGCGCCCTGCACAACGAAGCCGGTATGCTCCGTTCTGAGGCAGACCCTGACGCGATCTACCTGGAAGCGCGATCACTGCTTCGCACCGGGCATCTGCAGGAGGCGGTTGACCTATTCGAACCGTACCAGGAGAAATTTGACTGGACACAATCCGAACAGCGACCACAAAAATTCCATCGGGAAATGCCGCTGCTGCTATCGCTCATTCACCTGATGCTGGGGAACATTGAAAAAGGAGAGATGTACGCGCGCCGCGGCATCGAGATCGGACATCAGCTTGATTCACCTTTTGTGGAAGCAGTCGGTTGGATGCGCCTGGGGCACGCCTGCCAGCTCTATCCCCACTTGCCATGGCGGCGTGAACGCCTTGAGATGGCGAAAGAATGCTACGAAAAGTCGATCGAACTGGTGCGACCATTCAATGTGGTCAGGGTGCAGGTGGAGCCGTTGTGGGGTCTCTGCCGCTATCACGGTTACCAGGGTAATCTTACAGAAGCGCGCCGCTTCGCCGACCAGGCGATGGCAATTGCTGACAACGCCGGTGACCAGTGGTTTGTCGGGTTGATCCTGTGCACAATGGGTACAGCATACGCCCTGTCTGGTGATGCCCTCGCACCAGCCTGGCTGCAGCAGAGCGCGGAAAAACTGGAGGAGGTGGGAGATTTTTTCAGCCGATCAGCGGGACTGGCTGCGGGTTTATATTACGAGTGGATTCATGGTGCAAAGCAGCAGGCAATCAACTCCTTTGCCAACACCGCTGCGACCTTCAAATCGAGTAACGGGAGCGTCATCCTCACCCGCCCGACCCATATCGGTATGCAGGAAACCCAACCGCTTATCCCTTTGCTACTGGAGGCCTACAGGCAGGGGATCGAGAAGGATTGGATCAAGCAACTTCTGCCCTGGATCGATCCGGCTACAACCGACAATCACCCGGGATATTCGCTGGCTGTGCGAACCCTGGGGCAGTTCGAGGTGTGGCGGGGGAAGGAACAGGCAAATCCACGCGAGTGGCAGCGCGAAAAAGCACGCCAGTTGTTCCAATTCTTTATCAGCAACAAGGATAAATGGTTCACCCGTGAACAGCTGGTTGACCAGCTTTGGCCGGACCTCGACCTGGAAGCCTCCGGTCAAAACCTCAAGGTCGCGTTGAACGCCCTAAACCGCGCGCTGGAACCTGAACGTGAAACCGGTCAAAATCCTTACTTTATCACCCGGCGCGAAACACTTTATGGGCTCAATCCCGGCGCACAGATTTATCTGGACACTGATGATTTTCTCGCCCTGGCTTCCTCCAACCGGGATGAAGACCTTGCAACAGCCCTGCAAATCTACCTTGGGGACTATTTACCGGATGCCACGACCGAGAGTTGGGCAGATGAAAAACGTGAGCACCTGCGGGAAACCTACCTGCACGCTGCTCACAAACTCGCCGACCGCCATTTACAGGAAGGACAGTGCGACGAAGCTATGCGCATCTGCCACGAAATTCTTTCGGTAGACCCCTGCAATGAGCCTGCCTACCGGGTATTGATGCACTGCCACGCAGCACGGGGGAACCTTGCCGCGGTCCACGCTGTGTATCAGAGATGCAGCAGCTTGCTCAAGGAAGATCTCGATGTTCCTCCTTCATCAGAGACTACCAGCTTATACAGGCAGTTAACCGAAAAATAAAGGCGCAGTTCTGAATATACTGCGCCTGGCTAATCGAGAAAATTAAATCTCGTTACTCTTTTTGCTTCGTCCCAAACACCCCTAAAAGCCGCTGCCAGCCCTGTTTCCAGGCTTTTTTCCACCCCATTTTTCGCAGCATCCATGTGCCGACAATTCCATAGGGAATGAAGAGCACGAAGATCACGTAAATAGCACCAAGGATAAAACTCGCGCCTTCGCCGATGAATCTGCGCAGACCAAAATCAAGCAGCTTGTAAACGAACGCCCCGATGATGGCTCCACCCAGTGTGCCCACACCACCGATGAGCACGATCAGCAGTCCGGTTACCGTGAAACCAAGATCAGCGATGCTTGGGATGATCGCCGGTTGATAAAGCGCATGCAGGGTTCCTGCAAGAGCAGCGGTGAAAGAGGAGATGATCATCGCCAGGATCTTAAAATTCGCGGTGTTAAAGCCCAACATCTTTGCCCGCCCCTCGTTCTCACGGATGGCGATGCAAACCCTGCCGGTGGGGGACTTCACAAATTTCCTGTAAAGGATGTACATGACCACCAGGATGAGAAGAGCGATGAAGTAGAAGCGCAGTTTATCAGCTGAAGCGCTCAAGAAAGCAGGCACCGGGTAACCCTGCAGTCCAACATCCGAACCGGTGTATTTTGACAGGTCAGTGGACGTAATCACGATGTGGAAAACGGACGCCAGCCCCAGGGTGACCAGCGCGAATGTGATCCCTTTCACTCTTGGCAGCACCAAACTGAAAAGGATCGCCTGCACGATCGAGATCACAAAAATCAGAATCAGCACAACCCAGAACGGAAACGGGGTGAACTTGAGCAACATACCTGTGGCGTATGCGGCACTGGCAAAGAACATGGCATGACCGAAGGATAATAATCCGGAAATACCGAAGAGCAGGTCATAGCTCATGGCAAAGAGGGCGAGAATGAAGATCTCGATCAATAAGCCCTGGGTGAATTTGGAGTAAGTTCCTTCGTTATTCCATACCAGCGTCGGGGCTGATCCCTCAATAAGACCGATAATGAAGGGCAACACCATCATCACCAGGAAGAAGATCAGGATTGTGCGGTTTTCATTGAAGAATGAGGTTCGTGGCTTATTCATTGTTATTCCTTTTTGCCCATGATGCCGCCCGGCAGGAAGAGTAGAACGATAACCATCAATAAAACGGTCGATGCAGGTACCAGAGGCGGCGAGGGTTTAAAGACGATATCCGTAAACGGAATCTCGATGCCGATCTGCCCATATTTGATGATGAACTGCGTCACCAGCCCCACCAGCAGAGAACCAAGCGCGGCTCCCGGGTAACTGGTTAGACCGCCAATTGCCAGGGCGATCAACGCCGAGGTCAGCAGGCTTGCGCCCATGCCTGTATTCAAGCCGCTGGAAGGGGCGGCCAGTATACCGCCAAAAGTTGCCAACCCGACACCCAGGGCGAAAACAAATGTGAAAACGCGGCGCACGTTGATGCCAAGCGCTTCCACCATGGCGCGGTCTTGAACGCCTGCGCGAATGATCATACCGATACGGGTGCGTTTCAACAGGATCCACACCGCAATCAATACAATGATGCCCATCAGCGGAATAAATATTTCATCGTACACACGGATTCTGCCGTCAAAGAACTGGATGGTCGCGCATTTGTTCTCCAGCCAGCCTGCCATACTGGTTGCCGGGCAGCCATCTCCGCTGCCCTTAACGATCGCAGGACGCGGCATGATGAATCCGGGGCGACCCCAGATCGCCTGTACCATCTCAACCCCGATTGCGCTCAATCCGAGGGTCAACATCAGTTGATAGATCGGGCGGCTGTACAACGGTCGGATGAGAGTCGTCTCCATACCCGCACCAAGACCAACGCCGCTCGCGATCGCCACAAT
>JACDJA010001844.1_pt1 | contig 16568 bp, 18 predicted proteins | sample 7449241 | NCBI WGS metagenome assembly JACDJA01 (sample SAMN14253289, study PRJNA609438) | sludge metagenome | isolation source: initial anaerobic sludge | collected 2018-12-20 | reverse complement strand
AAAAAGGAGTCAAAGTGAGAGTAGCCATTGAGTGCAAATCGCCACTTATGCAAAAATCGCTTGAGCTTTTTTTGAAAAAATATCTAAGCCCACAAAGAAATGCCGACATCATCATAAGAGATTTTAAAAGTGATGATAGAAACTTCTACATAAGTAGCTCTAGCGAGGCTGATCTTATTAAGCCATTTTCAAGATCTCAACTTCTACTCACACTAGAAAAAAAGTACAAAGAGCTAAATAAAGATGAGGTTTTAAAAAACTACACAAGTGAAGATACTCTTGATTTTGAGATACTTCAAAGACGCATAGAGTCTCTTACAAAAGAGTATCAAGATGGCATAATTAAAACGGTCAAAGCATTTTATGAAAAATAGGGCATTTGTTAAAAAAATCATCTCTGGAAAGTATAAAAACACTATCTTAGAGATACCATCAAAAGATACAACAAGAAGCTCAAAAGCGATAGTTTTGGAGTCATTTTTCAACACTTTGCAATTTGAGATCATAGATGCAGTTTTTGTAGAACTCTTTAGCGGAAGCGGCTCCATCGGGCTTGAAGCACTAAGTCGTGGGGCAAAAAAAATCTACTTTTTTGAAAAAGATAAAAATGCCATAAATATCTTAAGAAAAAACATCGCCAAAACATCGCCAAATGATTGTCAAATCATCGCTGGAGATACATTTTCAAACATAAATAGCCTAAGCAAAACTCTTTTGCAAACAAACACACAAGCATACTTTTACATAGATCCGCCATTTAGTATAAGAGATGGTATGGAGCAGATTTATGAAAATATGCTACACCTCATCGCATCGCTGCCTAGAGAGATTGTAAAACTCATCATCATCGAGCATATGAGTGAGTTAAAGCTAGAGAAAAATATAGGCATCTATGAGCTTTTAAAATCCAAAAAATTTGGAAATACAACACTGAGTTACTACAAATGAGCGAAATAGACATATTAAAACGAAGTTTAAGAGATTTTTTTACCCCAAAGATGTTAAAACTAGCAGTGGTTCCGCTTATCATCACTATGGTTGTGATCTATTTGCTATTTTTTGGAGTGGCACACTACTTTATAGATGCACTAAAAATGATGGCAGAAGATGGCACTATAGCAAACGATGATGCCCCCTTTTATATGCTTTGGTTAGCGTACTTGCTTGGTGTAATGTTCAAATACGCCATCACATCAACTCTAACATCATTTTTGATCTACACACTAGGAGCGATTCTTCTTTTTCACATAAGCGTTATATTTTCGCTTCTAATTATCGGTTTTTTAACACCCATAATCATCAAAGAGCTTCACAAAAGGCACTATAGCAACCTTGAATTAAAACCATATGGCACACTAGCTAAATCTTTGGGAGTTTTTTTAAGCTCAACCGCCATTATGCTGCTTTTATATATCATTTTTATACCGCTATATTTCATCCCACTGCTAAACATAATAGCCTTTTACCTACCGCTTTATTATTTTTTTCACAAACTTCTAAACTACGATGTTTCATCAAACATATTAAGCTCTTTGGAGTACAAAAACATCTATGCAAAAAGTGGCGATACTTTTAGAATTAGAACTCTATTTTTATACCTAATATCTACCATACCTTTTATCACTCTTTTTGTGGCTGTTTTTTATGCTTTATATCTATCTAATGCCTATTTTGTAGAACTGCAAAAGGCAAAAGCAGATTTGAGGGAATAGATATTGCTTTGAGCCCCTTAAAGGAACTTAGCTATGATGAAAACATTTATACTTCTATCTATCTTTTTAACATCGCTCTTTGGTGCAAAGGTGGGCGAAATTGCCAGTGTGATTGGTGTTAGAGATAACCACCTCATCGGCTATTCACTTGTTGTTGGACTTAAAAAAACAGGTGATGGAACCACTTCAAAATTTACTCTACAATCCATAGCAAATATGCTAAAAGCGATGAATATCGATATGAAACCCATCGATATAAAGTCAAAAAATGTTGCCGCGGTTGTAGTAACCGCTGAGCTTGAACCATTTGCAAGGCAAGGCGATAAGATAAATATAAATGTATCTTCCATCGGTGATGCTTCTTCACTAGAGGGCGGAACACTGCTTATGACTCCACTAAAAGGGGTTGATGGAAAGATCTATGCATTAGCACAAGGCTCCATAAGTATAGGTGGGTTAAATACAAAAGGTGGTGGGGTGGCATCTCACCCAACAACAGCACTAATTTATGGTGGTGGGTTAGTTGAGAGAGAGATACCAAGTAATCTTTACAACCAAGAGTATGCAACACTTTCACTAAAAGAAGATAGCTTTAAAAATAGTGTAAATGTGCAAAATAGCCTAAATGCTCTTTATGGCTCAAAGGTAGCAGCTGCAATTGATTCTAGAACTATAAGGCTAAAAAAACCAGAAGATGAGAGTATGATAGAGTTTTTAGCCGGTGTTCAAGATGTTGATATTGAACTAAATAATGCTAACAAAATTATCATAAACGAGCGAACGGGAACCATAGTTTCAGGTTTAGCGGTCTCAATAAAACCCATAGTTTTAACACATAGTGGCATAACCATAAAAGTCTCCTCAACTAAAATGGATGAGCCTCTAAAACTAGACCAACCAAATAATGAACTAGTTATGGATGAGGGCTCAACGACGGTAGCAAACCTAGTTAGTTCGCTTCAAAAAATAGGAGCGACTCCAAAAGATATCATCTCCATACTAGAGGCAATGAAAAGTGCTGGAAGTATAAGTGCGGAGTTAAAACTGATATGATAAATAGTAATATTCAACCATACCAAAGTGCCATACCAACCATAAATGACACACAAGATAAGACGAAGCTAAAAGAACAAACAGATGCTTTTGAAGCACTGATCATTAAGATTTTACTAGATACTAGCATGGAAAATGATAAAAATATATTCTCAGATGTAAATGACCCAGGTGAGAAGATATTTAAGTCGATGCAAAGAGAAGAGTTAGCAAATGCGAGTGCGGGAAGCTTTGGATTTTCGCAGTTATTATTTGATTTTCTTAGTCAGAAAAACTAAGCAAAGCTAACTTTTTGCCGATAATATGGCACTTAGAATGAAGGATATATAATGATCTCACAAATAAATAACGGCGTGGTTTATGATGCTTATGGCACAAAAAGATCACAAAGTGAGAAAAAAACAACTCACCTAACACAAGGTGATAAGGGCAAGATCGAAGATCTAAAAGATAGGATAGACTCTGGCGAATATAGAGTTAATCTTGAGGCACTATCTAAAAAGATAGCTGAAGAATTACTATAAAAAAAGGATAATTATGTTGTCATACCATTTAGAGGGTGCCATATCAGATCTTGGAGAGCTCATTAGGATTACTAAACTAGATATTGAAGATATTCAACTAGCAAACCACACTCCACAATTTGATAGAATCCCCCTAAAAGAGGAGCTATTAAAGAGTTTTGAAGCCAAAAAAGCGATGATTGATCATGAGATTACAAGCATGGCAAGATCAAATCCATCAAGTGAGCTATCGACTCTTTTAAACGATGAACAACATGCTCATCTAGAGAGGTTAAAAGCTCTTTTGGAAGAGCTAAAAGATGTAAATAAAAACTATGCGAAGATGGTTTTAACTATTAGCAATCTTTATAACTCATTTTTAGAGAAAATTTTTCCAACAGAGATGGATGGGTATAAAAAAACAGTCATAAAAGACTCAAACATATTAAAGGTAAAGGCTTAGTCATGAGTTCACCATTTGCCACACTAAGAGTTGGTGTTGGAGCACTTAGTGCTGCACAACTAGGAGTAGATACCACAGGTCACAACATAGCAAATGCTAGTAGCGATGGCTACACAAGACAAAGGGTAGTCCAATCAGCCGCAACTCCAAACTACTTATCGCAAGGCACTGTTGGTGCTGGAGTGAAGGTAGATAACATCGCTCGTGTTTTTGATAACTTTGTTTATAATAGATACAAAGATATATCAGCCTCACAAGAGTATGCCGACTTTACTCAAAGTACACTAAAAGAGCTATCAACCTACTTTCCAGAGATAGATGAAGTTGGTATAAAATCTGATCTTCAAGCATACTATGATGCTTGGCAAAACCTATCGGACAACCCAGATAACAATGCTATGAAATTAACTTTAGTTAAATCTGCCCAAAATCTATCGACCAACATAAATCAGTTACAAAGCAAAGTAAAGGATCTTCAAAAAAGTATAAATGATCAGTTATACTCAAATGTAAATGAGATAAATCAAATAGCACAACAGATTGCAGATATAAATAAAGACATAGGGGTTGCGGAGGCCGGTGGAGCTTTTAGTGCAAACGATTTAAGAGATAAAAGAGATTATTTAACTCTGCAACTCTCAAAACTCATAGGAACAACCTCGAATTTTTCTAAGATCACATCAAACATAGCAAATGATAGCAACTCAAATGAGGGCGAGGGAAACTTTAACATAAATGTTGGTGGATTTAACATCGTTGATGGTGCTAATTTTCACCCAATCCACATAGATGCTCAAAAAGATCCAAATGGATTTTATCAACTATCATATGAGCGGCAAGATGGGGTTTTAATCCCAATGGATAACAAGATAACTGAAGGTAGAGTTGGTGCCATCTTAGCTCTTAGAGGTGATGGTGTGAGTTCTAGCAATGGCGGGATACTTCAAGGAGTGGTAGATAGCCTAAATGCTTTTGCTTCAACACTTATACAATCAACCAACAACATCTATGCTTCAAGTACCACGACTTCTATGGAGTCAAATGAGTTTTATGTATCGCAAAGTGAACCGATACTAAACTCCACCATAAATGGGGTAAACAAAGGCTCTTTTGATATAGTCGTATATGACATAAATGGCAATGAGAGTGCTAGAAGAACCATAAACATAAATGAGCTAACATCACTTGGCGGGGCTGCTGGTTCAAACTCCATTGAGGGACAAATCAGTGCTAGTGTAGATGATAATGATGATGGAAATGCAAATAATGATATAAATAGCTACATAAGCTATAGTTACGCCATCCAAAAAGATGGACAAATAAGAATAAACCTAAATATGGACAAACTAAAACAGTCTCAGGGTTACTCATTTTCTATAGAAGACAACCTAAGTAATGACTCATTTAGCAGTGGTTCTAACTTTGCAGGAGCCATGGGCTTAAACAAACTATTTGATGGTAAAGATGCAACAGATATGAGAGTAGCTCTAAAATATAGTGACAATCCTGTTACTCTCTCAGCTGGTACCACATCGATCGCGGGAGACAATAGACTAGCCCTAAGTATGTCACAACAGCAGTTTGAATCATTTAGCTATAATGTTGCCTCAAAAGTTCAATCATCTAGCATATATGCTATGTTTGACACTATTAGTGCAAATGTTGGTATCAACACAAAAACAGCAATAGCTTCATACCAAAGCATCAACACACAGTTTAATGCAGTTGAGCTTGAGTACTCATCTATCTCAAAAGTTAGTATAGATGAGGAACTAACAAATCTCATAAAGTACCAAACATCCTATGGTGCCGCTTCTAAGATCATAACAACCATAGATCAAATGATGCAAACACTACTTGGATTAAAACAGTAATTAATGCCAAAATTTAGTATATTTGTACTAGCTACTATAGTTTTTATAGTAGCTTTTGGCTCATTTTTTTATACAGCTAGTCCATATGATTTAGATGCCACATCGATTCTGCTTCCACCATCTCTAGAGCACCCTTTTGGTACAGACAGGCTTGGGCGAGATCTTTTAGCTAGAGTTATAAAAGGCGGAGAGATTTCGCTTTTAATTGGTGTTGGAAGTGCATTTTTAGCTTCACTCATAGGATTTATACTAGGGAGTGCGGCTGGTTACTACCGAGGAAGTGTCGATAAAGTTTTTGTAGTTGTAGTGGATCTATTTTTAACATTTCCAACATTTTTTCTACTTCTAGCACTAGTTAGCTATATAAATGCTTCGGCAATAACTCTCATCATCATCATATCCATAACAGGATGGATGACAACTGCTAGGCTAATTCGCTCTGAAGCTTTTAAGATAACTTCAATGCCATACATAAAGATACTAGATATTGCTGGGGTAAACCGCTTTAAAGTGGTCTTCAAATACTACGCACCAATCCTAGCACCGATTTACTTTGTAAGCTTTATATTTGGTGTTGGTGGGGCGATACTCTCTGAGTCTGGGCTTAGTTTTTTAGGGCTTGGTGTTATGGCACCTCAGATGAGCTGGGGAAGCATACTTAGCGATGGAAAAGAGGTTATAGAGATAGCTTGGTGGGTTAGCTTTTTTCCAGGACTTATGATATTTTTAGTAACTTTTGCACTAATAAATATCTCAAACTACCTACAAACTCTAACAAACAAAAAACAAGTTTTATAGCAAAGACTCTAGCTTTTTGCTAAGATCTTTAATCTTTTGCTCTTGCATAAATTTATCGTGAACTTTTTTAACATAAGAGTGAAGCAAAATTTTTATATCGCTACTACCTTCTATGTTGAAATCTTTTTTTAGCTCATCGCCTAAATACGCAGCAAACTCCCCATCGACTGCGACATCATATGTTTTTCCGTTGATGTTTATTGAGAGTTTTTTACTCATGCCATTATGTTTTCGATCTTTTGAACAATCTCTTCTATCTCAAGATCTTTTTGAGCATTTTGTTCAACAAGTCTTTGTATTTCAATACTTTTTGCATCATTTTCACTACGAAGCTTTATAAGCTCAACTCTTAATTCTTCATTTTCTTGCTTCATAGTTGCTAATTTTTGCACTATTAAATTAATTTGTCCGCTTAGTTTTTCTACACTACTCAATCTTCACCCTTTGTCTGTTTTTTCTTTGAGCTAAACTTTTGTACATAGCCAAAATCTTCATCATCTTCATCATCATAACTACTATTTAACTCATTTTCAATAACTCTCTCATAACCAAGTTTCTCTAGCTCATCATCGAGTTTATCTATAAAAATACCATTTTTTTTACTAAAATCTAAGAGAGTCCCAATATCTTCTCTCATAACGCCATTTAACTCTAAAATATACTCCAATTCCTTAAGAGTCATCGTATCCTTCTTGCTTATAGATTTATTTGGATAAAATTATACTCTTTAAATGATAATTTTTAAACGAAAATGGAACAATATTTTTAGATGAAATTTAAAATAATTTACATAGAAATAACAAATATATGCGGACTAGCTTGTAGTTTTTGTCCACCAAAACCACTTCCATCAAAAACAATGAGCCTTGAGTTTTTTCAAAAAATCTTAGATGAGATAAAACCATACACAAACCTTATAGCACTCCATGTTATGGGCGACCCTTTTGTATTATCGAACCTAAGAGAGTACCTTCTTGTGGCTCATAAAAATGGTTTTTTGGTTGAGCTAACAACGAGCGGATTTTATATGAACAACCATTCACCTAGCCAAATCTTAAAAGCTCCACTAAGACAGCTAAACATATCTTTAAATGCTTACAATAAAAACTCTACAAATATATCACTAGATGATTATTTAAATAGCATTTTTTTATATATAGAGCATAAACTAAAACACAATCCAAGCTCATTTATAAATCTAAGGGTTTGGAACTTAGATGAGCTTGAGAGTGAAGCTAGGTTTAATGATGAGATTTTTAGAAGATTAAGAGAGCATTTTGGTGTGAATTTAAGCGATGTGAGTGCAAAAAGCTCCATAAGATTAGCACCAAAAGTGCTGCTTCATTTTGATAACTACTTTGAGTGGCCATCACTTCTTAGCACTCAGCTCTCACATGCACCTTGCCATGGGTTATCTTCGCAATTAGCCATTCTTTGTAGTGGTGTTGTTGTGCCTTGTTGTTTGGACTCAGATGGAGTTATAGCCTTAGGAGATCTTAACACTCAAAGCTTAGATGACATACTTAGTAGCGATAGGGCAAAAGCCATAAAAGATGGTTTTAAAAATGGTGTTGCCATAGAGGAGCTTTGTCAAAAATGTAGCTTCAAAGATCGTTTTGCTAAGTGAGTCTATTTGGCTATAATGATACAATGCAAACATTTGAAGTAACCTCAAAATATAGCCCATCAGGGGATCAGCCACAAGCCATAGAGAAGCTCTCTGCATCCATAAAAAAGGGAAATCGCTACCAAAGTTTAGAGGGAGTTACAGGAAGTGGAAAAACCTACACGATGGCAAAGATCATCGAAGCAACACAACTTCCAACACTCATAATGACACACAACAAAACTCTAGCAGCTCAGCTATATAGCGAGTTTAAGCAGTTTTTTTCTAAAAACCATGTGGAGTATTTTGTCTCTTATTATGACTACTATCAGCCAGAAGCTTATATACCAAGGCAAGATCTTTTTATAGAAAAAGATAGCTCCATAAACGATGAGCTAGAGAGACTTAGACTCTCATCAACTGCAAATCTTTTGAGTTATGATGATGTTATAGTTGTGGCATCTGTTTCGGCTAATTATGGTTTAGGTGATCCTAGTGAGTATGAAACTATGCTCCAAGCTCTAGCGGTTGGCGATAATATAGCTCAAAAAAAGCTACTGCTAAGATTGGTTGAGATGGGTTATAGTAGAAACGATAACTTTTTTGATAGTGGAAATATCCGCATAAATGGTGAGAGTATGGATATCTACCCGCCATATTTTGAACAAGAGGCCATAAGAGTTGAGTTTTTTGGCGATGAGATAGAGAACATCTATAAATTTGACACAATAGACAATAAAAAGCTAGAGAGTTACAACAAGATAGATATTTTTGCAACATCACAATTTAGTGTCTCTAGCGATAAACTAAGTGTTGCTATAAAAAAGATAGAAGATGAGCTAGAGGAGCGACTCGCTTTTTTTCAAGCACAAGGTAAGATTGTTGAGTACCAAAGACTAAAACAAAGAGTTGAGTTTGACCTTGAGATGCTACAAACTACGGGTATGTGCAAAGGCATAGAAAATTATTCAAGACTTTTAACAAATAAAAAAGCGGGTGAAACACCATACACTTTGCTTGATTATTTTGAACATCATCACAAAGAGTATCTCATCATAGTAGATGAATCACATGTCTCACTTCCGCAATTTCGTGGAATGTTTGCAGGTGATAGAGCTAGAAAAGAGGTGTTAGTTGAGTATGGTTTTAGACTCCCTAGTGCACTTGATAACCGCCCACTTATGATAGATGAGTTTATAAATAAAGCCCCGCACTATCTATTTGTCTCAGCCACTCCAGCTACATATGAGCTAGAACTCTCAAGCGAAGTAGCACACCAGATCATCCGCCCAACAGGACTGCTAGACCCACTCATAGAGATAAAACCATCAATAAACCAAGTTGAAGATATTCACGATGAGATAAAAAAAGTGGTTGAGAAAAACCAAAGAGTTCTCATAACAGTTCTAACTAAAAAAATGGCGGAAGCTCTTACAAAATATCTAGCGGACTTTGGCATAAAAGTTAGATATATGCACTCAGATATTGACACCATAGAGAGAAACCAAATCATAAGAAGCCTTAGAATGGGTGAAGCTGATGTACTAGTTGGCATAAACTTGCTAAGAGAGGGGCTAGATCTTCCAGAAGTTAGCTTAGTTGCCATACTAGATGCTGACAAAGAGGGGTTTTTAAGAAGCGAAACTGCACTTATACAAACCATAGGCAGAGCGGCTAGAAATGAAGATGGCAGGGTTATACTATATGCTCAAAAAGTAACATCTTCAATGCAAAGAGCCATCGACACAACAAAAAACAGAAGAGCCTTGCAGCAAGAGCATAACCAGCGACATAACATCACCCCAAAAACCACCATTAGGGCGATGGATGAGAACTTAAAGTTGCAAGATTATGGTGAAATTTACCAAAAAAACAAAAAACTAGATAAGATTCCACCATCAGAGAAAAAAGCTATCATAACCGAGCTTTCACTAAAAATGAAACAAGCAGCAAAAGAGTTAAACTTTGAAGAAGCAGCTAGACTTAGAGATGAGATAGTAAAATATAAAAAATTGTGAGTTATTATGGAAGATACTTTTAGCAACTTAGAAACATATGGTTACATCGGACTTTTTTTATACTCCATTGGTGGCGGTTTTGCTGCTATTGTTGTAGCTGGGGTGCTCTCTTTTATGGGCAAAATGGACATAACATTAAGCGTAGCCATCGCTTTTGTGGCAAATACACTTGGTAGTTTTATGCTTTTTTATATGGCAAGATACCAAAAAGCCATGATGATGGAGGGGCTAAAAAAACATAGACGAAAACTAGCTCTTGCACACCTTTTGCTTAAAAAAAATGGACCTTGGATCATAGTGGTTCAAAAGTTTATATATGGCATAAAAACTATCATTCCCATCGCACTTGGGTTGACAAAATATGATTTTAAAAAGTTTGCCATCTACAATGTCATAGGTGCGGCCCTTTGGGCTGGAGTTTTTGGAGTTGGAAGCTATATGGGTGGAAGTGTTTTAGTAAAATTTACAGAGTATATAACCACAAACCCATGGATCGCCCCACTTTTACTAGTTACTTTTGGCTCAACTCTATGGCTATATCTAAGCAAGGCTACTAAAAAAAGAGGGTGATTATTTTATCTCATCTTCTAGCTTGATAATCTTTCCAAACTCGTTGTGATAGATTGTAATGTATTGTGACTCGCTACTTTTTTTAAGTCTTGATGCTGATATGTCAAAGTATGAAGCATACTCATCTGGTGTGTACTCTAGCTTACCTCTGATGTTGGCGTATCTATGTATTCTAGCCAATGCAAAGAGTATGATGGGAGTTAAAATTAACATCTCCATCGCATGAAAAAAGGTTACGCTATGGATATTGTCATATATCCACTCAGATATTTCATCCGAAAAAGAGAGCCCAGAGGTAGCAATGCGGTAAAATATGTGGTAAATTGGATTCCACAAGTATATAAACCACACCCAAAGAAGTATGGTCAAAACATCCCAAAGGGCTCTTTTGCCTTTTGGAAGCTCATCTCTTTTATTTATAATTAACTGCTCCATACAAAATCCTCTATTTTTTTAACTTTTGGTGAACTCCCCTATCGGGGCTTACCCATCTAGCTCTTTTTTTCTTACTAAATATAACTTTTGGTATGGCACTAATGGTTGTAAAAAGATTAAGAAGCCAAAATGCAAATGGATACCATATCATCCAATAGTAGTTTCTCCCCATCTCTTTATCGTAGTGACCATCTAGCCATCTACTTATACCAAACTGCACCAAACAAGCTAAACTCAAAATGACAGTACTCTCATCTGGGACTATTGGTGAGTGATTTGGCGTAGCAAATCTTATATCCATAAAAAATATACTTAAAATCCAAGATATAAAAACAGCTATCATGCTATAAGCCCAAAATGCACTCAGTATAAGCTCACTCATAAGCCCCCATAAGTGTGTTTGTCTATGAGAAAATAGAACTTTAAAGTTTTTAAACATAACCTGAGCTCCACCCATAGCCCATCTAAGTCGCTGTTTCCAAAGTCCTTTTATGGTCTCAGGCATAAGTATCCACACCAAGGCCCTAGGCTCAAACCTAACATCCCAACCATTTCTTTGAAGCTTCCAAGTGATATCTATATCTTCAGTTAGCATATCAGGACTCCAATATCCAACATTATGGATGGCCGATTTTCTAAAGCCTGTTATAACACCAGAAACTGTAAATAGTCTTCCATAGCTTCTTTGAGCTCTTTTTATCATTCCTACAATCGATGAGAACTCCCCAACTTGGATCTTCCCAAGCAAACTTGTTCTATTTCTAATGCGGGGATTTCCCGTTACTGCTGCTACTTTTGGGTATCTAATAAAATGCTTTGCTATCCAATATAGACAATATTTATCTATAAGTGCATCACCATCAATGCCGACTAAAATCTCATATTTAGCAACCAAAGTTCCAGCTTGAAGCCCTAGTGCTTTACCTTGGTTTTGTGCTAAATTTACAACTTTTAATCGTGGATTATCTTTTGCTAAAGAGAGTAAGATATCTAGTGTATCATCTTTACTTCCATCATTTATGGCAACCACTTCAAACTCTGGGTAATCAACACCAAGTGCATAAGTTATAGTCTCAACAACATTTTCACTCTCATTATAACAAGGTATAAGTATGCTAACTCCAGGCCAACTCTCGGTGTCTCTTAGTGGTGGAATGCTGTACTTTAAATATGGTTTTTCATTTTTAAAGTAAAAAAATATGGCACCAATCATCCACAAGCTCGACATAAATAGCGGGTAGTAAAATACATATCCAAGCATAAACTGCCACAAAGAGTGCCAAAAGAGATCAAAAGACATATAGACTACTTACAACTATTTTTAATCTCTTTGGCTTCATAAGCCCTAAGAGAGTGGATAAATAGTGATTTTTTAGAAAATGAGTCCCGCATAGTAGCTGCATCTGGTACATTTTTAAAAAGATTATCTGGATAATAAGCTATATGATTAACTCCTAAAGAGTAAAGATACTCCATGGTTTCACTCATTAGCGATGGGCTAAGAGGTTTGTTGTTTTCTCGCCAGTCAACACTTTGGATCTCAATAACACTCTTTTGTAGTCCACATTTTTGATCTTTAACACTTTGTACTATAGAACTATAAAAAGCTTTATGATCTTTTGCTTGTTCCATATATGGCATACTCATAATAGCGGTGTAATCGTAGTTTTTTATAGATTCGCTCAAACTTTGTGAGTACCACTCTTGTGCATCTTTATTTAGGGCCACTTGAGCATATAGGTTACGAGCTGTTTTTATTTGAGGCTGTTCATTATTCACAATGGATGCTAACTCTTTAGCAAAATTATCAAGATAGCTCGTTTTTAGCCTAGTCCATCTTAAAAACTCATCTCTATTTTTTCTTATATCCATCACACTCTCATCTAGTCCCCATTTTTTATACTCATCCCTAGCAAAAGTACTATCATCTTCAAAATCAGAGAGTGTTACATCATCATGAAATAAGATACCATCAAAATATGATGATTTTGCCAAATCTTCATATATATCTTTTATGATAGCTCTAGCTCTTTGTGAAAATGGTGATAATCTTGGGTAGCCCATATTAAGGTGGGTTGTATCAACTTGCAAAGTTATGACTTTGTCTTTAGAGACTGGGTTGGAGCTAGGTAATTCCCAAGCTAACATAGGCATCCAAGCATAGATCCTCTTAACTTGCGTACATTTGGCTATCTGCCAAGCTGCTCTATTGAAAAGGTCCGCCTTCATTGGTATGTGCCTATTTGGAAAATATACATAATTTGCAGCACCATTTGCATCAGGATCAGCAAATGCTTGAAGATATACGGTATTTACACCCAAATCATTTAGCCTATTTAGCAGTATTTCAAGATTTTTCTCAGTTTGAATTGGGTTTGGATCATAAATATAATCCAAGTCAATATGAGCAGCCTTTGTTGTTCTATCATCATCTATAAAGTTTGCACTTCTTCTTAGTATCTCTTGCTCTAAATCTCTTACATTCATATCTTTAGATACAAGTATGCGTCTAAGTCCCCAGAGTGGCGTGTTTTTAGTATTGCTTCCATCATCTAGTGTTAGACATATATTCATACCAAGTTCCTCAGCAATTTTACGAGTCTCTATGTTATATCTACCATAAGGCCAAGCTATAACTCTTGGTTCCTTGCCACAATACTCCGTTATAAACTCTTTACTTTTATAAAGATCATCAAATACTCTTTTTTTGTAAGCCTTATCATCCTCATATCTATTTTTATCGCTTAGCCACATTCTAGTTGTTAGTGCTGGTTGGGAGCTTCCCTGTGGGTTTCCAATGACTCCCTCATGTGATTGAAAACTATGGCTTCCTATCTCAACCAAACCACTTTGAACCATCTCTTTTATCTGTTTTTTAGTTAGAAACTTTGATCTAGGTATCATATGTCCACCAAAATCAACATCTTTTTGTTCTTTTAACCAGCTACCAACAACTGCGATTACTGAGGGGATTTTATACTTTTTAAGTATCGGGTAAGCATTTTTATATGTTGTCTCATAACCATCATCAAAAGTAACTAAAATAGCATTTGATGGCAAATCTTTTTTATTTGCTTTATGGGCCAAAATATCATCTATGCTAACAAAATGGTAACCATTGTCTAGCAACCATTTCATTTGCAACTCAAAGTTTTTTGGTAAAACTCTATAAGTATCATCAAGCGTTTCACTTTTTGTGGCAACTTCGTGGTAACTTAATATTGTAAACTCATTAACATCCTGATCACTAGTACAAATATCAGGAGCTAGTCCACCAAAAAGATTTGAGACACTAAAGAGTAAAACGAGGGCATATGTGAAAAGAGACGCGATGGACTTTGTTACTATTGTCATTATGATTGCTTCTTTTTTGAATTTTCAAAAAAGAATTATACATCCATTTTGATTTTTTATTTACTAAAGCTTATATCGAAGTTTTGGTGAGCTCTATTGGGGCAAAGATATAAAAGATTTTTATATCTTTGGACCTGCAGCTGAGTAGTCAAACTCACTATTTTCTTGCTGATATTTTTTAAAGTTTTCTACAAACATTTTTGCAAGTTTTTCTCTTGCCGTGTCATAAGCATCTTTATCACTCCAAGCATTACGAGGGTTTAGTATGTTTGGGTTGATATCTCCAAGAGTTTTTGGTATGGCTAGATCAAAAGTGCTTAACACATCAAACTCTGAATTATTTATTGAGCCATCTAGTATGGCATTTATACAAGCTCTAGTATCCTTTAAGCTCATTCTTTTACCAACACCATAAGCTCCACCGCTCCAACCTGTGTTTATAAGATAAACTTTAGCTTCGTGTTTATCTATTTTTTCACCAAGAAGCTTTGCATAAACCGTTGGATGTTGTGGTAAAAAAGCCTCTCCAAAACAAGAGCTAAATGTAGCTACAGGCTCAGTTATGCCTCTCTCAGTTCCTGCAACTTTAGCAGTATATCCACTTAAAAAGTAGTACATTGCTTGTTCTTTAGTTAGTTTAGAAACAGGTGGCAACACACCAAAAGCATCTGCACTTAAAAATATAATATTTTTAGGATGTGATGCCATAAGTGTTGGTTCGTGGTTTTCTATGTGCTCTATCGGGTATGATACTCTTGTATTTTCGGTTTTGCTATCATCTGTATAATCAACAATACCATCGCTATTTATTACAACATTTTCAAGCAAGGCACCCTTTTTAATGGCACCAAAAATTTCAGGCTCAGCATTTGCATCAAGATTTATCACTTTTGCATAACACCCACCCTCAAAGTTAAAAACTCCATCATCATCCCAACCATGCTCATCATCGCCTATTAGTTTTCTATGTGGGTCAGTTGATAGAGTCGTTTTTCCTGTTCCACTTAGTCCAAAAAACAGAGCTGTATCACCATCTTTTCCAACATTTGCAGAGCAGTGCATAGGCAATTTACCCTCGAGTGGCAACCAGTAGTTCATCATTGAAAAAATCCCTTTTTTCATCTCTCCACCATACCAAGTACCGCCGATAATAGCCATATTTTGCTCTATATTAAAAACTACAAAAACTTCAGAGTTTAAGCCTTGCTCTTTATAGTTTTTATTTGTAGCTTTACAAGCGTTTAGTATCGTAAATTGTGGCTCAAAATTCTTTAATTCACTCTCATTTGGACGAATAAACATATTTTTCACAAAATGCGATTGCCAAGCGATCTCTGAGACAAATCTAACTGCTCTTTTAGAAGCTGGTGAAGCACCACAAAACACATCAGTTATATAGAGATCTTTGTTTGATAATTGCTCTTGAGATAGTTTTAAAAGTTGTTCAAATTTTTGAGGTTCTATTTTAAAATTTACATCACCCCAAGCAATATATTTATTTGATGGATCTTGGTAAACAAAGTATTTATCTTTCGGGCTTCTACCTGTAAAGATGCCCGTATCAACCGCTGTTGCACCACTTGTAGTTAAGGTACACTCACCATTTTTTAACTCATGCTCTATAAGCTCATCGAAACTTAAGTTATGAAAAATCTCTCCAATATTCTTTAATCCGATCTTCTCTAGTTCACTTAAATTCATTATTTACCCTAAAATATTGTATTTTTTCTGTCGTGATTATACTATGAATATACCTAAATTAAAAGTAAAAAAATCATATAAACACTTGCCGTTAAATTATAATTGCAGATTAAGTAAATTTAGATAAAATACCGAAATTGCTCGCATAACTCAGTTGGTAGAGTGTTACCTCGACAAGGTAAAAGTCACTGGTTCGAGTCCAGTTGTGAGCACCACTAATCATTCTAAAGCAATCTAAAATCATCTAAGAAAACCCCTAAAACAAAGCCTTTCAAGCCTATTTATACTCTAAGTTATCCAATGTGATATCCATCAATCACAACCTAATATACAGTTTCTCCCCCACCCATCCTATCAAACAGCTAACTACTTAGCACACTTACTAGCAGATAAATTATTGGCATTATTGGCTATAAACTTATCACCAATGCCTTTAACACCCTTTAACTCATCTACACTCTTAAAACACTTAATGCTTTTT
>JACDJA010001842.1_pt1 | contig 16579 bp, 15 predicted proteins | sample 7449241 | NCBI WGS metagenome assembly JACDJA01 (sample SAMN14253289, study PRJNA609438) | sludge metagenome | isolation source: initial anaerobic sludge | collected 2018-12-20 | reverse complement strand
GAAATCCAGGCGGCGAGGGGAATTTCACCCTTCCGGAGCCCTTCGGCCATCCTCTCCTCCGGTCCGTCGGCACTCGGATATGGGCGCAGAAAACGTGTCAGCTGCGGCGGCGGTGCGGTGATGGGGTGATTGCCGATCACTTCACGGATATATCGCCCACCCACATGCTCCTTCCCCTGACGCCAGCGCACCTCATCCGGCAGCAGGCCATCCATCGCCTGCCGCAGGATCATCTTGTGCCAGCCACCCCCGCCCAACTGTGCGTCGGGGAGGCGCAGGGCGAGTTCGATCACCCGGCGGTCGTGGAACGGGTCGCGCGGCTCGATCCCCTGTTCCGATGCAACGCGGTCATAGCGCTCGCGGCCAACGATTTCATAGGTGCCGGTGATGGCTCCGGCCCGGGCAATCGCTGCCGGTGCCAGCGCTGCGGGCCGCAGGTGGCGCAAGGCGCGCTTGCGGGCGGCAAGGCCCACCTCCGAGGCGAACACCGGACACAGCAGGTCGCCGTCGGGCGCATCGTCCTCGCGCCAGTCCTGCCAGCGGCGTCGTATCTTGCGCGCCACATCCGGCACCATCGCCTGCCGGATCGCCGGGCGCAGGAACCATTGCCGCCTGCCCCGCCAGTAATGCGCCATCCCCGCCGATTCACGCCAGGCGGTGACCCACCGCCCCGACCGGATCAGCCGCGTGAGCCGCCCGCTTGACGACAGGACATTGTCGCCACCCACACCATCGAGCACCACCCGCAGCCCGGCCCGACGCGCCATCAGATAGGCCATTCGCGGCAGGACCATATGGGCATCGAAGGGCTCGGCCACATCACGCATCAGGCGGGCCAGGTCGTCCATATACGGCCCGAGCCGCATGTAATCGGCCAGATGGGGTTCCAGCCCCGGCACCCCGGCAATCGCCGCCAGCGCAGTGCGGGTCTCCACGCATCTCTCCGGGTCAGGGCCAAGGCATGAAAATGTGTGCAGCGGGCCGCGCCCGTCTGCCAGCAATTCGCGCGCGGCGACCGCAACCACCGACCCGGAATCCATGCCCCCCGACAGCATCGACCCCACCGGCCCCGCCACCCGCAGCCGCGCGCGTACAGCCTGCCGGAACGTATCCAGAAAGGCCTCGGCATGATCGCTTGTGCCGGACAGTTCCAGTTCGGGCCCGGGTTCAAGCGTCCAGTAGCGCGACACGGTGAACCGGTCGCGAGTCATCATGAACCGATGCGCGGGCGGCAGGCGAAAGACGCCCTCGAAAAAGGTCGAGGTGTAATCCACCGCTTCAAGGTAATCCTCGAGGAAATCTGCAATCCGCGCCTCGTTGATGCGGCGCGGGATGCCAGCGGCGCGGATCACCGCCTCGGGCTCGGAGGCAAACGCGAACACCCGGCCCGGCACATGGGCATGGATCAGCTGCTTCATGCCCGTCTGATCGCGCGCCCCGAACATCAGGCAGCGGCGCGCGTCGTGGATGACAAAGGCAAAATCGCCCAGCAGGTGGCCGGGGCAATCCTCGCCCCAGCGCAGATAGGCGTGAAGCACGATCTCACCGTCACCGACCACCCGGCCCCGCGCGGGCAGGGCCAGCGCGGCGATCAGCTCCTCCCGGTTGTCCAGGCGCAGATCGGCGGTGATGGAGCAGCCGCTTTCTGCATGCGTCAGCGGCAAGGTTTCATGCAGCGATTCCGGCGTGGCATGCAGTGCCGCATGGCCCAGAGCCGCCGGGCCCGCCTGCCACAGGCGCGACCCGTCCGGCCCGCGCGTGGCCAGTTTGTCCAGCATCGCCGCGATACCGTCCGGCGGCCCGCCGTCAAGGCGCAGGATGCCGCAGATGCCGCTCATGCTCGGCGCCCCTCCGGGCCTGCGCCGCACGACCGGCACCCGCACCGCCCCCGCGGGGCGGGCGCATCCTGCCCCCACCCCTCGGTGCGGGCGCCGGTCGTGATGTCGTATGTCAGCGCGAGACCCGTCATGAAATCTCCCTCAACACCCCGTCCTCCAGCCGCAATATGCGCGAGGCCAGCGCCAGCGTCGCCGGTCGGTGCGTGATCAGGATCACCGTCCGCCCCCGCAGCGCGGTTCCGGCCGCGCTGACGAAGGCACTTTCGCCCTCGAGGTCATACATTGACGTTGCCTCGTCCAGGATCAGCACCGGCGGATCCTTGATGAGTGCGCGGGCCAGCGCGACCCGCTGACTCTGCCCGCCAGACAGCCGCACGCCCTCGTCGCCAATCATCGTCGCGTATCCCTCGGGCAGGCCCTGCACGAATTCATCGGCCTGTGCCGCCCGCGCGGCGGCGATCACCTGCGGCTCACTCGCGCCCGGCAGGCCAAAGGCGATATTGTCCCGGATTGTCCCGTTGAAGAGAAGCGGCCTCTGCGGCACATGGCCAAACTGGCGGCGCAGGTCGCGCAGCGCCAGCGCGGCGGCGGGCCGTCCGTCCAGCGTGATCTCGCCCGCGTCCGGCGCCATCAGCCCCATGAGCAGCGCGGTCAGCGTGGTCTTGCCCGCCCCGTTCGCGCCCGTCAGCGCCACCCATTCGCCCGCCGTGATATGCAGGTCGATGCCGCTCAGCACTTCGGGGCGGCCCGCATGGGCGAAATGAACGCCCGTAGCCGCAATCTCGCCCCGCGCGCGGTCCAACCGCTCCGCGCCGCCGCGCTCGATCTCCAGATCAAGCACCCGGCCCATTCGGTCGAGCACGCCGCGCACCACCTGAGTGCGCCCCCAGACATTCACCAGCGCAGACATCGGCCGCGTCAAGAGCGCGGCATAGAGCATGAAGCTCACCACGCCCGAGGCCGAAAGGTCGCGTCCGCCCACTGCCTGACCGGCCAGCGCCAACAGCACCACCGCCGCCGCGCCGGTGATGAAGCGGGTGGCCGGGCCCATGACCGAATAGGCCGCCAGTTCGGCAAATGCCGCGCCCTGGGCCCGATCCACGGTGGCGCGGTAGGCAATCGCGGTCTCGGGCTCGCGGGTGAAGGTCTTGATTGCGGGCAGTATCTCAAGGCTTTGCTGCGCGCTGGCCATTACCTCGGCCTCAGCGCTCTGCACGCGCCTGGACAGGCCGCGCAGGCGTTTTCCGATCAGGCGGCTCGTGATGTAGAACAAAGGAATCAGGACCGGCACGACCAGCGCCAGTGCAAGGTCAATGCGCGCCATCATCACCATCGCCCCCACGGCAGTGACGACGCCTGGCAGGATCGAGACCAGCGTGCCGGTCAGATAGCCCGAGAGCCGCCCGACCTCCCAGGTCATCAGGGACATGAGATCGCCACGCCGACTGTCCTGATGAAAGCCGAGCGGCAGTCCGATCACATGGTCATGCACCCGGGCGCGCAAGTCCGACAGCACCGCAAGCCCGATGCGGCCGGACGCCAGGCCCGAGACCACATTCAGCCCGGTGGCCAGCGCCAGCAGCGCGATCAGCGTGACGACCAGCGCCCAGTCATTTCCGAACCCGCCCGCGAGCACATCCGCGGCCAGAAGCCCGGCAAACCACGGCACCGCCAGGGCGGCCAGCGATTCGCCCAGCATCATCACCACCAGCAGCGCGATCTGCCACCGCCACGGCCGCGCCAGGCGCAAGATGCGGTGCAGCGTCACTGGCGCGCCCCGCGCAGGAACCTCAGCATGCGGCGCAGGTAAAGGACCGGAACCGGCAGGCGGCTGCCGGGATACTGGACCAGCACCACCTGCGCTGGCGGAAACAGCCGCGTGCGCAGAAAGGGCCGCCAGGTGCGCATGCCGCTGGCTCGCAGGTCCGACACAGCCCGGCCCATGCGACCCTTCCCGAGCAGATATTGCGTCAGCGGCCCGCCGGATGCCGCCCGCAATCGCGCCATCACCTCTCCGGGTAGCGGCGTATCCAGCAACTGCGCGGCTTCGTCAAACGCCTGAACACAGACCGGGGCGATGCCACGGGCCTCGGCCCGCGTCGCCAGCAGTGCCCATTCAGCGGCTGTCAGCGCCCGCGCCAGCCGGTCGATGTCGCACAGCCAGATCAGCCGGTCACCGCCGTAATGGGCCTCGCCTCCGACGAAGTAGGGGCTGTGGATATGTTTGGCGCGATGCGCGCAGGCGTGAAGCAGAGACTGTCCCCGCGACAGGGCCAGCGCCTGCGGCGACAGGCGCGGCAGCGGCATGGCCTCGGCCATCGCTTCATCGACGGGGATGAGATCGGCCAGCGTCACGCTGTTGAATGCCTGCCAGTGCAGGTCGATGTCATGCGCCGCCCCGCCTCCCGGCGGCACGATCTGCCAGACCTCCTGCAGGAACCCCTCGGGCGCATCCTCACCCAGCCCGGGCGCGAATCCCTGCGCGGCCAGCACTGCCCGCGCCGTGGCAAGATCCGCTGGCGCGACAAGGATATCGGTATCGCCGCGCGGGCGCCGGGCGGCGTCATCATACAGATCATAGGCCAGCGCCGTGCCCTTGATGATCAGCGCCCTGACGCCGGCTGCATCGAATGCGGCCAGCAACCGGGTGACGATATGCTTGTGGCGCAATTCCCACATGGCGCGGGCGCGGGCCTGCACCATCAGCCCGCCGGCCTGGCTGCGCGCCAGGATCAACGGCCCGAGACCGTGATATTCCGCCGCGGCGCAGCTGGCGGGATCGTCGGAAAACGGCCCTCCCCGCAAGGCGGCGGCCAGCATGTTGCGCAAGGCTTCTGCTTCTGTCACGCGCGCCGCCCGATCTGCCGTCAAGGACTTGTCTCACGCTGCGGTGATTCCGTCCAGTATTGGCCCTGCCCCCGCCGCCGTGATAACCTGCCGCTCTTGTCACCCCCTGAAGCCGAACCGTCGATGCCCGCATTTCTTGATCGCCTGACCCGCTGGCGCAACCCGCCGCTGCCCCTGCCCGATCCGGGGCAGGTCGTCAGCGTCGTGGGCGACGTCCATGGCTGCGCCGCCAGGCTCGAGACACTGCTGCCGCGCTTGCCGGGGAAGGTGATCCTGGCCGGAGACCTCATCGACCGTGGCGAGGATTCGGCGCGCGTGCTCGATCTTGCCCGCGCGAGGGGCGATATCGTCACTCTCATGGGCAATCACGAAGCGATGCTGCTCGAATTTCTCGATTCGCCCGAGACCGGCGGCCCGCGCTGGCTGCGCGGTGGCGGCCTGCAGACGCTGGCGAGCCTGGGAGTCCGCGGCGACCTTTCCCCCGCCGCGCTTCCCGCGCTGCGCGACCGCCTGCAAGAGGCGCTGGGCGCAGAACGGATCGATTGGCTGCGCAGGCTCCCGCGTCTGTGGCGAAGCGGCAATGTCGTGGTCAGCCATGCGGGCGCAGACCCCGCCCAGCCGCCCGAACTGCAGGTCGACACGCTGATCTGGGGCCATCCCGATTGTGGCCGCCGGGCGCGCCGCGACGGGCTCTGGATCGTCCATGGCCATGTCGTGGTGCCCGCGCCGCAAATCCTGCAGGGCGTCATCATGGTGGACACCGGCGCCTGGTCCGGCGGCCCGCTCTCGGCCGTCGTGCTCGGCGACGGCCCGCCCCGGTTTGAACAGGCCTGAGACCCCCCGCTTGCCCGGCACCCGGCGCGGGTGTAGATGCAGGGGATGGTGATGGTTTTCGACATGGATGATCGTGTCCGGCTGCCGTGGCGGTTCCATGGCGCCCGGCTGTGCGTGCTTGCCCGACTCTGACGCCAGCGCGCTCCGGCGGGCTGCGCATGCCCGTCGCATCCACCCATACCCGTTCATACCACTGGAGAGGACCCATGTCCGGCAAGACGCTCTATGACAAGATCTGGGACGCCCATCTCGTCCATGACGACCCCGAGGGCTCCAGCCTCATCTATATCGACCGCCACCTCATCCATGAGGTGACCTCGCCCCAGGCGTTCGAGGGACTGCGTATTGCCGGTCGCAAGGTGCGCGCCCCCGACAAGACCATCGCCGTTCCCGACCACAACGTGCCGACCACGCCCGACCGCGTCGAGGGAATCGAGAACGAGGAAAGCCGCATCCAGGTCGAGGTTCTCGACCAGAACGCGCGCGACTTCGGGATCACGAACTACTACCCGATGAACGACCGGCGGCAGGGTATCGTCCATATTGTCGGCCCCGAACAGGGCTGGACCCTGCCCGGCATGACGGTGGTCTGCGGCGACAGCCATACCGCGACCCATGGCGCCTTTGGCGCGCTCGCCCACGGGATCGGCACCTCCGAGGTCGAGCATGTGCTCGCCACCCAGACGCTGATCCAGCAAAAATCGAAGAACATGAAGGTCGAGATCACCGGCGAACTCACGCCCGGCGTCACGGCCAAGGACATCACCCTTTCGGTGATCGGCCATACCGGCACTGCCGGTGGCAACGGCCATGTCATCGAATACATGGGCGACGCGATCCGCAACCTGTCGATCGAAGGCCGCATGACCGTCTGCAACATGGCGATCGAGGGCGGCGCGCGGGCCGGGCTGATCGCGCCGGACGAGAAGACCTTCGCCTATGTGAAGGGCCGCCCCCATGCGCCGAAAGGCGCGGACTGGGATGCCGCGCTCGAATGGTGGCAGACGCTGAAATCCGACGATGACGCGCATTGGGACAAGGTGGTGACCATCCGCGGCGAGGATATCGCCCCCGTCGTCACCTGGGGCACCAGCCCCGAGGACGTCCTTCCCATCACGGGCTTCGTCCCCAGCCCCGAGAGCTTCTCGGGTGGCAAGGTCGGGGCGGCACGCCGGTCGCTCCAGTACATGGGGCTCGAACCGGGCACGAAGCTCACCGATATCAAGATCGACACCGTGTTCTTCGGCTCCTGCACCAATGGCCGGATCGAGGACATGCGCGCCGCCGCAGAGGTGGTCAAGGGCCGCAAGCTGGCACCCTGGGTGCGCGGCATGGTGGTCCCGGGATCGGGTATCGTGCGCAAGCAGGCCGAGGATGAGGGGCTTGCCCGGATCTTCATCGACGCGGGTTTCGAGTGGCGGCTCGCGGGCTGCTCGATGTGCCTTGGCATGAACCCCGACCAGCTCGCCCCCGGCGAACGCTGCGCCTCGACCTCGAACCGCAACTTCGAGGGTCGGCAGGGCCGTGGAGGTCGCACCCACCTCATGAGCCCGGTCATGGCGATGGCCGCCGGGATCACGGGGCATCTGGCAGACGTGCGTGACCTCCTCTGACGGGGTGCGCCTGAAAAGGAGACGACCATGAAAGGTTCTACGCTCGTTATCACTGCCGGTACGCTTGCCCTGGTCGTGGGGATCGGCGCCTTGCTGTTTCCGCTCATCGGCGGGCTGACGGTCACGCTGCTGGTCGGCTGGGGGCTGATCTTCAGTGGCGCCTTCGGCCTCTGGGGCGCGTTCTCCGACCGCCTGATGCTGCAGCGCGGCTGGGTGGCATTCTTCGGCCTGGTCGAAGTGGTGCTGGGCGTGTGGATGCTGGCCAACCCGCTTGCAGGGCTCGTCTCTCTCACGCTGCTGGTGGGGATATTGCTGGTTCTCTCGGGGCTTGGACGGCTTCTGGTGGCGCGGTCGTTCGATGGCGGCAGCTTCTGGATGCTGATAATCGCCGGGATCGCCTCGATCGCGCTGGGCATCTACGCCCTCTTCTCCCCGCTGATGAGCGCACCGATCCTGGTCGGTGTCCTCCTGGCTGTCGAACTGATCTCGGTCGGGGCGACCCTGCTCGTCCTCGGGATCGTCCTGAAACGCAATACGGATCTTTGAGAGATGGAAAAATTCACCCACCTGACCGGGATCGCCGCGCCGATGCCGCTGGTCAATATCGACACGGACATGATCATCCCCAAGCAGTTCCTCAAGACGATCAAGAGGACCGGCCTTGGCAAGAACCTGTTCGACGAGATGCGCTATACGCCGGACGGCGAGGAGATTGCCGATTTCGTCCTCAACCGGCCGCAATACCGGCAGGCCGAGATTCTGGTCACGGGCGACAACTTCGGCTGCGGCTCCTCGCGCGAACATGCGCCCTGGGCCCTGCTTGATTTCGGCATCCGCTGCGTCATCTCGACCAGCTTTGCCGATATCTTCTACAACAACTGCTTCAAGAACGGCATCCTGCCCATCGCCCTGCCCGAGAAAGAACGCGACCTGTGCATGGAGGACGCCGAGCGCGGCGCCAATGCGCTGATCAGCGTCGATCTCGAGAGCCAGACCATCACATTGTCGGACGGCACCGAGATCGGCTTCGATGTCGATCCGTTCCGCAAGCATTGCCTGATGAACGGGCTGGATGACATCAGCCTGACCTTGGCGAAAGAGGCATCAATCGTGGCCTACGAGCAGACAGCCGCCGCCGCGCGCCCCTGGGTGTGACCGGTGCCTTGTGGGCGGGATCGTCTCGCCCACGACATCTGGTGTTCACCTAAATTGTTGCGTAATTTCCGCAAGTTGCACGGACTTCGCCGGTGCAACTCTGGTGGCATTCTGGCATCACTCGAATGCCTTTCGGGCCGAATCGGCCGGGCCGGGACAATCCGCGATTGCGTGACTGGTCTGATCTGGGCAGAAAGATGGCGTGATTGAGGCAAGTCCTGCCCATAGGCGGGACGAAGCCGACGGGACCGTCGGAACAAGGCGGCCGGTCGGGAATAGGGTGGGCAGAACATGATCTGGCGCCTGTCAGGAGCAGTATTGCGTGCCGTTCTGATGGCAACGCTGGTGATGACCCCCGCGCTCATATTGGCCGAGCCCGGAGAGGATGCGGGCCAGTTCGTCGTGTTCATGGCGCTCCTTGCCGGCGTGCTGACCTTCATGGAATACCGCTCCACCTGGCCGGTCGTGGTCGAGTTCCGCGACGCTCCGCCATTCAACCGCATCCGCTTCATAGCCCTTTTCGCCACCGTGGCGGCGATTGCGCTGATCTTTCGCGGTGATGCCGAACCTTCGACCCTGACCCGGGTCCTGGCCCTTATCGGCACCCGCGTCAGCCATCTGCTCGATTTTCCCTACTCGCCGGTTAGGCTGGTGCTCATCACCCTGGGCGACATGGTCTCGGTGCAGACCCTCGAACAGGCGCGGGTCGCCGCCGGGCTCAGCTATCTCGTCTCGCTCCTGATGCTGGTGGCGCTGGCGCTGGCGATGTGGCGGCGGGGCTGGCCGCTCACCCGGGAAGGTTTCAACGTCTGGGTGAACCTGCCGGTTTTCGACCCTGCGGCGGGGGGCGATCTCGTGCGCAGGCTTGATCGCGACGCCCAGATTAACCTGATCTTGGGATTTCTGCTGCCATTCATCATCCCGGCAATCGTCCAGCTGGTCGCGGGCGCGGTGGATTTCGCGCATCTCGACTCACCGCGGGCGATGATTTGGGTGGTGGCGGCATGGGCATTTCTTCCGGCAAGCCTGCTGATGCGCGGCATGGCGCTCCTGCGGCTGTCCCATCTCATTGCCGCACAGCGCGCCCGCGCTGGTACGGACACGGATGCCGCCCTGCGGCACGTCTGATCCTCCTGGCTCTGGTCCTGCTTCTACCGGTTGCGGCACTGTCTGACGGGATACGCATCGCCGTCTTTGCCGCCCCGCTCAGCCGCGACGGACCGGGCCTGCTGCTGCGCGATATTCAGCAAGGCGATCCGCTTGTCGACGCGATTGCCGCGCATGTGGTGGCGATCTCGCCCGATGTGCTGGTGCTGACCGCCTTCGATTTCGATTTGAATAACGTGGCGCTCGGTGCGTTTCGTGACCTGCTGGCGGCAGGGGGGGTGGATTATCCCCATCTTTTCAGCCGACTGCCCAATACCGGCATGGCGACCGGCCTTGACATGAATGGCGACGGACGGTCCGGCGGCCCGCGCGATGCGCAGGGCTACGGCCGCTTTGCCGGGCAGGCGGGGCTTGCGATTCTCTCGCGCTGGCCCGTGGACCCGGCTGGCATGCGCGATTTCTCGACCCTGCTGTGGCGCGACTTGCCCGGCGCGATTCTGCCCCGGGCAGGGGACGCGCCGTTCCCTTCGCCGCAGGCTCAGGCCGTGCAGCGGCTGTCCTCGACCGCGCATTGGCAGCTGTCCGTCTTGGCGCCGGGCGGGCCCGTCGATCTGCTGGTCTGGTCCGCAACCCCGCCAGTCTTTGACGGGCCCGAGGACATGAACGGCCTGCGCAACCGCGACGAATTGCGCCTGTGGACCCGGCTTCTCGACGGTGATCTCGGGCCGGTCCCGGGGCGGTATTTCGTCATCGCGGGCAACGCCAATCTCGACCCGTTCGACGGCGACGGGCTGCGCGGGGCGATGGCCGAATTCCTGGCCGATCCGCGCCTGCAGGATCCCGTGCCGACCAGCAACGGCGCGCGCGCCGCCGCCATCCCTGGCCAGGACGGCCCACCCGAACGCGCCACTGCGCAATGGGACGGCCCGGGCAACCTGCGCGTCAGCTACGTCCTGCCCTCGGCCGCCTGGAAGGTCACCGACGCAGGCGTCTTCTGGCCCGGGCCTGGCGATCCCCAGGCTGAACTCATGGGCGAGGACGGGCTTGCGGCCGGGCCGCATCGGCTCGTCTGGGTGGACATCAGGCGCGAATGACAGGCGCCTCGACCCCCACCCCCTCACGGGCAAGGGTGACCGCCTTGAGAACCGCATGAACGCTTTCCCCCGGGCAAAGCCCCAGTGCTTTGGCCGAACGGCGGGTGATACGGGCGGTGATCTGTTCGCTCCCCGCGTCGCCCAGGGCAAGGGCCACCAGCACCCCGCCGCCTTCGTCCCGCAGCGACCGGACCCGCACAGGCAGAATATTGAGCGCGGAAATCTCTTCGGGCCGCTTGCGCGCGATCATGACGTCCTGGGCAAGGATATGCAGCCGCAGAACCGCCCCCGGGGCGGCGTCGACCCGGGGCAGCCAAAGCGGGCCGGCATCAGTTGCCACCTCGGTCAGCCCGTCTTCGGTCTGCGTGATCACCCGGCCTGAAATGAGGGCGCCGACATCATGGCGCGCCCAGGCGCCTGCCGTATCCGGGTCAGCCAGAAGACCGGCCGTCGCACCGCTGGCGGTGACGCGGCCTGCGTCGAGCAGGATCAGCGTCGTGGCCATCCGCGCCACCTCGGCGACCGAGTGGCTGACATAGAGCATCGGTAGCCCGGTCTCGTCGCGCAGCCGTTCGAGATAGGGCAGGATCTCGGCCTTTCGGTCGTCGTCCAGCGCGGCCAGCGGCTCGTCCAGCAAAAGCAGCGCGGGGTTCGACAGGATGGCCCGACCGATGGCGACCCGCTGGCGCTCTCCGCCGGACAGCGCACCGGGGCGGCGCCCGAGAAGGGCCTCGATGCCAAGCAGGCTGGCGATATGGTCCAGTTCCGGGCCGCCCTTGCCGTGGGGCCGTGACGTCCGCTGCCCGTAAAGCAGGTTCGCGCGAACATCCAGATGCGGAAAAAGCCGCGCATCCTGAAAGACATAGCCGATGCGGCGGCGGTGCGGTGGCTCGAACAGGCGCGCCTGCGTGTCCAGAAGGGTGCGGTCCCCGAGCGTGATCCGCCCTTCATCCGGCCGCAAGAGCCCGGCGACCACATTCACCACGGTGGTCTTGCCCGAACCCGAGCGCCCGAAAAGCGCGGTGATGCCCGGGGGTGCGTCGAAGGCGACATCAAGGGTAAAGCCGCCGAAAGCATGGCGCAGGCGAACCGAAAGGGTCATGCCCCGCCCACCCTCCTTGCCACGCGCCGGGCAAGCCATTCCGACAGCGCCAGCGCCACCATGGACAGGATCACCGCCACCCAGACGAGCCGCGCCGCCGCGCCGCCGCCGCCGGGGACCTGGAGGAAGGCATAGATTGCCGAGGGCAGGGTCTGGGTCTTGCCGGGGATGCTTGAGACGAAGGTGATGGTGGCGCCGAATTCGCCCATTGCCCGCGCGAAGGCGAGGATGGCGCCGGCGACGATGCCGGGCAGGACCAGGGGCAGGGTGATCGTCGCGAACACGCGCCCGGGCGAGGCCCCGAGCGTGGCGGCAGCCGCCTCGAGCCCGGGATCAACCGCCTCGATCGACAGCCGGATCGAGCGTACCATCAGCGGGAAGGCCATCACCCCGGCAGCCAGCGCGGCACCGGTCCAGTTGAAGGCGAAGAAGGTGAAGGGCTGGCCCGTGGCCCAGGTCCAGAACTGCCCGAAGCTGCCGTTGCGCCCGAATGTCCGCAGCAGCAGGAACCCGGTGACGACCGGTGGCAGGATCAGCGGCAGGTGCACGATTCCATTCAGGATCTGGCGCCCCGGAAAGCGCCAGCGGGCCAGGGCATAGGCGGTCAGAATGCCCGGGGGCAGGCCGAAGAGTGTTGCCCAGAAGGACACCCGCAGGCTGAGGGCGACCGCCTGCCATTCCCCGGGGGAAAGCCAGTCGTTCATTCTTCCTTAACCAGCACCGTGAAGCCCTGCCCGGCAAAGGCCGTCTCGGCAGCGGGTGAGGTCAGGTTTTCAAAGAAGGCGCGCGCGGCGGCATTCTCGGTCAGCAGGGCGGCAGGGTAAACGATGGGCGGGTGCGTGTCTGCGGGGAAGGTGGCGGCGATGCTCACGGCGGGGTCGGATGCGGCGTCAGTGGCATAGGTGATTCCCCAGGGCGCTTCGCCGGTGGCGACAAGGACCAGCGCCGCGCGCACGTTGTCGGTCTGCGCGACATGGGGGGCGATTTCGTCCCACAAGCCGAAAGATTGCAGCGCCGCCTTGCCATATTGCCCGGCCGGCACCGCATCGACCAGCGCCATCGCCAAGACCCCGCCATCAAGGAGTGCGACAAGGTCGGTCCGGGGACCCAGCGCCACTGGCGCGGCATCGGCGGCGCCGATCAGCACGAGGCTGTTGCCCAACAGATCGAGCCGGTTTCCGGGCGCAATCAGTCCGGCATCCTCGACCGCATCCATCCAGTTCACGGCGGCCGAGATAAAGATATCGGCGGGGGCGCCCTCGATGATCTGCATCGCCAACTGGTTCGAGCCCGCATAGCTGATGACGACGGTATCGCCGGTCTCCGCCTGGTAGTCGGCGGCGACCTCGTCCAGCGCGGTCTTGAGCGAGGCGGCGGCGAAGACGGTAACCTCCTTTGCGGCTGCGGGGGCGGCTGCTGCGATCAGCGCGATCAGGGCAATCGGGCGGAGATGGCTGGGCATGGAGACCTCTGGCGTTATGTTTCATCGGAAATAACGGGCAGGTCTGCGGCGGGCAAGCGATATTTTCCTGTGAGCATATCGGTATGCCGCTGCCGACCGCGGCCCACTCGGGGCAGCTCTCCGCGAAAACGCCGGGCCCGGGGGTCGCGCCGCGCGGCTGGCGATGCCTGCACCGGGGTCAGTCCGGGTCTGTGTTCGCATCCGCCGGTCGCAACATCCCTTCGAGCGCGGCGATGTCCTGCGCCCCGTGCGAAAGCGCGGTCATATAGATCGCCCGATAATGGGAAATCACGGCCTCGCCCGTCGCGGTGACCCTGGCCCCGCCACCGCCCGCGCCACCGCGGGTGCTGGTGACCACCGGTGCGACAAAGGCCGCGTTCATCTCCTCGACCAGCGACCAGGCACGGCGATAGCTCATTCCCATCTCGCGGCCTGCGGCGGCAATGGAACCCCGCGCACGGATACGCATGAGCAGTTCGATCTTGCCGGGGCCAAGCATCAGCCCGTCAAAGAAGATACGCAGAAACAGCCGGGGCATCCTGTCCTCCTGCCGCGATGTTCGCGGCCCGCGCCGGTGCTGGCAAGCCGCATCCGGCCAATCGCGGAAACATTGCCTTTTCCTCTTGCGCGGCAGGCAATAGGGTCCGGCAGGAGTAACGAGAGCCGAGGGGCATGACCGATTCGACCCAAGAGCGTGAACACACCACGTTGCGCCGCCTTGCGGGCTCTGCCCGCCCCCCACCCAAGAAGACCCTGTCCGAGGTTCTGATCGGAGTCGCCGAGGATAGCTCGATCGAGACGGTCACCATTGCCGAGCTCATGACCTCGCTCGAAGGGCGGGCACGGGCGGCGCTCATACTGCTTTTCGCCTTTCCCAATGCGTTGCCCGCGATCCCCGGCACATCGGGGATCCTTGGCCTGCCGCTGCTGTATATCACCTTCCAGATGATGCTCGGGCGCAACCCGTGGCTGCCCCGGTTCATCGCTGACCGTGGCCTGCCGCGTGAGCGCTTTGCCCAGATCATCGACAAGCTGGTGCCCTATCTGGCGCGCACGGAACGGCTGCTGCGTCCACGCTGGCGCGCATTGTCGGGTCATACGGCCGAGCTGTTCCTTGGTGCGGTCTGCCTGGTGCTGGCGATCGTGCTTACCCTGCCGGTGCCACTGGGCAACATGCTGCCCGCCTTTTCCATGTGCCTGATCGCGCTTGGCATCCTTGAACGTGACGGGTTGTGGGTGATCTTCGGCCTCATCTCCTCGGTGATCGCACTCGTCATCTCGTTCGGAGTGGTTTATGCGATCATCCGGGCGGTCGCCTTTGTCGTTCTTGGCGCGCTCGGCATGTGATGGGAGTCAGATGCGGTCCCGGCTGAGATGATTCTCGAAATCATCATCCTCGTCGTCCTGACCTTGTTCAACGGCGTTCTGGCCATGTCGGAACTGGCCATCGTTTCCGCACGGCCTGCGCGGCTCCAGGTCATGGCCGAGGCGGGCAGCCGTGGCGCAAAGATCGCACTGCGTCTTGCCGAGCAGCCGGGCCGCTTTCTGTCGAGCGTCCAGATCGGCATCACACTGGTCGGCATCCTTGCCGGTGCCTTTTCGGGGGCGACGCTCGGGGCGCGGCTGGCGGCATGGCTGTCGTCATCCGGGCTTGATCCGGTCTGGGCAAATACGCTTGGTGTCGGCGGGGTGGTTGTCGTGGTCACCTATGTCTCGCTCATCTTTGGCGAACTCGTCCCCAAGCAGATTGCGCTGCGAGCCCCCGAGACGGCGGCGATCCGGATCGCGCCGCTCCTCCAGGGCATCGCCCAGGTGGCCTCGCCCCTGATCTGGATTCTCGATCGCTCGGCCGCATTAGTACTGCGCGCGCTGGGCCATTCGGGCAAACCCGGCCGCAGCATGACCGACGAGGAGGTGAAGCTGGTCATCGCCGAGGCACAGACGGCGGGCGTCATCGAAGAGGCCGAAACGGCGATGATCGAGGGCGTCATGCGCATCGCCGACCGCAGCGCGCGCGGGCTCATGACGCCGCGCCACGACGTCGAGATCGCCGAGGCGGGCGAGAGCCGCGAGGAGATCATCGCCCGCTACCGCAACTCGGGCCATTCGCGCCTGCCGCTGCGCGACGGCGGCCCCGATGAAATCGTCGGCGTCATCGCCGCACGCGACATCATGAGCGAGGAGACGGGCAAGTCCTTCAACGCCCGCGACTATCTGCGCCCGGCCCCGGTTGTGCATGAGTCGCTGCCCGCGCTCGAGGTGATCGAGCAGCTGCGCGAGGCCCCGTCGAGCATGCTGCTGATCTTTGATGAATATGGCAGCTTCGAGGGGGTCATCACGCCGATGGACATTCTTGGCGCGATCACCGGCGGCTTTGATGAGGATATCACCGACGAGCCGAAACTGGTCGAGCGCGAGGATGGCAGCCTGCTGATCGCGGGCTGGATGCCGGTCGATGAATTCGCGGACCATATCGGCCTGAACCTGGAAGAGGATCGCGGGTTCGAAACCGTGGCCGGGCTGGTGCTGGACCGCGCGGGCGTGCTGCCCGGCGTGGGCGACCGTATCGATATCGGCGGCTGGATCGTCGAGGTTCTCGACCTTGACGGGCGGCGCATCGACAAGGTGCTGGTCAGCCGCGCACCCGACGCCTGATCACAAGAGCGGCCCGGCCAGCGCCACCGCATTGTTGCGGATCCGGCGCAGGGCCGACCACCGGCGCAGCTCGGCCCGCGTCACCGGACGCGAACGGGCGAGGTAGCTTTCCTGGCGTGTGTCCAAAAGCGCGGTCGCGTCCTGCGAATAGAGCAGGAGATTGCATTCGTAATTCAGATCGAACGAGCGCCGGTCGAGATTGGCCGAGCCGATCATGGCGAAATGCCCGTCGACCGTCATGATCTTGGCATGCAGGAGCCCGCCCTTGTACCGCTGGATACTGACACCGCTGACCAGCAGCGAATGGTAGAGCCCCTCGCTCGCGGCGGCGAAGATGCGGCTGTCGTTGCGCTCGGGCAGGATCAGGGTCGTCGAGACGCCACGCCTTGCGGTGGCGCAGACCGCCTCGTGCAGCGCGGTGTCGGGCAGGAAATAGGGCGTGGTGATCGTGACGCGGTCATGGGCGGAATAGAGCATGGCGATCAGCGTCTCGGCCATCCCCGAGGCGCTCTGGTCAGGGCCCGAGGCAACCACCTGCCCGACAAAGCCTGCCCTGATCGGCGGCGGCGCGTCACTGAGCAGATGGCTCAGATCCTCGGCGCAGTGGATCATCCAGTCCGACAGGAACACCGCCTGAAACTGCCGCACCACGGGGCCCTCGATCCGCATGAGCAAGTCGATCCACGGTGCAAAACGCGGCTTGATCGCAAAGGCCATGTCAGCGCAATTGCGGCTGCCGGACCAGGTGACGCGGTTGTCCACCACCACGATCTTGCGGTGGTTGCGCAGGTCGATGCGCTTGTAGAAGGTCTCGATGAACGGGTTTCCGATGGGCAGCGCGATGCGGCAGGTGGCGCCCGCATCCTGCATCT
>JACDJA010001841.1_pt1 | contig 16580 bp, 11 predicted proteins | sample 7449241 | NCBI WGS metagenome assembly JACDJA01 (sample SAMN14253289, study PRJNA609438) | sludge metagenome | isolation source: initial anaerobic sludge | collected 2018-12-20 | reverse complement strand
TAGTCCTTGAACTCGCCACCGAAACGTTCCGCACCGACCTTCGTCAGCGCCGCCGTCAGCGTCGTCTTGCCGTGATCCACGTGACCAATCGTGCCGACGTTGACGTGCGGCTTGGTGCGTTCGAATTTACCCTTTGCCATGACTCAAACCTCTGCGAGAACTCATTTGATGATACGCCCACGAATGGCCGCTTCCGGATTTTCATGTCGCGATCAGGACGACCGCACAAGCTACGCCTTCTTCATGACCTGTTCGGCGATGTTGCTCGGCGCCTCGGCGTAGTGGTCGAACTCCATCGTGAAGGTGGCGCGACCCTGGGTCAGCGAGCGGATGGTCGTCGCGTAACCGAACATCTCGCCCAGCGGAACCATCGCGTCGATGGTCTTGCCCGACGGCGTGTCTTCCTGGCCTTGAAGCAGGCCGCGACGACGACTCAGGTCACCCATCACGTCACCGACATATTCTTCCGGCGTCACCACCTCGATCTTCATGATCGGCTCCAGCAGCACCGGGTTTGCCTTGTTGAAGCCCTGCTTGAAGGCCATCGAGGCAGCGAGCTTGAACGCCATTTCGGACGAGTCGACATCGTGGTAGGAGCCGAACACCAGCTTCACCTTCACGCCCACGACCGGGAAGCCGGCCAGCGGACCACTGGTGATGGTTTCGCGCAGACCCTTTTCGACGGAAGGAATGAACTCCTTCGGGATCACGCCACCGGTGATCTCGTTGATGAACAGGAAATCGTCCTTGATCGTCGCGGCGAGCTTCTCGTCGGCGCGGTCCTCGGCCGTGATCGGCGACAGCTCGATCACGACATGACCATACTGGCCCTTGCCGCCGGACTGCTTGGCGTGCTTGTAATCGGATTTGACGTCGCTCGAGCGGATCGTTTCGCGGTAGGCGACCTGCGGCTTGCCGACGTTCGCCTCGACATTGAACTCGCGCCGCATGCGGTCGACCAGGATATCCAGGTGCAGCTCGCCCATGCCGGAAATAATGGTCTGGCCCGACTCCTCGTCGGTGCGCACGCGGAACGACGGATCCTCCGCCGCCAGCCGACCCAGTGCGATGCCCATTTTTTCCTGGTCGGACTTGGTCTTCGGCTCCACCGCCATCGAGATCACCGGCTCCGGGAACGTCATGCGCTCCAGGGTGATGATGTGATCCTGTGCGCACAGCGTGTCACCGGTGGTCACGTCCTTCAGGCCCACCGCCGCGGCAATTTCGCCGGCACGAACTTCCTTCAGCTCGTGGCGCTCGTTCGCGTGCATCTGCAGGATGCGACCGATGCGCTCCTTCTTGCTCTTGACCGGGTTGTACACGGCATCGCCCGAGTTCAGCGTACCCGAGTAGACGCGGAAGAAGGTCAGCGAACCGACAAACGGATCGGTCATGATCTTGAAGGCAAGCGCGGAAAACGGCGCCGTGTCGCTCGCCGGACGCGTGGCTGGCTGGTCACTTTCATCGACACCAGCTACCGGCGGACGATCCGCGGGCGACGGCAGCAACTGCACCACGGCGTCGAGCATCGCCTGGATGCCCTTGTTCTTGAACGCGGTACCGCAGAACACCGGAATGATCTCGTTGGCAAGGGTGCGCTGACGCAACCCGGCGATGATCTCTTCGGTGCTCAGCTCTGCGCCCTCGAGATACTTGTCCATCAGCTCTTCGGTGGCCTCGGCGGCGGACTCCACCATGAACGCGCGCGCTTCCGCCGCCTTCTCAGCCAGCTCGGCCGGGATGTCCTTGAGCTCGAACTTCATGCCCTGGGTTTCCATGTCCCAGCTGATGGCCTTCATGCGCAGCAGATCGATCACGCCTTCGAAATGATCTTCGGCACCGACCGGCACCTGCATCGGTACCGGATACGCACCAAGACGGCCCTTCAGCTGCGAAACGACCTTGTCGAAATTCGCGCCGGTGCGATCCATCTTGTTGACGAAGGCCAGGCGCGGCACTTTGTACTTGTTGGCCTGACGCCATACGGTCTCCGACTGCGGCTGCACGCCGCCGACCGCGCACAGCACGAACACCGCACCATCGAGCACGCGCAGCGAACGCTCGACCTCGATCGTGAAATCAACGTGTCCGGGAGTATCGATGATGTTGAAGCGGTGTTGCGGCATGGAACCGTCCATGCCCTTCCAGAATGCCGTGGTGGCAGCGGAAGTGATGGTGATGCCACGCTCCTGCTCCTGCTCCATCCAGTCCATGGTCGCCGAACCATCATGGGTCTCGCCCAACTTGTGGTTCACACCCGTATAAAACAGGATACGCTCGGTGGTGGTGGTCTTGCCGGCATCGATGTGTGCCATGATGCCGAAGTTGCGGTAGCGCTCGAGGGGTGTGGTGCGTGCCATGGGTGTTTACCTGTACCGGGCTGCCTGCCCTGTGTCTACGAAGCCATCCGGGCCACGGATCTTGTTGGAAAGCCTGACGCGGTAGCCGGCTTGTTGGTCGACATCACGGGCACGCACCGAGGCCATGAAAACCAGGCGTCGGTACCGCCCGTTCGCGTACCGTCACCATGACGGCACGTGCAACGACGCCGGCTTACCAGCGATAGTGCGAGAAGGCCTTGTTCGCCTCGGCCATGCGATGCGTCTCTTCACGCTTCTTGGCGGCACCACCGCGGCTTTCCGAAGCCTCCAGCAGTTCCGCGGCCAGCTTGCGCGGCATCGAGGTCTCGCCACGCTTGCGGGCGGCATCGATGACCCAGCGCATCGCCAGTGCCATGCGACGGCCCGGGCGCACCTCGACCGGCACCTGATAGGTGGCACCGCCCACGCGACGGGACTTCACCTCGACCGCCGGGGCGATGTTGTTCAGCGCCTTTTCGACCAGCGCCACCGGCTCGCCGTTTTTTTCGCTGATGTGCTGCAATGCACCGTAGACGATGCTCTCGGCCACGGACTTCTTGCCGCTCTTCATCACCATGTTGATGAAGCGGGCAATCAGCTGGCTGCCATGCTTGGGGTCCGGCAAGACCAGACGGGCGGGATGTGAACCTTTACGCGACATGTTTTTTTGTCCGTTGTTTTTCGCGGACATCCCTGCCCGCACGAAAAGCAGCCGTCATGGCCGCTCCCTGGTATTTTCCCGGGCATCCATGCTGGTGGAGCGAAAGCGGCCATCCATGACCACACTCTTCAACAAGAGCTTATTTCTTGGGGCGCTTGGCGCCGTACTTCGAACGCGACTGGCGACGCTTGGTGACGCCGGCGCAATCGAGGCTGCCACGCACCGTGTGGTAGCGCACGCCGGGCAGGTCCTTGACGCGACCGCCGCGGATCAGCACCACCGAATGCTCCTGCAGGTTGTGACCCTCACCGCCGATGTAGCTGATGACCTCGAAACCATTGGTCAGGCGCACCTTGGCAACCTTGCGCAGGGCCGAGTTCGGCTTTTTCGGGGTGGTGGTGTAAACACGCGTGCAAACACCACGGCGCTGCGGGCTGCCTTCAAGTGCAGGCGAACCGCTCTGGTAGGTCTTGGGGCTGCGGGATTTGCGCACCAACTGGTTGACTGTCGTCATGCGTAGCTGTTCCTGAAAACATAAAGGCAGCCCGATCAAGCTCGGTCTGCCAAGAAGCGGGAATTTAACATGAGCCGCTTGCCACAGGCAAGCTGACGCCCCGCCTTCCTTGACCCGAACACGAGGTGCATCCATGCACCTCTTTTCGTATGTCAGCGAGTGCAGTCTCGAATGGACCTACTCGACACCGTCATCCGCACCGGCGGTCGCCTCGACAACCGGAGCCGCGGGAGTGGATCCGGCAAGCGTTTCCAGCTCCGCCGCGGTCAAGCCACTCTGGCGACGACGTGCCGTATGGTACGCCAGGCCAGTTCCCGCCGGAATAAGACGGCCGACAATAACATTTTCCTTCAGGCCGCGCAAGGTATCACGCGTGCCTCGTACCGCCGCCTCGGTGAGGACGCGAGTGGTCTCCTGGAACGAGGCAGCCGAAATGAACGACTCGGTCGCCAGCGAGGCCTTGGTGATACCCAGCAGGATCGACTGGTAGTCAGCCGGGCGCTCGCCCTTGGCTACCGCGCGCTCGTTTTCGGCATTGATCCGCACGCGCTCGATCTGCTCGCCACGCAGGTAATGGCTGTCGCCCGGCTCGACGATCTCGACCTTGCGCAGCATCTGGCGAATGATCGCCTCGATATGCTTGTCGTTGATCTTCACGCCCTGCAGGCGATACACGTCCTGGATTTCCTTGACCAGGTACGAGGCCAGCGCCTCCACGCCCAGCAGGCGCAGAATGTCGTGCGGACTCGGCTCGCCGTCGACGACGGTTTCGCCCTTCTCCACATGCTCACCTTCGAACACGATGACCTGCCGCCACTTCGGAATCAGCTCCTCGTGCTCGTCGCCATCCACATCCTTGATCACCAGACGCTGCTTGCCCTTGGTGTCCTTGCCGAAGCTGACAATGCCCGAACGCTCGGCCAGGATCGCCGGCTCCTTCGGCTTGCGCGCCTCGAACAGGTCTGCCACGCGTGGCAGACCGCCGGTGATGTCGCGAGTCTTGGAGGACTCCTGCGGGATACGGGCGATCACGTCACCCACGCCCACTTCGGCGCCGTTCTGGATCGATACGATCGCGCCGGCCGGCAGGAAGTACTGCGCGGCGATGTCGGTGCCCGGCAACTTCAGCTCGCGGCCCTTGGCATCTTCCAGGACCACGATCGGACGCAAGTCCTTCGCGTGCGGGCCGCGACGTTTCGGATCGGTGACCACCGCCGATTCCAGGCCGGTCAGCTCATCGGTCTGGCTCTGCACGGTGACGCCATCGAGGAAGTCGATGAAGCGCACCACGCCGGCCACCTCGGTGACGATGGGGTGGGTGTGCGGATCCCAGTTCGCCACGGTCTGGCCCGGCTTGACCGCCGCGCCGTCCTTGACCGCGATGGTGGCACCATACGGCACCTTGTAACGCTCGCGCTCGCGACCACTCGCATCGATCACGCTCAGCTCGCCGGAGCGGGAAACCGCCACCAGATGGCCGGACTTGTGTTGCACCGACTTCAGGTTGTTGTACTTCAAGGAGCCCGTGGTCTTCACCATCACGTTGTCCACCGCCGCCGCACGCGAAGCCGCGCCGCCGATGTGGAAGGTGCGCATGGTCAGCTGGGTGCCCGGCTCGCCGATCGACTGCGCGGCCACCACGCCCACGGCCTCGCCCATGTTGACCAGATGGCCACGGGCCAGATCGCGGCCGTAGCAGAGCTTGCACACGCCATGCTCGGCCTCGCAGGTGATCGGCGAGCGCACCTTGATGATCTGCACGCCCGCCTTGTCGAGCTTCTCGACCAGTGCTTCGTTGAGCAGGGTGTCGCGGACCACGATCGGCTCGTCGTCATCGCCAGGAGCGTAGACGTCCTCGACCACCACCCGGCCCAGCACGCGATCGCGCAACGGCTCGACCACGTCGCCGCCTTCGACAATCGGCTGCATGGTGAGGCCGTTGTCGGTACCGCAGTCGTCCATCGTGATGACCACGTCCTGGGCCACGTCGACCAGGCGACGGGTCAGGTAACCGGAGTTGGCGGTCTTCAACGCGGTATCGGCCAGGCCCTTGCGGGCGCCATGGGTCGAGTTGAAGTACTGCAACACGTTCAAGCCTTCGCGGAAGTTGGCCTTGATCGGGGTCTCGATGATCGAGCCGTCCGGGCGCGCCATCAGGCCACGCATGCCGGCCAGTTGGCGAATCTGCGCCACCGAGCCACGGGCGCCAGAGTCGGCCATGATGTACAGCGAGTTCATCGACTTCTGGCTTACCAGCTTGCCGTCGGCATCTTTCACCTGCTCCGTGCCGATACCGTCGATCATCGCCTTGGCCACCAGCTCGCTGGTACGCGACCAGATGTCGACGACCTTGTTGTAGCGCTCGCCGGCGGTGACCAGGCCCGACTGGTATTGCTGCTGGATCTCGACGACCTCCTTCTCGGCATCCTCCAGGATCGGCTTCTTCTCGGCCGGAATCATCATGTCGTCGATCCCGATCGAGATGCCCGAACGGGTCGCGTAGCGATAGCCGGCATACATCAGTTGATCGGCGAAAACGACGGTTTCCTTCAACCCCAGCAGGCGATAGCTGGAGTTGATCAGCCGCGAGATGTTCTTCTTGGTCAGCTCCGTGTTGGCCAGCTCGAACGGCAGGCCTTCCGGCAGGATTTCGGCCAGCAAGGCCCGGCCCACGGTCGTGTCAACGAGCTTCGACTCGTGAACGCGGGTGCCGTCTTCGGCAAGGCGCACCAGCTTCAGGCGCACCTTGACCTTGGCGTGCAGCTCCACGGTACGACTGTCGTAGGCACGACGGGCCTCGGCAATGCTGGAGAACACCATGCCGGCGCCCTTGGCATTGATCAGCTCGCGAGTCATGTAGTACAGGCCCAGCACCACGTCCTGGGTCGGCACGATGATCGGCTCGCCGTTGGCGGGCGACAGGATGTTGTTGGTCGACATCATCAAGGTACGCGCTTCCAGCTGCGCCTCGATCGACAGCGGCACGTGCACGGCCATCTGGTCGCCGTCGAAGTCGGCATTGAACGCGGTACATACCAACGGATGCAGTTGGATCGCCTTGCCTTCGATCAGCTTCGGCTCGAATGCCTGAATACCCAGGCGATGCAGTGTCGGCGCACGGTTGAGCATGACCGGATGTTCGCGGATCACCTCTTCGAGGATGTCCCAGACCTGGGCTTCCTCGCGCTCGACCAGCTTCTTCGCCGCCTTGATGGTGGTGGCTTCGCCACGCGCCTGCAGCTTGGCAAAGATGAATGGCTTGAACAGCTCGAGCGCCATCTTCTTGGGAAGGCCACACTGGTGCAGGCGCAGGGTCGGACCGACCACGATCACCGAACGACCGGAATAATCCACGCGCTTGCCGAGCAGGTTCTGCCGGAAACGGCCCTGCTTGCCCTTGATCATGTCGGCCAGCGACTTCAGCGCACGCTTGTTGGTGCCGGTGATGGCACGACCGCGGCGACCGTTGTCCAGCAGCGCGTCGACCGATTCTTGCAACATGCGCTTCTCGTTGCGCACGATGATGTCCGGCGCATTGAGTTCGAGCAGGCGCTTCAGGCGGTTGTTGCGGTTGATGACGCGGCGGTACAGGTCATTCAGGTCGGAGGTGGCGAAACGACCACCATCCAGCGGCACCAGCGGACGCAGGTCCGGCGGCAGCACCGGCAGCACGGTCAGCACCATCCACTCCGGTTTGTTGCCGGATTCGATGAAAGCCTCGATCAGCTTGACGCGCTTGGTCAGCCGCTTGAGCTTGGTCTCGGAGTTGGTCGAGGCGATCTCTTCCTTCAGGCGAATCACTTCACCCGGCAGATCGATCGCACGCAACAGGTGGAACACTGCCTCGGCACCCATCCGCGCATCGAACTCGTCACCGTGCTCTTCGGTCGCCTCCAGGTATTGGTCTTCACTCAGCAGCTGACCACGCTCGAGCGCGGTCATGCCCGGATCGATCACCACGAAGGCCTCAAAGTACAGGATGCGTTCGATGTCGCGCAGCGTCATGTCCAGCATCAGGCCGATGCGCGAAGGCAGCGACTTGAGGAACCAGATGTGCGCGGTCGGGCTGGCCAGCTCGATGTGCCCCATGCGCTCGCGACGCACCTTGGCCAGCGTCACTTCCGTGCCGCACTTCTCGCAGACCACGCCACGATGCTTCATGCGTTTGTACTTGCCGCACAGGCACTCGTAGTCCTTCACCGGTCCGAAGATGGCGGCGCAGAACAGGCCGTCACGCTCCGGCTTGAAGGTGCGGTAATTGATGGTCTCCGGCTTCTTCACTTCGCCGTAGGACCACGAGCGGATCAACTCCGGCGAGGCCAGCGCGATCTTGATCGCGTCGAAATCCGGTGTCGCACGCTGCTGATTGAACAAGTTGAGCAAGTCTTTCATTATGAATCTCCGGTCGGAGCTTGTCTTGGGTCGAGGTCCACAAATCGAACAAGATCAGGTTCGCCGGATCCGGGACCGGGCGCCGGGTTTGCTTTTGCCAATCCCGAATCCCGTATCCCGGATCCCGTCGATCACTTGACCTCTTCCAGATCGATGTCGATGGCGAGCGAGCGGATTTCCTTCACCAGCACGTTGAAGGACTCCGGCATGCCCGCGGACATCTCGTGGTTGCCGTCGACGATGTTCTTGTACATCTGGTTGCGACCTTGCACGTCGTCGGACTTCACCGTCAGCATTTCCTGCAGGGTGTAGGCCGCGCCGTAGGCTTCCAGTGCCCACACTTCCATCTCGCCGAAGCGCTGGCCGCCGAACTGCGCCTTGCCGCCCAGCGGCTGCTGGGTGACCAGCGAATACGGTCCGGTGGAGCGTGCGTGCATCTTGTCGTCGACCAGGTGGTTGAGCTTCAGGTAATGCATGTAGCCCACCGTCACCGGGCGATCGAACGCCTCGCCGGTCCGGCCGTCATACAACGTGGTCTGGCCCGACTCGGGAAGATCCGCCAGCCGCAGCATCGCCTTGATCTCGGTCTCTTCCGCACCATCGAACACCGGCGTCGCCATCGGCACGCCTTCTTGCAGATTGGTGGCGAGCTCGAAAATCTCCTTGTCGGTAAGCGACTTCAGGTCGACGTGCTGCACGGCGCCGGCGACGTGGGTGTTGTAGATTTTGTCGAGGAACTCGCGGATCTTGCCCACCTTTTCCTGCGCTTCGAGCATGGCCTGGATCTTCTTGCCCAGGCCTTTCGCGGCCCAGCCCAGGTGGACTTCCAGAATCTGCCCGATATTCATGCGTGAGGGCACGCCCAGCGGGTTCAGCACGATGTCGACCGGCTCGCCGTTCGCCATGAACGGCATGTCCTCGACCGGCACCACGTTGGACACCACGCCCTTGTTGCCGTGGCGGCCGGCCATCTTGTCGCCCGGCTGGATGCGGCGCTTCACGGCCAGGAACACCTTGACCATCTTCAGCACGCCCGGCGCGAGGTCGTCGCCCTGGGTGATCTTGCCCTGCTTCTCCTTGAAGCGCTTGTCGAACTCTTCCCGGTGACGCTTGATCTGGTCGGCGGCCCGCTCGAGGAACTCGGTGACGTCCTCATCCTTGACGTTGATCTTGAACCAGTCGTCCTTCTTCAGGCCGTCCAGGTAGGCATCGGTGATTTCCACGCCACGCTTCAGGCCACCCGGGCCGCTCTGGGCGGTCTTGCCGACCAGCTGGGCGCGCATGCGGCTGTAGATCGCACCTTCCAGGATGCGGAACTGGTCATCCAGGTCCTTGCGGACGCGCTTGACCTCGGTTTCCTCGATCTGCTTGGCGCGCTTGTCCTTCTCGATGCCGTCGCGGGTGAACACCTGCACGTCGATGACGGTGCCGTCCATGCCCGGCGGCACACGCAGCGAGCTGTCCTTCACGTCGGACGCCTTCTCGCCAAAGATCGCGCGCAGCAGCTTTTCTTCCGGGGTCAGCTGGCTTTCGCCCTTAGGCGTGACCTTGCCGACCATGATGTCACCGGCCTTCACCTCGGCACCGATATAGACGATGCCCGACTCGTCCAGGCGCGCCAGCGCCTGTTCACCCACGTTCGGGATGTCGGCGGTGATTTCCTCGGCACCCAGCTTGGTATCACGTGCGATGCAGGACAGCTCCTCGATATGGATCGAGGTGTAGCGGTCTTCCTGCACGACACGCTCGGAAAGCAGGATCGAGTCTTCGAAGTTGTAGCCGTTCCACGGCATGAACGCGATCAGCATGTTCTGGCCGAGTGCGAGCTCGCCCAGGTCGGTCGACGAACCATCGGCCAGCGTGTCGCCCTTGGCCACCACGTCACCGACGTTGACCAGCGGACGCTGGTTGAGGTTGGTGTTCTGGTTGGAACGGGTGTACTTGGTCAGCGTGTAGATGTCGACGCCGGCGTCGTGGCCGCCCACTTCATCCTCGTTCACACGGACCACGATACGGCCCGCATCGACCTGGTCGATCACGCCGCCACGCCTGGCGGTGACGATGACACCCGAGTCGCGCGCCACGGCGCGCTCGATGCCGGTACCCACCAGCGGGGTCTGCGAACGCAGCGTCGGCACCGCCTGGCGCTGCATGTTCGCGCCCATCAGGGCACGGTTTGCGTCGTCATGCTCCAGGAACGGCACCAGCGCCGCGGCGACCGACACGGTCTGCATCGGCGAGACGTCCATGTAGTCGACCTCGCTGGCCGGACGCAGCTCGGATTCACCGCGGAAGCGGCAGGACACGAAGTCCTCGATGAACACACCGTGCTTGTCCAGTGGCGAGTTGGCCTGGGCGATCACATGGTCGCCCTCCTCGATCGCCGACAGGTAGTCGACCTTGTCGGTGACCTTGCCGTCCGCCACCTTGCGGTACGGCGTCTCGAGGAAGCCGTACGAGTTGGTGCGGGCGTACACGGCCAGCGAGTTGATCAGGCCGATGTTCGGGCCTTCCGGCGTCTCGATGGTGCAGACGCGACCGTAGTGGGTCGGATGCACGTCGCGTACTTCGAAGCCGGCGCGCTCGCGGGTCAGGCCGCCTGGCCCGAGCGCCGACACGCGGCGCTTGTGGGTGACCTCGGACAGCGGGTTGTTCTGGTCCATGAACTGGGACAGTTGCGAAGAGCCGAAGAACTCCTTCACCGCCGCCGCCACCGGCTTGGCGTTGATCAGATCCTGCGGGGTCAGCCCATCGGCCTCGGCCAGGGACAAGCGCTCGCGTACCGCACGCTCCACGCGCACCAGGCCGATACGGAAGGTGTTTTCCGCCATCTCGCCGACCGAACGCACACGACGATTGCCGAGGTGGTCGATGTCGTCCACGGTACCGTGGCCGTTCTTGATGTCGATCAGCACCTTCAGCACATCGAGGATATCGGAGGTTTCGCCCTGCTCCTCGACCAGGGCCTGCGAGGCCTCTTCCTTGCGCTCGCTGAAGTATTTATGGTCGTACAGCACGCCCGGACCGAGGATTTCCTTGCGGCCCACGCGGCGATTGAACTTCATCCGGCCCACGCTCGACAGGTCGTAGCGGTCGAAGGTGAAGAACAGGTTGAAGAACAGGTTCTGCGCGGCATCCTTGGTCGGCGGCTCGCCCGGACGCATCATCCGGTAGATTTCCACCAGCGCCTCCAATGGCGTGGTGGTGGTGTCGATGCGCAGGGTATTGGAGATGTAGGCGCCACGATCGAGGTCGTTCACATACAGCGTCGGTACCGTCTCGACGCCGGCCTTGCGGAACGCTTCCATCTGCTCGGCGGTGATCTCGTCGTTGGCCGAGGCCAGCAGTTCGCCAGTCTTGGTGTCGACGATGTCGGTGGCAAGGATGCGACCGACCGGATAGTCGTCAGGCACTTCCAGCGCCGTGATGTCCTCGGCGGCGAGCTGGCGCACATGGCGCGCGGTGATGCGCTTGCCCGCTTCCACCAGCACCTTGCCGCCGATCGCCAGATCGAAGCTCAGCGTCTCGCCGCGCAGGCGCTCGGCCACCAGCTCCAGCGTGGTGGTGCCCTTCTTGCCCAGGTGGAACACGTTGTGCTCGAAGAAGATGGCCAGCATCTCCTCGTTGCTGTACCCCAGCGCACGCAGCAGCACCGTCACCGGCAGCTTGCGGCGACGGTCGATGCGGGTGAACAGCGCGTCCTTGGGATCGAATTCGAAATCCAGCCAGGAGCCGCGGTAGGGGATCACACGAGCGGAGAACAGCAACTTGCCCGAGCTGTGCGTCTTGCCGCGGTCGTGGTCGAAGAACACGCCCGGCGAACGATGCAGCTGCGAGACGATGACGCGCTCGGTGCCGTTGATGATGAAGGTGCCGGTGTCGGTCATGAGCGGAATCTCGCCCATGTAGACTTCCTGCTCCTTGATGTACTTGACCACCTTCTTCGAGGCCGGGCTGTCCTTGTCGTAGATGACCAGACGCACGGTGGTGCGCAATGGCGCGCCATAGGTCATGCCGCGGTTGCGGCACTCGCGCTCGTCGAACGCCGGCTCGCCGAGACGGTAGTCGACGTACTCCAGCACCGCATTTCCCGAGTAGCTGGAGATCGGGAACACCGACTTCAAAGCCGCGTGCAGGCCCTTTTCCGCGCGCTGCCTGGGCGTGACATGCTCCTGCAGGAACTCCCGGTAGGAATCGGTCTGGATGGTCAGCAGGTTGGGCACGCCCAGTACGGGCGGACGCTTGCCAAAGTCCTTGCGGATACGTTTCTTCTCGGTAAACGAGTAGGCCATGATCGGTAGCGCCTCGGTTCGCAGTGACGCCGGCGGTGCAGCCACCGGCTAAAGGAAAAAATCGGGATTCGGGAATCGAGAATCGGGAATCGTCAGAACGGACAGCCAGCGCTTCTCGACGATTCCCGATTCTCCATTCCCCATTCCCTTCTCAACGGGCAAAGCCCGGGAGCTCTCGCCCCCAGGCTTGCTTGACATCAAGTCGAAGCAGCGGCGTACAAACGCCGATTACTTCAATTCGACGGTGGCGCCGGCAGCCTCGAGGTCCTTCTTGAACTTGTCGGCATCTTCCTTCGATACGCCTTCCTTCAGGACGCCACCGGCCTCGGTGAGGTCCTTGGCTTCCTTCAGGCCCAGGCCGGTGATCGCGCGGACGGCCTTGATCACGTCGACCTTCTTGGCTCCGGCCGTCTTCAGGATCACGTCGAACTCGGTCTGCGCCTCGGCGACCGGGCCGGCGGCAGCCGGGCCGGCGGCAACGGCCACCGGGGCGGCGGCAGTCACGCCAAACTTCTCTTCGATGGCCTTCACCAGATCCATCACTTCCATCAACGACTTTGCTGCGACAGCTTCAACGATCTGTTCGTTGCTCAGGGACATTTCATTAACCTCTGGATTTGATTCGATTCGATGGGTAAGACGCAGAACGCTCAGGCAGACTCGGCTTCCGCCGAGGCTTCGGCGGCGACTTCGCCGCCACCTTGCTGATCGGCGACCGCCTTGACCACACGCGCGAACATCGAGGCCGGCTCGGTCAGCACGCGGGCCAGCATAGCCAGCGCCTGTTCACGGGTCGGCAACGCGGCCAGCACGTCGACATGGGCAGCCGGCAGCAGCTTGCCTTCGAACGAGACGATTTTTGCCTGCAGTTTGTCGTTGCTCTTGGCAAATTCCTTGATCAGACGCCCGGCAGCACCGGGCTCTTCCGTCGAGAATGCATACAGCAGCGGACCGACCAGGGCGTCCTTGACGACCTCGAAATCAGTACCGGCCACGGCGCGCGACGCCAGCGTGTTCTTGACAACCCGCAAGTACACACCGGATTCGCGGGCCTTCTTGCGCATCGCGGTCATCTGTTCGACCGTGGTGCCCGCATACTCGGCAGCGACCAGGGAGTGAGCCTTCGCGGCAACTTCTGCCAGTTCTGCGACTACTTCTTGCTTCTGAGACAGATTGAGAGCCATTGCACTCCTCCAAATGAACTCCGCTCGCGGCTCCTGCCACTTGCGGTCCTGGGCGACGCCATCCGTGACGTCGGGGGCACGTCGTGCCCCGGGTGGTGGCCTTCCCAGAACAACTCGAACTGTTCCAGTGGGGGCAGCACCATCTGCGCAGGCCGGTTTCACATAAATCCGATTAAGCGACCTCGTTGGCGACGCGGCGATTCCCTGCCAATGTTTCAAGCTCCCTGCCCGTCGTCGTCGCGCGCTGATCGCGCCTGCGGTCTTTGACAGCGACCCCGACCTCACATGCAGGTCGGGATTACCCTCAAAAACTGCCCGTACCGGCGAAAGCGCCGGTACGGGACTTGAGACTTACCTGGCGGCGGTGGTCAGCGACGAGGTATCGACGGCAACGCCGACGCCCATCGTGCTGGACAACGCCACTTTCTGCAGAAACTGACCCTTCGCTGTCGCCGGCTTGGCCTTCAGCAAGTCGGCGATCAAGGTATTGAGGTTGTCCGCCAGTTGCGTGGCCTCGAAGCTGGCCTTGCCGATGGTGGCGTGGATGATGCCCGCCTTGTCGTTGCGGAACTTCACCTGGCCGGCCTTGGCATTGATCACCGCGGTGGCGACGTCGGCCGTTACCGACCCGTCCTTCGGGTTCGGCATCAGGCCACGCGGGCCAAGCAACTGGCCCAGCTTGCCGACCACGCGCATCGCGTCCGGCGTGGCAATCACGCGACCAAAGTCCAGATCGCCGCCCTGCATGCGCTCGGCCAGGTCGTCCATGCCCACCGCGTCGGCACCGGCCGCCTTGGCCGCCTCGGCCTTCTCACCCGGCGGGCAGAACACGGCAACCTTGACGGTCTTGCCGGTGCCATGCGGCAGCAACGAGGAGCCACGCACGCCCTGATCCGACTTCTTCGCGTCGATGCCCAGGCGAACGGCCACGTCCACCGACTCGGCGAACTTCGCCGTGGCGTTGTCCTTGACGATCTTCAGGGCCTCTTCCAGGCCATAGAGCTTGCCCGGCTGTACCGCGGCCTGTGCGGCCTTCATGCGCTTCGTGATCTTTGCCATGTTCTCAGCCCTCCACCGTCAGGCCCATGCTGCGGGCGCTACCGGCAATGGTGCGCACCGCGGCGTCGAGGTCGGCAGCCGTCAAATCCGGCTCCTTCTGCTTGGCAATGTCTTCCAACTGCTTGCGGGTGACCTTGCCGACCCTGTCGGTATTGGGCTTGGGCGAGCCCTTGCCCACGCCGCTGATCTTCTTCAACAGGATGGTGGCCGGCGGAGTCTTGGTGACGAAGGTGAAGCTGCGGTCAGAGTAGGCGGTGATGATGCACGGAATCGGCAGGCCCGGCTCCAGCTTCTGTGTGGCGGCATTGAACGCCTTGCAGAATTCCATGATGTTCAGGCCGCGCTGGCCGAGGGCAGGGCCCACCGGTGGCGACGGATTGGCCTGGCCGGCCTTGACCTGCAGCTTGATGTAGCCGATAACTTTCTTTGCCATGGGGGTTTTTCCTTGCGAGTGCAAGCGCCTTGCGGCTCCTCGCTGTTCACCGTTCCCTGGATGGAAGGAAGGATCGCATCATGCCGATCCTGAAACGCGGACACGCCGGATCATGAAAAGATCCAGCGTGAACCGGGCAGTGTAGAGATTGTCCGATTTTTTAGCAAGTGCCGTGCCAGCGATAGCATCGAGACGAAATCAGCAACGGAGCGGATCCGGCTGAACGGAGCTCCCCGCCCCAGTCCTCACCCGCTGACGCGGGAAAGGGCGCAAGTGCCGCGCGGGTTCGCGCCGAACAACCTTCTCCCCGGGTTCACGCTTTTTCGACTTGCCCGAATTCGAGTTCCACGGGGGTGGACCGACCGAAGATCAGCACCGCCACGCGCAGGCGACTCTTCTCGTAGTTGACTTCCTCGACCACACCGTTGAAGTCGTTGAACGGACCTTCGGTGACGCGCACCATCTCGCCCGGCTCGAACAACACCTTGGGCTTGGGCTTCTCGACACCCTCACGGACGCGGCTGAGAATGGCATCGGCCTCGCTGTCCTTGATCGGCAGCGGGCGGTCGGCCGTACCACCGATGAACCCCATCACCTTCGGGGTCTCCTTGATCAGATGCCAACACTCGTCGTCGATCCGCGGCGCCTTGCCTTCGGTATTCGCCTCGATCTGCACCAGCACGTAACCCGGGAAAAACTTGCGGTCGCTGCGGCGCTTCTGCCCGCCGCGCATCTCGATCACTTCCTCGGTCGGCACCAGCACCTCGCCGAATTTGTCTTCCATCCCGGCGCGCTTGATGCGCTCCTCGAGGGAACGCTTCACCTGATTCTCGTAGCCCGAGTAGGCGTGCACCACATACCAACGCTTGCTCATGCTCACCTCAGCCACCGATCTTCAACAGCCAGTCGAGGATGACCGACTTCAGGATCAGGTCGATCAGGCCCAGCAGCAACGAGAGGATGATCACCACCAGGATGATGACACCGGTGGTCTTGATCGTCTCGTCGCGCGTGGGCCAGACCACCTTGCGCATCTCGAATTGCGACTCGACCAGGAAATTCCTGAACCGCCGTCCCGGCGCAGTGAATGCCGCGATGGCCAACGCGACCGCCAGTGCCGCCAGCACGCCCAACAGACGCAACGATGCGGGAATGGTGCCGTCCCGGCCAAACCAGGAATAGGCAAAGATACCGGCAGCCAACACCAGTCCAGCCAGTATCAGCTTGCCGATATCGCCAGCGTTGTTGCCTTTGGGCTGTTCTGCCTTGGTAATCATGTGCGGTATCGGGTGTCAGCAGCGCGCCGAACCTTGCGGCCGACCGTGCCATCATCGCCCTTTTGGGTCCTTGGGAGGTGGCACGCCAGGAGGGACTTGAACCCCCAACCTGCGGTTTTGGAGACCGCTGCTCTGCCAATTGAGCTACTGGCGTAGGAAACGGGAATTGGGAATGGAGAATCGGGAATGGTAACCGATCAGAGCATGCGGCGCCCTGCTCTGACCATTCCCGGTTCCCGATTCCCGAATCCCGGCCGGTTACTTGATGACCTTGGCCACCACGCCGGCGCCGACGGTACGACCGCCTTCGCGGATGGCGAAACGCAGGCCTTCGTCCATCGCAATCGGGTGGATCAGCTCGACCGCGATCTTCACGTTGTCGCCCGGCATCACCATTTCCACGCCCTC